>Ga0180437_10008058_pt1 | contig 13510 bp, 8 predicted proteins | sample SS_ome_4_FD_132410 | JGI IMG/M metagenome (GOLD analysis project Ga0180437, IMG submission 132410) | Hypersaline lake sediment archaeal communities from the Salton Sea, California, USA - SS_3_D_1 metaG | ecosystem: Environmental > Aquatic > Non-marine Saline and Alkaline > Hypersaline > Sediment...
GAAGGTGAAGAAGAGGGCGAAAAAACCAGCATCTTCCATCTCGCCAAACCAAAATCCACACGAGAGCGCGAAGGCGGAGAACAACAACCAGGCGGACAAGGCGGAGGCGGACAACAAGGAAGCCAACAACAGTTCACTGGACAACAACAATTTGCTGAACAACAACAGTTTGCTGGACAACATGGGGAAGAGGCTCCTGAAACGGTTGATATTTCGGCAATTGAAGGCGGGAAAGGACCTGCAAAACCAATTACAGGTGAGGCTAGAGAGCGTGTGGCTTTTGTTCATCCTGAAGAAGAACACAAACCACAACCAATTATTGGAAAAAAAGAGGAACAAGCTATTCTCCCAGAGCAAGAAGATGCCGATATCCAACCTCGCCAAGCACCGTTACAACCCCCTATAGCATCAGAAACGGTGGCTAAACCCGAAACCCCTGTTGAAGCTCGCGAAACAGTGCGAACACCGATTGCCGACCTTGTCAAACAAGCTGTAGAAGCTATCACGGTCATGACCTCTAAAAGTGAAACCACAACAACAGTAACTCTTCGATATCCCCCACTCTTTGAAGGCGCAACACTGACTGTTAAAGAATCACTTACGGCCCGACATGAATATAATATTACCTTTGCCCGTCTCACACCCGAAGCAAGACAGATGATTGGAGCAGTTTCTGCTCAAGAACAATTGCGTACTAACCTCATCGAAAAAGGCTACACAGTCCATATGGTCTCTATCGAACCTGCGATCAAAACAGTAACGCCAACTATTGAAGAGAGCAGAACTGGCGGCCAACAATATGGCGAAGGAAGGAGGGGAAGCGAAGAAACAGGTGGAGAGAGCAGTGGTCAGAAAAAATCGAGGTAAGAATAATGCGAACAAACGCGCTCTCAGACCCTGATTGCCCCCCAAACCTTGTTTAGAACAAGTTTGGATAGCAATGAGGGTCTCTGATGAGAGCGTTTGTTTAGTCACATGAAATATTCATTTTATTTAGTCGATCGTCTAATTCTGCAACAGATTGTGTGTTTTTGCCATGATTTGTGATATTTTGATTCAATAATTTGTCATTATCTTGCTGTAAGAGATTGTTCGTTTCTCTCAGAATTCGGGATTGCTCTTCCAAATCAGTAATTTTCTGTTCTTTTTCTTCATTTTCCCTCTTCATTATCCCGAGACCCCGGGTTAAGCTCATATGCTCTCTTTCTGTATCTCTGATTTTATTACAGAAAATAAGATTCGCTCGCTGCAAAACAATTACTTCTTCCCATAATTCCGCAATTTGCTTGTCTTGATCTTGTTTTTCTTTTTTAAGTGCATCAACTTGCCCCGATAATTCACAATTAATGTTGTGCAATTGCTTACAATATGCTATGTATTCATTTGGTTCCAAAACAAGCGATTGCCCGCTTAAACCGCCCGATGGTGTTCTCTGGGTTGTTCCTTCACATGCCATAAAACTAAATTCCTTTTATAATAAAGTAAAAAAATCCATAAGCCTAATCGAAGATTGTGATTCTTTATTTTTATTAGTATATAATTAAAAATAAAAAAAACACTATAAACTTATTGATGATAATAACCACTAGAAATTGTAAAAGATATTGGAATTACTGTAAATCTGCATTTTTGCTAAAAAATTTCGTTCGAGTCTTTTTCTCGAGTATTGATGAGCAGGTTGTACAGAGCGAGGAGTAAATTTGGCTAAAACAAAATTCCCGCAATTTGATAAGCTAGGTTTAAGATATCGTGAGAAAAAAAGTGAATACTACGCAACAAAAGATTAATCCTTTATGCCCACATCTCAGATCTCTGTCACAAGACTTGTATAATCTAGACAGAAAACTGTTTACTGAGCAAACTTTTATATTTCCATGGGAAGCTCTTGAAAAGCAATTGACACAGACATTTGGCAAACAAATTGCATTGACAGCACATACCCCAGAATGGCGTGAACAAAAGAACCTCTATTCTAATTTTACCAAACCTACGACCCCCATATCTGTTGCTCTAACAGATCTCGATGGTCCTATTTCCTTCCTTTTCAGTACTAGTGATTTAGAACAGTTCATGGGAACTATTCTTAACATATCCCCTGAAACACTCGTGCAACAAGCTCCGGATTTTTTCGAACAGTTTCTTCGTTTCTTTCAAGTCACACTCGTAGCATGCTCACATGGCATTGACAACCTCAAAGCTTTTTCCCCAAAATTGGCTCAAGAAACCTCCCTCACTGAAGAACACTATCTCTCAATCGATATTGATGTCACATATCAAGACCACAAAGCTCTTGTCCGAGCGCTGTTTTCTCCTCTCTTTTTAGAAAATTGGCGGCAAAAATATCCTAAAACAATATCCAAGGAAAAATTTGTCGATCTTGCTCGAACTTTGAATGTACACTTGAATATCGAAGCTGGACGATCATTTATCAGCCAACCTGAATTCGAAGCGTTAAAGCCTGGAGATTTTCTCCTTGTCGATCATCCTTTTTATATCCCTGATTCCCCAAAAGCACGCCTCTTTTTGACACATAAAGGGAAACCTTTATTTCGCATGAAATTAAAAGATGGGGGCTTAAAAATTTTAGAAATGCCACTCCAACACGAAGCATTTACACCACTAGGAGGTCTAGCCATGAATATGCAATCCCCTCATGAAGAGGAAGAAGAAACAGAAGAAGAGACTGAAGAGGAAACAGAGGAAGCAACCGAAGAAGAAACAGAAGAGGAGACAGAAGAGGAGAGTGAGTGGACAGAAACTGAATCTAGAGAAAGTTTCACCGAAGAGCCTACAGTTGTCCCCGGAGAGACCGAAAAACTAAAACCAGAAGAGCTGGAAGAAAATCCCTTTGTTGGAGAAGAAGAGCCAGAAGAGGAGATCACGGAGGCCGATATTATTGTAAAACATAGCCTCAACCTCTCACGAGAACCATTACGTATTGAAAATATTCCCGTCACGATTGTCGTACAATTAGCAGAGCTCGATATGACTCTCGAAAAACTTGCCTCATTGCAACCGGGCAACCTTCTTGACCTCAACCTTAGACCTGAAGATCCTGTCTCTTTAGTCGTCAACGACCGGATCTGCGCAATGGGAGAACTCGTAATGATTGGAGATACTGTTGGCGTCAGAATTAGTGAAATTGGATTTGAAAAAGAAAAATAATGGAACAATCATCGATCACGCCGATGCCCACACATATAGGGCGGTATCCTATTGAGGGAATCTATTCTCAAGGGGGAATGAGCCTTATTTTTCTGGCAACAGAACCTTCCTCTCATGAGCAGATTATTATAAAAGTTTTACTTCCCCAATTCCTTTCTAATTCAATATTAGCCAAGCAATTTATCAACGAAGGTCGCATCATTGCCATGACCGACCATCCCAATATCATCAAACTCTATGAATATGGCGAATGGGAGGGGGGGGTTTTCGTCGCTATGGAACTTGTGAAGGGAACTTCCTTGAGAAAAATTCTTCAACATAATCCTTTGCCCTTAAAAAAGGGGCTACAAGTCCTGCTGCAAGTCTGCTACGCTATCTCCCACCTTCATAACCATGGAGTTATTCATGGTGATCTAAAACCAGAAAACGTTCTCTTAACTGATCAAGATCAAGTCAAAGTGATCGATTTTGGTATTGCTCGAGTCCTTTCAGAACCTGAAACAAAAGAATCAAAACGCTTTGCTGGCACTCCCATCTATATGAGTCCTGAAACTCAACTCGATCCAAAAAAATGTTCGGTACAATCTGATATCTATTCTATCGGGATTATTTCCTATGAGCTTGTTATGGGCCAACTTACACATGGTCGAGTTGTCCTCACAACAGCTCCTCGAGGCTTGCAGCGCATCCTCAAAAAAGCCCTACAACCTAAAGCCTCAGATCGTTACAAGGAGATGCAAGAGTTTATCACTGATCTTGCTGAATATATTCATTCTGGCGAATTGGAAAAAGACCGTCAAGGGGCTGATTATTTCTTCGAACTTTTTGAACAGCTAGAATCCGAGCAAAAAAATCTTCTCACTTCGCTCATTCCCAAAACACCCGATATTGGCTTGACAACATCATTTGGAGTAGGTCTTAACGCAGTTTACTACCGTACGTTCCAGGAAAAAGAGAAAACAACCATCTGCATGGTAGAAGGAAATCGCACAGGAGTTCAAGGTATCATCGAAACGTTTCGCCTTCATACTCTATTCGAACATATGAATCCACTCGCAGCCTTAAAAACAGCTGCTAAGCAAGGAATTCTCTTTCGCTACTCCCTTCTGACCATCGATCATGAAAAACGCCGGTTCACTTGGAGACGACACAACTGGGGCATGCTCTTTTTAACATCAGGATCAACACAAGAGATCGCTTTTAATGATGAACCGATTGTGGAAGGCTTCTGCGATCAAAATAATCGCCTCATCCTCGTTGGATCCACCTCACCCACACTTCTTGCTTTCTCAGACAGTCCATTACCACCTCTAAGTATTGTTCTCACCGAGGCTATTCAGTCCTCACACACTCTTGAGCCTCAAAACCAAACCAGCACGATCTTACAAAAACTTCGCCTTCGAGGCGACTGCATTGTCGATGACCATCCTATATGTATTTTTTCCATAAAATGCTAAAATATACCCAAACAACTCCCTCCTTCAAAGAAAGCGGTTGTTTTTTTAACCACCCGCCTGCATTTCGAACGGTTCTTCTTTATTCCCTAATTTGTCAGAAATAATTTCTCTAATAAACGTGAGCCGATAACAAACCTTTTGTATAGTATCGTTCACAACAATAGAAAGAGGCAACAAGGTGAAATTCAAATGATTATACTGCATATGCACCTCCTCTGTCACTAATGGCCCTGTCGGCACATCACTCCGATCTTCCTCTCTGATGAACAGGCCTCTTTTTGTGTAATCGTCAATCAGTTCGTTCGAAGAACGAGCAAAAAAACAATGGTGATAGAGAGACCAAACATTTTTTTTGCCGTCTTTGAAAAAAGCTGCTGTAAAACAACCAGTCACAGGCTGAAATCCTTTTCCATATTGATGGACAGTTCCTACACAACTAAAATGAGGATTTTCGCATCCATTAGCTCGCCATTTCCCACGATCACCATACCGCACAAGGAAATCAGCAATAAGCAGAGGATATCCATGGTAGAGCTCTCTCTCTGTATGCGGCAACTGTTGAGAGACTTTATCTACAAACTCTTTCACTCTTTCATGTACATGAAACTTTAATTTCCTAATTGTTGGAGCTTTAATGCTATTGCCTTTAGCAACAACCCGGCTCCATAAAAGCTCTTTGTCTTTGTTCTTTTCTAAAAGATCTATCTCCTCGACTTCTTTGGTTATACGAGAAATAGAATCTTCCGTTGTAGCTTCATAAGCCTGAACAGGCCGTTTAACGGTTTTTTTTCTGGGCGGTCGAACCACTTTTTTTGGAACAATTATATGTGGCAAAAAAGAAAGCGAATTATCTTCCGATCCCTCCTCTTTGACATAAGACGTTTTCTTTATAGGTGCATGCAACAAGCTGTGTAAGATATCGTCTCTATGTTCTGGTTTGACAAAAAGATCAATTAATTCTTCATAAATTTTCTTATCCTCCTGTATCGCAATTCTGATAAAATCTTCATCTGAAGGTTCAAACTTCCTAGACAAAGGATATAAAGGAAAAGTAATAGAATTAAATTCACCAGGCTCCATAATTTCTGATTGAGAAAAATTATATTCTTTTTTCTTAAAACCAGCATTCTTTGAACAATAATCGCGATACAACTGCATTCCTTTACCATACAAAGTGTTTATCTCATCGAGATCTTCTACATATGAATGTAACGAAACATTCAAATTCTGCACCCTTTCAGCTGTCTGATGACATCTTTGTCTCGACTGGTCTACATCTTTCAACGCCGTTTGCAAATCACAGTTTCGCTTCACAATAAACTCAATAAATTTATTCTGAAAATCTCTATAACGGTAAGAGCTATACATCAATGCAGTATTGGCCGCTTCTTTCAACCACTCTTCTTTATCATGTCTTAAAATCATACAGCGATTTGATCCCGCCTTCAAACCCATCCAGAGATCTTGTATTTGTTGAACAATATGCATGATAGAGCACATACAGAGTATCGTATATATTCTCACCGCCTCTTGATCGGATTGATCAAGCGTTTCATATATTCTTCGCAAAATCGCATTGACTTGTAATTTCCCTTCTTTCCGATACTGTTCAAACAATGAAGCAATGGCAATGGCCTCCGGTGAATTAAGCGGCATCTCTTTCCAATGAAATGCAAACATGTGCTTCGAATACGTAAACTTTGCATTGAGTTCATAAATTCTTTTGGAGAGAAGATCTTCAATCAAACACGATGTACTAAGATAAATCGGAGCCACAGTATTAAGTTTTTCATATACGAGCATATGCAAACTCTGTTCTACAACACGCATTTGAAAAGAAGAAATTTGCTCTGTTGAACTCTCACGAATCGTATTAAGCACAAAAAGAGGATCAATTTTAACAAATTCAAACACACAACGATCAAACTGTATTTGTACTCTTTTCTTGTTTAGAATTGTCTGGGATTTCTCAATAAATTCTCTCCCGTTTTTAATCAGACGCATCCATAAATCAGTTCCCCCCGGAAAATCGGGTTTATGATGATAACGGATATCTTGCTCAAGAAAAATATACCCTTGAAGTATTCGATTAATTATTCTTTCTACATCTCTAATGACGTTTTCATGAGATTTACATGAAAGATCACATTCGAATGGCTGTCCTGCATTATATTTCTCAATCCAGCTCACATCACGACCTAAGCGCTCCTCAATACTTAGCATTTTTTTTCTCCTACCTTGTTGCCAAGGCCGCATATTTAACCGCATCAAAGGGTCAAGATGCAACACGTTTAACGTCAATACAAGAAAAAGTCTCTTCGCCCTAACTATTCACCTATCGATCCTAGTGGCTCTACCCAAAAATAATGGCAATTAAATACCCATTTCTGAGATAAATATACTCTGTATTTATGAATATAGCGTGTGATATGAGATATAGGTTATCTAAGTTTTGTTTTCTTTTTTTATGTCTTGGTCTCTCTCAGCATATATCTGCACAAGAATCTCGCACACTAATCCCTAAGCAAAAAGAATCGAAAGAAGAGAGATCTACTTACGAATCACTTACTGAAAATCGAGGGTCGTTCGCTCCTGAACAAAAAGCTCCTGAGCAAAAACAAGAAACGCCAACTGTTTCCCCACAAGCTAAAGAGACAGCCCAAGGCCCGATTATCAATTTCAATAATGTCAATATCACTGAAATCTTGAAGTATGTTAGTCGTCTTACAGGGAAAAATTTTATTTACGACCCTCTAGAACTGCAATTTAACATCACCATGATCTCAGACTCTCCAAGCTCTATTGATGAGATCATGGCCATGGTCTTACAAAGTTTACGAGCACATGGATATTTAGTGATCGAAGAGGGGGGTGTCTTTGTCATCCACACAAATCCTACAGTGCGCACAACAGGGGCTCTTGAAAATAAAAAACTGGGAATCGATGGTCCACAACTTGCCACACAAGTATTCGTTTTACAGAACACCTCTTCAGATCAGATTGCCGCTGTTGTTAAAGCCATGGTTTCAGAAGGAGCTATTGTTGAAGCTGTTGGCGATGCCAAACTCATTGTGAGTGACATTACTGAAAATTTGAAGCGAATCACCAATATCATCAAACAGCTTGACACAACATCAGGGGGGTTGGAAATCGGCCAATATGTGGCTGTCAATGTCTCTCCACCTACTCTCGTTTCATTAGCAGAGCGTGTTATTACTCCTCTTGCTGGTGACAAGCCTTTAGTCCTTGTTCCTCATGCCGCATCTAATAGCGTCTTTATCGTCTCAACACCCTTTCTCATCCAGCGCGTTCTCTCTATTATGCAAACTGTTGATCTCAACATGGCCAAAACAGGTATTATCTCTCAAGATTTTGAATATGACTTTGATGCTGCAGAGGAAGCTCGTAAACGACGCGAAGAAGAAGAACAAGAACGCAAAGAAGTAGATCAACGAAGGAAAGACCAAGAACTAGATATATTAAGTGACGAAGAGATTAGAGCTCGGCTCATTCAAGAAGGTATTGATCCTGAATATGTTAATTCTATGAGTCTCCAATCAGCTCGAGACGCCCTTCGCAATACACGTCGTAAATATGGGGCTGAAAGCGATCTTCCAGTGGGAACTGTAGAATCAACAGAATTTCTTATTCATAGACTCCAATATCGAAAGAGCACAGAAGTTGCCAAAGCCCTTCGATCTATCGCTGACAGCATATCGGGAGGTGGAGGAGAGGATGCTCCTTCAGGAATCACCGTTAATCCTGAACTAGCCCATTCAGATCTTCTCATTACTCTCTACAGTCTGCAACCTGTTGATGATAACAACACAATTGTCTTTACAGGAACAGCAGCGAGCTTACGCAAAGTCAAACAACTCATCTCCCAAATAGATCTTCCTGTACGCCAAGTCTTTATCGAAGCTCTTGTTCTGAACACCACACTTACAAATTCACTCCAATTTGGCGTGGAATGGGGTGGAAAAATCCAACGTACCAACCTTGGTGCTGCCGTTAATTTTCGAAGACCTGATTCTGAATTTGGCGCTGCTTTTGATGCTGTTCAACAAGTAACCCCAGTTCAAGTTGCCCCACCTCCTGCTCCTGCAGGTATTTCAATTGGCAATTTAGGCAGAAAAATTAAATTCCTTGGTCGTGGTTTTCGCTCCACCGGCGCACTCATCCAAGCATTACGATCAGATGATGAAACGCATATTATGCTCAATCCACAAATTGTTACTGAGCATAATGTCCCTGCAGAGATCTTTGTCGGTGCTCAAGTCCCTATCAAAGGGCAATCTGTTGCCAATACTGCCGTTGGCGGCGGTGCTGTCACCAACAACCTTGTAACAACCAATTATGAGACCCAAGAGACCGGTGTCCTTTTAAAAGTAACCCCTCTTATTAGTTCTCATGAGACTGTAACGCTCATTATCGAACAACAAAATCGATTTACTAATTCTGAACAGATCAATGCTCAGGCTGCGCAAGACGCTCCACCAGCAACTGTCAGAGAAATCCGGACAACAACACGTGTGCACATGCCTTCTGATCATTTCCTGATGATGTCTGGAATGATTCAAGAAGATACGCGTCTTCAAGGGAGCAAAATCCCATGTTTAGGAGGCTTTCCCGTTATAGGAGGTCTCTTTGGTACAAATAGAAAGTCGTATGGCAAACAAAATGTGATTATCTTTATCCGTCCAATTATTATTGACACAGAACAAGATATTGATGAACTCACCCGCCATCGTGAAGCTGTCTTCAAAGAGAAATGTCGTGTACAATCAGGATTCAACAAAGAGATGGATGATGCAAAAATGCTTCTCAACCTCAATCCACCTCTTTATTAAAGCCATTACACTAGTCATTGTTACTGGCTGTGTTCATGTGCCTACACAACGTCCTGTTCCTATAACCACTGCACATTTTCCATCTGATATAGCAAGGCTTCCTTCACCACCACCTGAACTAACCAATGAAGAAAAAGACTCTGATTGGGGCATAGAATATCGAATCGGAAAAGGTTTTGCTCGAGAAGGTGATTTTTATCGCGCTCTTACCTGTTTTCATCGCGCCAGGCATCTCCTGAGTGAAGCAGAAAATGCTAAGAGACGTGCAAACATTGTTCACGCTATCCTACTTACCTATTCCCTTGGGAACAAACACCAAGAAGCTGTCTCTCTCTGGGAACAAGAACGTCACCATCTCGAATATGTCAACCAGCAGCTTATTGACGACTATGTGAAAATTCTTTTTGAATGCTACACATGCATAGGGAACAAACTCGAGGCCAATTATCTCCTTGAAAGCGTCCCTTCTGATTCCCCACTTCAATGTCGCTTACCTCTCTATCAAGCAGTAGCCGCAAACGATGAGAAGGAACTTCTCTCTCTCCAAGGAAAAGCTGTCAAAGTAGGCGAGCAAGAAGATCAAACTGCACAGGCAATAACAACATGGTACTCTCGCGAAAGAAAGAATCCGACAACCGCTCGCACGCTCAATGCGCTGCTTCCAGGAGCCGGATACTGCTACGTTCGACAATATAAAACTGCTGTAACAAGCTTAGCCATCAATGCTCTTTTTATCACTGCCGCTGTCCAACTTTTTGCCGCTAAGCAGCAAGCAGCAGCCATAATTGCTGGCAGTTTTGAAATCGGCTGGTATTTAGGAGGTGTAACAGGAGCAGGCATTGCTGCAGAACTCTACAATCAACGACTTCGAGAACATGTTGGAAAACCTTTTCTTGAACAATATAAACTCTTTCCACTGCAACAAATTGTGTATTCATGGTAAAATGCCGATCGTGAATGAAAAATTGCTTTTACAAAAAATCAACATCTTTCACTTTGATCGTTTCTGCATCCCCCATAATACATTATGGGCTGTTTCGAAACGCTCAAATTGGAAACGTTTATTTTTTGTAAATTCTAATTTTTCATTTATGATCGGTATAATTTTTCTCATTCTTAGCTTAACTCTCCGTGCAGAAGAACCCTGGGAATACTCTAGCAAAACATACAAACCACCTTCTAACACATCTCCAGCCGTATCTCTCATCCATTTCTACCAACAAGAAATATCGCCTATATGTGGTCCTCGAAGCCATTATCTCCCTACAAGTTCTGAATATATGCGACAAGCAATATCCAAACATGGCCTTATTTCTGGATTTCTTCTCGGCTGTGATCGATTGCTCAGAGAGAATAATGACGAATGGCTCTATACAAAAGTTCGTACACGAACAGGGTTTACAAAGTGGGATCCTGTTCCACAACTTGATCTGCAATCGCAGAAACAGGAATAGTTACAAGATTAGGCTGAATAACAGGAAAAGCACCAATCTCATAAGCAAGAGAACTACCCTGCTCCTGTAAGAGCTCTCGAGCACGCGCATATGCATGGCTCAAGTCTGTATGTGGAGCACGTTCATCGAACATGATGATATTCTCTGCTCCTAAATAGGTTGTTAGACGCGACCTTTCAAATAGCCGAAAAATCTTTTTAGGGACACTACACACAACAAGCAACTGATTGTAGCGAAAAAGGTAATCTTTCAGCTGCTTTAACGCGAGAACCGCCGTCACATCAAGATCATGGACATGCTTTAAGCGGAGAATAAAGACTTTAGTAGTATGATCATCTTTTGCAATCGCTCGCAATGAATATTGAAAAAGATCCATAGATCCAAAGAAAAGCTCCCCCTCAACATTAATAAGTCGAATTGAGCGCGGATGTTTTCTCTCCTCCTCGGTTGCCGGTCGAAATTTTTCTATACTCTCTTCATACACATATTCTGAAACATGAGGAATGGCCGCCTTTCTCAAGTATAAAATGATAGAGAGCGCAACACCAATATATAAAGCTAAAGGCAGGCTAAAGAAAAAACAGGAAAAGAGCGTAACTATTGCGACAAAAGCATCAGATTTAGTTGTACTCCAACAGAGTAAAATCTGCCGCACATCTATCATGTGAAAGGCTGTTACCATAAGAAGTGCCGCCAAGGATGCCCTCGGAACATATTGGACAATCGAACTCAACCCAAAGGCAAAGAGAGCAACAAAAAGAGCTGCAATAATAGCTGAAAAACGCGTTGCTGCTCCATAATCAACATTAGCCGTTGTGCGAGAAGCGCTACCAGAACATGGCAATCCTGAAAAAAAAGAGAGAAAGAAATTGGCACATCCTAAAGCAAAAATCTCCTGATTGCCATTAATTCTTTGTCCGGAAGTTACAGAAACTGATTTGGCAATAGCATTTGCTTCAAGCATACCAATCAAGGCAATAGCAAAAGCAATGGGAATAAGCGACCCAATCAGCTGAAAATCAAAAAAATGGGCCTCAAAGGGGACAAAATGCATCTCTCCACAACCAAGAAGTTGCAAAGACCTCCCTTCCCGATCCTCTGCACCTGATAATCCAAGGAGATAAACAATCAATGTCATTGCAGAAAGCATTATAAGAGCAGGGGGAAGTCGCCGTCTAAAATGACACAATACAATGGCCAAAATAATCGAACTTGTACCCACAATAGTTGTCAAAAGATGAAGATCGCCAACATGTGAAATCCAATACACAAATTTTTGATATACCGTCTCTGCAAAGATAGGACATTGCATTCCTGTTAAAGGAAAGAGCTGACCCACACCAATAGCTAACGCTGTTCCTGTAATATATCCAACAACAACTGAATAGCTAACAAATTGAATTAATCGCCCTAATTTAAAGAGAGCTGCAAGCAGCTGAAAACTACCAATCAAAAGGGTTAAAAAGGTAATAACCTGCAAGGTCGACACTTGCTGAGTCGCATAAAATTTGCCCATGATCTGAATAGCAGCTGCCTGTACGAGCAAAGAGGTAGCATTGTTGGGCCCAATTACCAAATGACTCGATGAACTTAAAAGAGCAGCGATCAGTGTTCCCAAAACCATGGAGACAACACCTGCAACGGGAGGAACACCTGCAACAATCGAATACGCTAAGGCTTGGGGGACAGAGAGCATAGCAAGAGAAAGAGATGCCATAAGATCTCTTCTCAGCTTGCCAAACGAATATCTCTCAACGTCTTTAGCTAAAGGCTCTAATGAAAGATCATCTGAATAACGAATCTGTTCGGTAATTTTACGAACCATACCATCAAGCAAAAAAACTCTTATTATAATTATTTATAACAAAAAATATTGATTTAATCCAGTGTAAAAAATCAATCAATACGACAACACATCAATTGGAATAACCTTCAGAGTTACCGACATCATAGGAGGCCTCGTGCTCTCTGCACGCAACCGGTCTAGTACTTTTACAAATTCGGAAACTACAAATGGATTAACAGTAAGAGGTCTTTGTTTATCGTTATAAATAAACGAATGAAGCGTCAAACCTTCAGCCAAACGCTGGCGAATTAGAGCTGCTGTTTCTTGAATTGATTGACTCGAACTAAAAAAATCAACCCCATCTAACTCAGGTACATATGGAGCAAAAAAAAGCACAACATTTCTATCATATGCTGTTTGAAGAAACAAATACAGACGCTGAATGTCTTGCACAATATCAGCAGGTTCAGGGTACTCTTGTTGAATTGATAATGGGAAATGTTGAAACAAAAACTCTATACCTCTAATAACTGCTTGTATAAATTGCTCACCTTTATCTGAATCAAAAAAACGAAAAGGAACTTTGTACCCAAACCAGCGTAGTAACTCACTAATTCTATGATCATCACAAATTTTATCGAAAAAAGCCTCCTCATTTTTATTGCAACAGCGTCGTTTAAATCGAGAAATAACAACGCGACTCAAAGTGCACGTAAGCTCATCGATAGTTCTTTTCTCTCTAACATTTGCATATGGCATCAACTCATCATCATCTAAATGTGAAGGAGGAGGGAGGAA
>Ga0180437_10008059_pt1 | contig 13506 bp, 11 predicted proteins | sample SS_ome_4_FD_132410 | JGI IMG/M metagenome (GOLD analysis project Ga0180437, IMG submission 132410) | Hypersaline lake sediment archaeal communities from the Salton Sea, California, USA - SS_3_D_1 metaG | ecosystem: Environmental > Aquatic > Non-marine Saline and Alkaline > Hypersaline >...
GATCCGCCGCCGCCGTGGCACAAAATGTACCCCCAGCGCGCCTTGACCTTACCCGAAGGGTGGCGTCTGCCCATTTCCGAACAAGACCTCCGGCAGAACAACTCCTTCGACTTCCGCGCTATGACAGAATCGCGATTCCGCCGCGTTCTTTCACACTACTACGCAAACATCAGCCTCGTGGATAAACAGGTCGGCCGAATCCTCGCAACGTTGTCGTCCCGCAGCCTCACGAACAACCTCATCGTCTACACGGCCGACCACGGTGACTACATGGGGCAACATGGACTCATCCTCAAGGGCGGCCAGTTGTACGATTCCGTGCTTCGCGTGCCCCTCGTCATAGCGGGCCTCGCACGCCAAGGCCGCGGCCAGGTCGACCCAACGCCGGTCGAGCTGGCCGACCTCATGCCCACGTTTCTCGAAGCCGCAACGATCCGGATTCCCAAACGGGTCGAAGGCAAAAGCCTCGTCGGGCTGCTGTGCCATCGAGGTTCGGGACGCCGCGCGGCTTTCGCCGAAGGACCCCACGGCGCCGTAGTCGTCAGGACGGCCGGAAACAAGCTGGTAGAAAGCCCCGATCAGGAGTTTCGGGCTCTATACGATCTCAACAAAGATCCCCACGAATTCCGGAACCTGTATGGCACACGCCGCGCGGAACGCGTGCAAGCACAACTCACGGAACTGCTCCAGAAGCGTTACAAACGGGGCGGCAAACAATGAAAAACTTGTTGGTCAGGCTGGCTATTGTGTTGGCGTTGGCGCTCGCGTTCGGCTGTGCGCCGAAACGCGAACAGGCGCCTCAGGCCAGCGGCGCGCCGACGACAGGACAGAAAACGACATAACGGCAAAACAGATCCTCGAGAGCAAATGCACCGTGTGCCACGGCCTCCGGCGGGTCGTCGAGTTCGACGGCCATGAACCGTGGAAGGAAGTCGTTGCCGAAATGATCGGAAAAGGAGCCAATCTTTCCACAGCCGGCAGCGAAACCGTCGTCGACTATCTCGAAAAAACCTATCCTGCACACTAGGCCGGCTCCTTTGTGCCGGCGATAGGCCGGACTACGCGCCCAGTGCGAGCAGAAGCCTTTCTCGAACCCGGCACAATTCCCCGACGCTAGTCCGGTGTCCAAACGGCTTTCGACGCCCTTTGCGGTACACTCTGGCAAGGTGCTTGGCGTGCGCCCTACTCGTACTTGCGTAGTCGAGCAGCCCCGTCACCGCGTCTAGTTTTTCCAGGCGCGGATAGTTCAGGCGGTTCGCCGGGGCGCCGTCCGCCAGCATGGGCACGTTCGCAAGCTCGCCCATGTAGCGCTGGAGCACGCGATCGAGTTTGGACGGTGTAAGCAGGTCCACCGGAAGCGGCGCCTGCTTGTAGGTCGCCACGAAACCGTCGGGCGAGCAGGCCCAGCTGTAACGGGTGTGCCCCGAGTGCGGCAACGGCGGACCTTCGTCAAAGATGGCCACGTTCCACTGCCTCGTCGGGTCCCAAGGGCGGTCGATATTCTCCGGGCCGCCCTTGGGCATGGGCGCCTGGCCGACGATGGCGGCTCGCGTAAACTCGTGGATGCCTTCCGGAAGCGGCAATAGATGAAATCGAATATTATCGCCGCCCACGATTTCCTCGAGTGTTCTACGCGCCTTCTCGTTCAACGTCAGCGAGGCAAAGTCGCGTTGGTAGCCCTTAGGAAATAGCTCCGGGTCGATGGGCCGCGGGAACCGGCTCGTCACCTGCGAATGCGGCACCAACATATCCCCCGTCGCCACTTGGATGAGCACCGGACACGTGATCAGATCGACAAACGATATCGGGCTCACAAGGTACCACGCATCCGACGTCAGATCGGCGCCGAAAACGCCGTAGCAGCCGAGGACAGGGATCGAATGCATCTTCTCGTCGGCCAATTCGCTCACGGCGCGTAGAATCGGCATCGGGCTTTCCGCTGGAGGCGTGCCAGGGTATCCGGAGACCGGTTTGTTTGCCTCGGCGTAACTCAGGCTAAACGCCCAGTTTATGACCGGCACGTCCGCGGTGCAGGCCGCGACAGGGAAGTTCTCCGCGGCCATTGTCAACGCCATGAACCCGCCCTGGCTCGCCCCGTCCATATGAACGCGGGCGCGATCGACAAAGGGAACCCGACGTGCCCATTGCACAATCGCCTTGTTTAAATTGACGCTGTCGCCCACCGATGTCTCGAGCGGGTACTCCCCGTCCTCGAATCCCACGTGAACCGTCGCCACGGCCCAGCCCCGTCGGCACCATTTCCGTGCCCCCCCCAGATGTTTCTCGTAATGGCAATGGAAGAACAGGGGGACGCAGTGACCGGAAGCGAGTTCTTTCCGGCGAACAATCAGGCGCCCCTGGCCCATCTTCGGGGCGCCGTCAATGTCCAGATAGGGGACATTGACCGTCCAGTAAACTAGATCGCCGTCCGTGCCGCTAGTGGCCACCGTCACCGCGCCCTCGAAACCGGATTCACTGCAGAGCATATCGAGTACTTCAACGTCGCTTTCGGCTGCGGCCAACGCGGCCACCACAGCGATCAGCAAGATCAGCGTCCTTCCCAACATAACTCCCTCGCTTTCTGCGCGGCAGAGGCGGATATGCCTGCCGTCTTTCGTCGCCATGCGGCTGTGCCCGCCCCCGGCACCACCGGGGCGAGCCCGCGCCGATGTCCGCCGTCAGCGGCGATTTCGTGCTCGAATGTACTTCGGGGTGCCTAAAGGGTACAATGGCGCCGGGCCGAACTGCAAAATCAGGGGCAATCGACACTGTTCCTGTATCCGGTTTGCCTTCGGCCGAAAAGGGGGATTTTCTCGAATACAGGAGACGGGGTCATGAAATTTCGAATTCTTGCGCTGGTTGGGATCTCAGCATTTGTATTGGGTTGTGCCCGGTTCATTCAGGCGGCCGGTCTTGCGCCGGCACGCAACGAGAACGGCGTCTACCACGTACAAGACTTCGGCGCGTCCGGTGACGGCGAAGCCGATGATACGGCGGCTTTCCAGGCGGCGCTTGACAAGGCCGGCGCCAAGGGCGGTGGCGTGGTCAAAGCGGGCGTAGGCCAATTCCGGATGAAGGGGCATCTGGTGTTCCCGTCTAACGTGACGCTCGAGGGCATCTGGCGCGCGCCGGCCCGGGGCGTCCCATTCTCCGGGGGCACGGTGCTCATGCCGACGGAAGGCAAAGGCGAGCCAGAGGGTACGCCCTTTATCAAACTGAATACAACATCCACGCTGAAAGGTGTCACCATCTTCTATCCCGAGCAGGTCAGGGAGAACCCGCCGCATGCCTACCCGTGGACGGTTCAGGGCGAGGGCGACAACTGCTCGATCGTGAATGTGACAATGGTCAATCCGTATCAGGCGGTCGATTTCGGCTCGCTGTTTTGCGGCAGGCACTACATTAACGGACTTTACGCGCAGGCCCTCTACCGAGGACTCTTCATTGACCAGTGCTACGACGTCGGCCGCATCGAGAACGTCCATTTCTGGCCGTTCTGGACGGTCGCCACCTCCGGGCCGCTGTTCGATTTCACCGAGGAAAACGGCATCGCGTTCATGATTGCCCGGACGGACGGCGAGATGGGCGTTAACTTGTTTCAGATTTTCTACAACATCGGATTCTACTTCACGGATAAAGGCCACGGTGGCGGATCCGGCATGTACACAAACGTGTACTCCGATGTATCGCCGCTCGCCATGAAAGTCGACGCAACCCACGGCCACGCGCCGGTCACAATCGTCAACGGCAGTTTCATGACCGCCGTCGACGTGGCGCCCAAGAAGCAGTGTTTGGTCAACTTCGTGGCCACCGGATTCTGGTCGATTAAGGACACGCGATACCACGCAAAACTCGAAGGGCCGGCCCAAGTAACGTTTGACGCATGCAGTTTCTACGACTGGGATCGCGTGAAAGAGGGGCACGCGGCGATCGAGTCCAATTGCGAATCCATCATCGTGTCCGACAGCCAATTCATTATGAAGCGGCCCGGCCTCAAGGTGCGGCTCGGCAAGGACACCAAATCGGCCATCATCGCGTCGAACCGGATGCGCGGCGGCATCGCCATCGAGAACAACGCGAAAGACGCCGACGTTCAAATCGGCCTCAACACCGGCAGATAGAGGGTGCCGCGGCCGGAAGACTGGCGCCAGATTTGAACCCGGCCGTTGGCTTGGATATGATGCGGCCTGCGTGGAGGGACGCGGTTCCCGTTACTGGGGTATTTCTCTTGACAAGGAGACTTCGAGACATGGCCAAAAAACCGAGAATCATCGATGGCAAGAAAGTGGCAAATCGAATGCGGGCGGAGATGATAGGCGAAGTGGCGGCGCTAGCGAAACGCAAGATAACGCCCGGACTCGCGGTGATATTGGTTGGCGACAACCCGGCCAGCCAAGTCTACGTTCGTATGAAGGGAAAGGCGTGCGCCGAAGTCGGGGTCAACTCGTTCGAACACCGGTTGCCCAAGACTTGCACGGAACGGCGCCTGCTTAACTTGATAGCGAAACTCAACGCCGACAAGCGCGTTCACGGCATACTCGTCCAGCTTCCCTTGCCCAAGCAGATCAACGAACAGAAAGTGCTTAACGCCGTCGATCCCGACAAAGACGTCGATGGGTTTCATCCCGTAAACGTCGGCAAAATGCTCAACGGCGAAGACGCGTTCGTGCCCTGTACGCCCCACGGGTGCCAGGAGCTGTTGCTGCGTTACGGTTACGACCCCGCAGGCAAACACGTGGTCATCGTCGGCCGCTCGAATATCGTCGGGAAGCCCCTGGCCGCCATGCTCATGCAGAAGGCGGCCGGCGCAAACGCCACCGTAACCATCTGCCACTCGAGAACCAAGAATCTGCCGTCTATCACCAAGCAAGCCGATATCCTGATCGCGGCCATAGGCGTTCCCGAGTTCGTCAAGGCCCGAATGGTCAAAGAGGGCGCCGTCGTCATCGACGTCGGCGTCAACCGCATCGAGGACAAGTCGAAGAAATCCGGCTATCGCCTGGTAGGCGACGTCGATTTCAACGGCGTGTCCAAAAAAGTCAAAGCGATCACGCCGGTGCCGGGCGGCGTCGGCCCGATGACTATTACCATGCTGCTCAAGAACACCATCGAGGCCGCCAAACGAAAGAAGTAAGGACAACAACGCGCCCGAATGCCGTAATCGGGTAGGCATGAGCGAAAAGCCGGGACTGACCCAAGCGAAGCGAGTCCCCGAGCGCAGACGGGTCTGTCCCTGCTTCTTCCCGGCGATTACGGGAATGCGTCCCGTCCCGGGAGAACGTCACTCGGTTGCGGACTCGAGCAAGTCGGCTGCGGCCCGCTCGAGCGCCGCCATGTCCCCGTCTTCGTAGCGGCGGACCAGTTCGGCGGCCTGGTCGCCTTTGATGCGCGCCAACGCCCGCAACGCCACCGAACGAAGCCCCGCGTTCTCGGTTTCGTCGCGGACAATCGTTTTCAGCGCGGGGGCGGCGTCCTCGTAACGGCCTTCCCCCAGGGCTTCGATGAGTTCGGCGCGATCCGCCATGTCCTTACGGCGCACGTCCTCGACGGCCGCGGCCACGGCCTCGGCGCCGCCGCTTCTCAGATGACGTGCAATCGCGGCCATGACCTTCCCATCACTGGGCGTCCCGTTCGTATACGTCCACCCCCGATTCCCACTTCCCACGCCCCGTCCGTGTAATTCCGTGTTCGTCCCATCCACCCCATACACCCCTCCCTATCCACCGTAGTTTCTATGTCCACAACTACACCAACCACATATTCTGCGGAGGCCCGGGGCCGTTCGTCCGGTTTGGCAATCCACGGCCACTGGGGGCCTGTCGAGCCTGCGCCCCGCACGGGGCACGGTTTCGCTTCAGAGGCGGGGTGGGTGACGCCACTCGCACGAACTCTACCCGGCCGTCTGCTCCGTCGGCCAAGCCACAGACCCGCACAGACACGAAATCCGGGAATGGTCCCTTTGCTGTACCCTTGCTCAGGCGAGCAGCTCTGTCGATACTTGCCGGCTGACCGTCGATGGTGAAAAGCGCCTGCCCTGCCCTTGCGGTTCCCGGCCAAGTGCCGTACTATGAAAATGCATTTCGGGCGGGGTCGGCGGCCAGTGGCGCCACGTCGGTCGATGGTGCCTGGTTGGTCGGAAGCGTCGCAGCTTTCGAGGAGGGGCCGTGTCGCAGGAGTAACCCAAACCCGCGCGCAAGAAGAAGTATTTCGCTACAGCGCCGCAGTCCACGTTTGGCTGGGGCGCCATTCCGAACGAGTAACGTCGGGGCCGGACTCATTTCGTCGTGGCGTATTCCGGCGGGCGGGGCACGACGCCCTTGGGCGTAACGTCGATGATGCGATAGGCGCGGTCGCGTGCGGCAGGCGTCGCAACGAGGCGCGTGGTGTTCCACGGCACGCGCCGTACCTCTTCGGTGTTCTCGCGTTCCCAATGGCCGAACACCAGCAGATCCAGCGGATTGTCGACGAAGAGGACGAGCTGCGTTCGCATGCCGAGGTGAGGTTCTCGAAGACTGTCGCCGTATCGGTGCGTGAAGCCTATCGTCCAACGGCACGGCTTGAGCTTTCGGCGGAGCCGCTCGAGGTCGCCGTCCTGGGTGTCGAGGGCGCTCATGCCTGCCGGCGCTTTGGCGTCGAAGCCCAAGTAACCGTCTTCTCCAAACCGGAACGCGTAGACCTCCGGGCCGAACAGGTCTTCGTACAGCGTTCCGGTGCGGTCGCGTTCGCCGCCGCAGACGAACGTAGGTTTCTCGCAAATATTCAACACCTCGGTAAAATCATTGAACTCGTCGACAGCGGCGTGCTCGGTTAGGTCGCCGGTAACGAGTACGAATTCGGCGTCGCTCGCGTTGACGGCTTGGATGACGGCCCGGAACGTTTCTTTAGGCGAGGGGCGGTCGTTCCCGCCGATGTGCACGTCCGTGACGTGCGCGAAGTTGTACGCGTTCGGGAATTGCTCGCGGACGAACACGGAGCGAATGTTTCGGTGAAGGCCGTCTGGCGTCGCCGCTTCGATCGCGTAGTCTCCGGGGGGCGCGTTGTCGGGGATCGGGCACCGGGCCTGGTGACCGCCGCCCGCGGCGTCGGCCCAGGAAACGCTCAACGCGACGGCAGTCTCGCCGCGCACGAGCCGTAGCCGCGCTTCCTCGTCAAGCAGGGCGCTGAATGCGGCGCCGGGCGCGACGATTACGGGTCGGCCGTTGTTGGGCGTTCGGATGAGCGCCCGCGTATCGACAGGAACGGCCGGCGCGCCGGTCGCCGCCAGCGCTAGATATACCGTCCAGACGCAGATCATTCCTTGACCTCCGGAGTCGGGCGCCAGGCGGGGGCGTACTCGTGTCCGGCCCCGTTTGTGAGGGGCCGCATGTTCTCGCCGGTTGATTCAGCGATGAAGATCCGCGGCGCGCCTCCGCAGTTGGAGACGAAGGCAAGGTGGGCGCCGTCGGGGGACCATGCGGGATGCCAGAAATCGGCTTCGGGCGATGCCGCAATGGCGGTGACGCGCACGGTGTCGGGGTAGGCGCGGTATAGGCCTCTGCGCCCGCTGCGGAACGACTCGAAAGCGAAACATTTGCCGTCGGGCGACCAGACGGGGTTCCAGTCTGCCGCGCGATGGTTACTTACGTCGTAGGCGCCTTGCCTATAGAGCACGAAGATCTCGCGATCGCCACCGTCATTCGACTCGAATGCGATCATTTTACCGTCCGGCGCCGGCTCCGCGAACCACTCCTCATAGCTGCCCTCGGAAGGCAGCAACATGCCCGGGATTGGAATTGCCCCGTCGGGGGTCACGATGAACAGGTCGGTCGACAGCCCGGCGCTCGACACCGTCAGGCCAATCGCCACGATATTTGCGTCGGGTTGCCACGCCAGTTCCGGGAGGGCCGGGTCGTCGCCGAACGCCTGCTGCAGCCTGACAAGCGAAATCCCGCCGACCCATACGGGGCGCATGAGGCCCGTTCGGTTGCCGCCCCAAGGGAGTTCGGTGTCCGTTCCGAGGTCGTAGACCATGATCCGCTGGTCCTGGCCCGCCCCCGATGCGTAGGCGATGCGCGTTCCTTCCGGCGACCACCGCGGCCATCGGTTGGATCTGTCGGCAAGCGGAAGGCGACGGAGCCCGCTGCCGTCGCCGTGAACGACGCAGATGGCTCGGCCGCCGTTATTGCCGGTGTCAAAGGCAAGCCATTCGCCGCCCGGCGCCCAGACCGGTGCGCCGTCGGACGTGCCAGGCCCCACCGGCGTCACGGCGCCCGAGGCGAGGTCGGCCACGCAGACGCGTCGTGCGGCCGGTTCGGCGCCTTGGACGAACGCGACTTGATCCGGCTGGGTAGCGCGGACGAGAACCAGGGCTAGACAAAACGCAACCATGACCATGCGCGGATTGTATCACACGGTGCGCTGGGGGGCGAAAGCGCGTTCCTGGCGTCCGCTCGAACGCAAGGGGCGCACTTTTTCTTGGTATTCTGTTGACAGTGATAAAAGGCATATGCTACTTTGGTACTAAACAGGGAGTAAGCACGGGATTTCCGCTAAGTCCCCTGTTCCGTGATTTGTCACGTGATTTGCGTTTGGCGTCCTGCGGGGCGTCGGAAGGGGGAGAGGTAAGATGTGCTGCAACAAGAAGCTTGGGTTCACGTTGCTTGAACTATTGATCGTGATCACGATCATCGGCATTCTAGCGACGATTCTGTTGCCGGTTCTGGCCAGGGCGCGGGAACAGGCCAAGAAAATCGTGTGCACGAACAATCTGAAACAGATCGGCCTCGCATTTCTCATGTATTCCCATGAGAACAACGGGCTCTTTCCGCCGGGCCACCCGAATCACAAGTGGGGCGAGATCGAGTATTTCGAAACGGATTCGCTGCTGCGGTATTCTCAGCGTCAGTATCGAAACAACTATATTTTCGACGCTTCCGAGGTGTATCCGGACTATCTTTCAGACCTGCGGGTCTTGGTGTGCCCTTCCTCGGTATTCGAGCCAATCGACGGGCGCCAGTCCATGTACTGCGACGTAACGTTCACGCCGGAACGCATTGACATGTCGGTTTTTCCGGCCGAGGTGAACGAGTGGGAAATCCTGCGGATGATCGGGCCGCGGGACCCGCGGCCGGATTGGGAATGCGTCACCAACCAAATGTACTGGTATATGCCTTACGCGGTCGTCACGGAGGAGCAGGCGCTCTGGCTGTGGAACGAACTCGATCGGCTGATGTACAACAACGAAGAGGGTTTCATGGAGGGAGACCTGACGATATGGGGTGAACATGCGCCTGGGGCCGGGAATCAGTACTTCCGAATGCGCGAAAACGCGGCACGGTTTTTTATTCGCGACATCAATAACCCCGCGTACGACGCGGTGAGCGACGCCTCAATACCGGTGTTGTTTGACACGTTCGCCGACAGCACCGGTTTTCTCCGGTTGAATCACATTGAGCCGTTGGGCGGCAACGTATTGTTCGTTGACGGGCACGTGGAATTCGTGAAATACCCGGACAAGTATTACCGGGTCCCTTACACGCGGCTGTTTGTTGAATGGGCGAGTTCGAATACGTTTGACGACATGGCGCTACTCAACGTCCCGCCATGGTGCGGCAACCGGTTGCCGGGCACGAAGTTCGAACCGCGCTATTGGCATTATCCGGACGACCCGCAGTACGCCGGCCTCAACTTCATCGGGCCGCCGACCCCGGATGATGGCGCCGAGTGAGCACTGGGGCCGTCGACGAAGCGTCGTACGGCGTCGTTGCCGTGATTTAGAAAGATGAGGCTAGGTATGACCAAAAGAACCTCGAGCGCAACCATGGTGTTGGGTGCAGCGCTGTTGGCTTGCGCCGCGAACGCGTATGCGTGGGGTCCGCGCACCCGCGAAAGCATTGCGTCTACGGCGTTGCAGGTAACGCGGCAGGAGCACCTGCTTGCATTCAGAACGGCAAAGGAAAACTATGAAGCGGACCTCTTGGCAGGGGCCGAGGCGGGGCGGCGCGCGTTGGCCGACTATGGGGTGCTGAAGGACGAGAACCACATTATTGTGGTTATCACGGGCGAACTCCAGTTGCTGCGCGAAGCGCGGGAATTTGGCATCGACAGCTATTTCTCGTATCGCGCGGGGGCGCTCGGGATGTTGGCGGCGGAGCTGATGCACCCGCTGGGCGTGGAGTTGACGCTGGCGGAACTCAAGTTGGCAGAACGGATGGATGACGACATCGAAGTACGCCTACGCGCGGGCGACTATTCTTACAAGCCTGAATCCGAGGCACGTCAATTCATCCGCGACGCAAGCGTGTATTTCGACCAGAAACGGGCGTTTTTCCAAGACAACCGCCGGTTTATCATTCAAGACTATACGACGGGCGAAGGGTACAACGGCTATCTCAAGAACGCGGGGGAGAGCTACTTTGCACGTGCCGTCGAGGTCGTGGCCGACGTATGGCACTCGATACTAAAACCCGGAAGCGAACCCACGGACGCTAAACCCCCGGCGAGCGTGCTGGCGCGATACCTCGCGTCCGAGATCGAGTATCTGCTGCTCGAGAAAAACAACATGCTCGAAGCGGAGAAAACGTACTACCATCTTCAGCAAATTAACCCGGGGGTTATGGAAATCCCCCTCAAGTTGGGGGACCTGTACGCCGAGTACGGGGATCGAGCGCGTGCGGTGCGAGAATGGGTTTACGCCCAGCAGACGCCCGGGCCGGTTGGCCGGGAAGCCACGGTGAAGCTCGCAAGACTTTATATCATCATCGGCGAGGAGTTTCTCGAGAAGGGGCAAGAACCGGGCGCGGACGAGGCCAATTTGGATGACGCGATGAAAGCGTTCCAACAGGCCCTCGAGTATGACAGCACGAACATAGAAGCCGCCGATTTGTACCGTTCGACGCGGATTGAAATTCAGTTGCGGGAAGAACGCCGCAAGTACGTTATGGCGCGGATCGGCGAAGGACAGAAACTCTTGAACGAAGCCACCGTACGAAGCACTAATCGAGACTACACCAGTGCGCTTGCCAACCTCAAGAAAGCTATTGAGGTGTTTTCGCTTGAGGACACACGGGAGTTTGCCGACCTCGCCACCATGGCCGAGGAAGGCGTCAGCACGGCCAATAGACTCATTGACAAGGTCGAAAATGACGTGCTCGACGAGGCGGCGGAGGCGATTACCAGGGGAGGTGCGGCGGTCAACGACAAACGATTCGAGGCAGCATTTGACGCGTTCCGCAGCGTGGAGAGCATTCTCGAGGTGATTCCGAGCGATCCATCGACGACCCGAGGCAAGGAAAAACTGCAGTATATCGAGACCGCGAACCAGAAATACGGAGATGCCGAACGCGAAAAGAAGATATGGGAGCAAAAACAGAAGCAGCAGCAAGAGGCCCTGGCCGATAGGGGGTGAGACGGACCTTCCTCTACTTCACGTGCTCGATTTCGGCCGGCGACAACGGTTTTAGAAAGACCCCGGCTTCTTCGAATAGTTCTTCGGCCATCACGCTCGGGTAAGGGTGATAGTAGTATACGCCCTTTATTTTTGCATTCACGAGCATCTTGCTGCACGTGAGACACGGCTGGTGCGTACAGTACACGACCGCGTCCCGCAGGCTGACGGCGTGGATGGCGCATTGGATGATGACGTTTTGCTCGGCGTGGACGGTGCGGCAGTAGTCGAGCAACTCGCCTGACTCGACGCCTTTGCGCTCTCGCAGGCAACCGCCGAGTTCATGACAATGTCTGACGCCGCTGGGGACGTCATTGTAGCCCGTCGCCAGAATGCGCTTATCGCGCACCGCCACTGCACCGACGTGTCGTCGGAGACACGTGGATCGTTCTGCGGCCAGGAAGGCCATTCGCATGAAGTAGGTGTCCCACGGCGGCCGTTCAGGATGACTTGCCATCGACCCCTCCTTATTGGTTAAGCGGACCTGCGAGTGCCTCCGCCGGGAGCGTAGCATAGCAGAGCGGCGCCGCCCCTACAAGATCCCCGTCGTGGGGAACGGCGGGGGCACTTGTGTCGAACCCGGGCAACGCCTATAATCTGGCTGGCGCCGCACTGGAGGCGTCATCGACGCGTTATCGAGTGGGGAAGAGGGGTCGCGTTTCGGTTGGGGCGTGAGAGGGTGTAGCATGGGAAAAGCGATTATCATCGGGGCCGGGCCGGCGGGCTGTACGGCGGCGTTGTACGCCGCCCGGGCAAATCTGGCGCCGCTGCTTTTCGAGGGGGCTTTGAGCAAAGAGATACTACCGGGGGGGCAGTTGATGACTACGACCGAGGTCGAGAACTTTCCCGGTTATCCGGACGGAACCACGGGCCCGGAGATGATGCAGGATTTCAAGCGCCAGGCCGAGCGCTTCGGCACAAGGACGTTGTCCAAGACGGTTACGGCTGTGGACTTTTCGCAGCGGCCGTTTAGGGTGACGGCGGACGGCGAGACGTGGGAAACGAAAGCCGTGATCATCGCCACAGGGGCGCGTGCGAAATACCTCGGTATCGAGTCTGAACAGCGGTTTCTGAACCGGGGCGTATCGGCCTGCGCAACGTGCGACGGCGCGTTGCCGCGGTTCCGCGACAAGCCGGTCGCGGTGGTTGGCGGGGGCGATACGGCCATGGAAGAAGCCCTGTTTCTGACGAATTTCGCGAGCCGGGTCCATGTGGTGCATCGCCGGGACGCGTTGCGCGCCAGCAAGATAATGGGGGCGCGCGTTCTCGCCCACGAGAAGATCGCGCTCGAGTGGAACTCGGTAGTCGACGAGGTGCTCGGCGACGACAACGACGGCGTAACGTCGGTCAGGCTGCAGGACACGAGCAGCGGCGAGCTGCGGGAGCTTCGGTGCTCGGGGGTGTTTATGGCGATTGGCCACAAACCGAATACGGATTTGTTTATTGACGTCCTCGAAATGGATGAGGTCGGCTACATTAGAACAAAACCGGGCACTGCCCGAACCAGCGTCGACGGCGTGTTTGCCGCGGGCGACGTCCAGGACAAGGTGTATCGTCAGGCCGTGACCGCGGCGGGCAGCGGCTGCATGGCGGCTATCGACTGCACCCGGTGGCTCGAAGCGCAGGCCCAGTGATCGCTGTCGGCGTTGTTTGCCGCGATCCCCGCGCGAAAGGAGACTACTAAGGGTTCCCTCGCCTCGACGCGTCGGGTTTGGTGCGCTCGCGCCACCGCCGTTCCAGTTCCGGGCGGGCCTTCCACCGCCGGTGAAGCCATAGCCATTGGCCGGGATATCTGCGCACCAATGCTTCGATGGCGTCCTGGCAGCGCTGCGAGTTGTTGATGAGGTCGGTGCGGAGATCGCCTGATCGAGCCATCGAGATCTCGGGGAAAATCTCGAGTGCATAGCGTCCTGTGCTGTCACGGCTCATGGCCAGGACATGGATCGGGGCGCGCGCCCGTAAGGCTGCCAGAAGAGGTCCCGCCGTGCACCAACAAGGCTTGCCGAAGAACTTTGCGGGCACGCCGTTTTCTCTCGGGCTCTGGTCGATAAGAACGCCCACAATGAAGCCCGCTCTGAGCA
>Ga0180437_10008061_pt1 | contig 13504 bp, 3 predicted proteins | sample SS_ome_4_FD_132410 | JGI IMG/M metagenome (GOLD analysis project Ga0180437, IMG submission 132410) | Hypersaline lake sediment archaeal communities from the Salton Sea, California, USA - SS_3_D_1 metaG | ecosystem: Environmental > Aquatic > Non-marine Saline and Alkaline > Hypersaline > Sediment...
CGGGCGTTCGGCTGTAGGGGGAAGCCCTCCATCATCGCGTGCCGGTAGAAGGGCTCCGGCAGCACGCTCGACATGCGGAACAGCACCCGGGCCAGCTCGTCCGGCAGGCCCTGCTCGCTGGCCGGGAACATGAACGGGTCGGCCGCGGTCATCGACAGGTGGCAGTTGAACAGCAGCACGTTGCCGTCCTCGGTGGCCAGGTTCTTCACCGCGTCGGCGTAGGGGATCGGGTCGCCGTCCTGCGACTCGCCGTCGGTGATGTGCACCACGATGGGCGGGAAGCTCCGCGGATGGGCCGCAATCCACTGCTGAAGCACGTCGTGCGTGTGGTAGAGCATGTGGCACATCGGCGTGCCCCCCTCGGTGACCGGATCGACCCACACCGGCACCTCGCAGGGCACCTCGATCATCTCGCCCGTCTCCTCGTCGGGGATGTACTGCGTGCGCGTGTCGATCCGGGCCGGGTTGCCCCCGATCTCCGCAATCGAGACGAGCTGGCGTCCGGCCAGGGCGCCCTGGAGCGCCGACTGGATGATCGGGTTGGCCTGCTGGTCGGTCCGGTAGCCGAACACGCCCACGTCCATCCAGTCCTTGATCCCCTCGTCGCCGCTGGCGCGGATGGCCATGTTCTGGAGCCAGCCGTTGATGGCCGTGACCAGCTCGTCGCACTTGCGGTTCGTGGAGTTGCCCAGCGGCTCCTCCATCGAATACGACTGGTCCAAAAGGAACAGGAAACACGCCTTGTTCTGGCGACTGATCTCCTGCGAATAGGGTGCTCGCGACATGCTCGACTCCCTTGTCAAACCACTTGCCTGAAGTGTACTCCTATTGCCGTTTCTCGTCGGCGCCCGGCTTCGCGTCGGCCAGGGCGCCCGCCTCTTCTCCGTCTTCCGCTTCCGGCGTTTCGCCCTGGGGGTCTTTACCCTTGCGGCGCGAGCCGAACAGGCCGAACCCCTTCCACCGCCACCGGGAGCGGGCTTCCAGCTTGCCCAGCACCAGCGGCGGACTGTGGAACTGCTGAAACCCCAGGTCGATCACCGCCCAGACCACCACGAAGCGGCCCAACTGCCCCGGTTCTAGCGACAGCAGGCAGGCGCCGCCCTGACGCTGCCAGACCGCCCGGTCCACATCGAGCTGGAAGTCGGCGGTCACGTGTTCCGGGTCGTCGGCCGCGCCGGGACGCTTCGCCGTCAGGGCCAGCCGGCACCGGTCGGCGAACCGCGGCAGCGGCCACCTCCAACGCACGTGAAATGCCGGCTTGGCGTCTTCGGTGTTGGCCGGCGTCGGCGCCGGGGCTAAGTCAGCGTTCCCCGGCGTGGGCGCCGGGGCTAAACCGGCGTCTTGCGAGTTGCCGGATTCCTCGACCGGTTCGATGCCGGCCCCCGATTCGATTGGCCCGAGCCCCAACACCTCCAGCGAAAGCACGTCGTCGATCGTCCACTGCCGGAGCGTGTCGCGGTAGTTCTCGAAGCGTTTCGGGTGGCGGCGGATCAGCCGGGCGTCGAACACGTCGGGCAGCGCCTCGCGGCGATTCTCACGAAGCGCCGAGAGCAAGGCCTCGGTGCGGGCCTCGTGGTTTCTGGCCTCCTCGATCCCCTCGCACCACGCCTCGGGAAGCGCATAGCTTGCCAAACACGGCTCGTCGATCAGCGCCAGCACGGCCTCGTCGTCGTACCGCGCCAGCGCCTCTTCCAGCTCGTCGAGCACGCACTTGCGGGCCTTTGCTGCCTCGTAGTCGGCACGCCAGCGATCGGCCTCGGGGCAGTTCTCCAGCAGATCGTCCTGCCAGAGTTCGAGCAGCCGGCGGTCGCGCTCGGGCGCGGGCAGGTCGCCCGGCATCTCGTAAAGCGACTTCAGCGCCGGTGCCCGACGCTCGGCCAGCTCGACGCGCGGCCGCCACGCGGGGTCGACCCAGGGACCGCACTTCAACTCGGCCACGGCCCGCCAGGCAGCCACGATTGCCGCCTCGGAGGTCGCCCGGGTGATCGCCTTTTCGAGCCGCTCCAGCGCGGTGACGCGCCGCCGGGCCTGCTCGACCCGTTGCCGGAGCATGTACTGGTAGCCCTGGGGGAGCGGCTCTACGGTCCGCGCGATCTGCGCCTCCGCCTCGAACGTCGGCGCGCCCGACGTGGCCTGCACCAGGTGGTTGAGCCGATCGAGGACCGCCACGCGGCGCCGGGCCTCGGCCACGCGAACCCGTTCCCGCTCCGCCGGCTCGAAGCCCGTGAACAGCTCCTCGTTCCAGCCCTCGACAAGGCGGCGGTCGTTGGCTTCGCTCGTTTCGCGGGTGATCTTGCAGAAGGCGGCCCAGCGGTCCTCGCGCTCGACTTCCTCGTAGGCCCGATTGATCAGTGGCTTCAGTTCCTTCGGCGCGTCGAGGAACCGGCCGCGACGGTTGAGCAAGCTGACGGCCTGCCGCCATTGGCCCCCGCGGAGCAATTGCCTTACCCTGGCATAAGGGTCGGCCAACTTCCCAAGCGCCGGCACCTGATCCAGTTGGGCGTGGGCCAGCCCGAAAAGCTGTTGGGTCAGCTCCCGCAGTTCCTGGTCGGGGCTCCGCAAAAGGTCGTGGTACAGCGCCGAGTTGACCGGGTTCTGGAAATCCTCGGTGCGAAAGAGCAGCTTGTCGTAGCCGGGCCGTTCGACGTACTTCTGCCAGAGGGTCGGGTCGACGGACAGGGCCCGCAGGGCCACGTAGATCACCACGGCCGAGAAGTTGTCCAGATCGAGCGAGAGCAGCGTGGTCGCGTTGCGGCTGGGGTGCTGGTAGGGCTCGACGCCCACTTCGAGGTTCCGCCGCCCCACCAGCGCCGGCACGCACATGCAGTCGTAGTCGACCAGCTTCAGCTCGCCGGCCGGCGTAACCATGACGTTGGCGTGTTGAAGGTCGCCGTGGGAGATGGCCGCCTCCTGCAGCTCGCCGACCACGCGGACCCACCGCTGGGCCACGGCCCCGATCGCCGCCCGGTTGCCGCTCAGGCATGCGGCCCGGGCCCACTTGAAGAGCGTCTCGCCGTGGACCCACTCCATGAGGATCATCGGGTACCACTTGCCGTCGCTGGCCGAGCGGATGCTCCGGTCGCGGTACTCGAACTCGACCAGGCAGTTGACCTTGCGGCCCTTCAGATACGCGCTGAGGAGGTCGTAGCGCTCGTGGCGTTCGGGCGACTCGGTCGTGAACACGCGCACGGCGAACGGCTCGCCGGTCCCCGCCCCGTACGCCTTGTAGACCACCGCAAACGCCCCGGACCAGGGGCGCGGCTGGCCCCGGGCGTCCTTCTCGATCGTGACCTGCTTAAGCTGCGGGTCCCGAAACGCCAGGCCCGGGTTCTGCAGCATCGCGCTAAAATGGGAAGCCAGCGGCCACGACATGGAAACGCCTCAACAGCGGGATTCCACCCAAACGTGTGGGCACCAGGACGGGCGGCACCGGACGGACAACTCCATTCATCTTCGACTACCGCCCCATTTCCCACAACCCAAGACTAGCTCCCCGGCGGAGGGGGCGGCGGGGGGATCCTCGGGCCCCCCGAGGGCTTCGCGGGCGCTGACCCACCCGGTGCAGCCCCCGGCGGTGGCGAAATCCCCCCGTGCCACGGCGGCCCCTCCTTTGTAGCCGCGGGCGGCTCGCCCGCGGCCGGCCGGATTCCTCTCTCTGGAGGCACCCCCCCGATTTGACCACTACGCGACCCAACTCCTGCTTCACCCACCTCCTCCTGGGAGCTGCCCGCCCGGACGTTGAACTGCAAAATGTTGCCTCCGAGGCGCAAGAGGTCGCCGTCGGCCAAGGGCGTCGGCCCCCCGACCGGCTGTCCGTTGAGCACGGTTCCCAATCGCGAGCCGAGGTCCTCCAGCACGAACTTGCCGCCGGGCCGGCGCACGATCCGGGCGTGCTCCGACTCCAGGTCCCGGGCCGTGTAGCCCAGCAGGGGCAACGGCAGGTGGTCGCCTCGGCCCAGTATGGTCGTCTCCTGCGTGAGGATGAGCCGCCGCCCGGGCCGGAACCCCTCGAGCACCGTGAGCCACGCCTCCCGAAGAACAACGTGGGCGAGCCCCACGAAGGCCCCGATCGACCCGCCCAGGACAACGAAGCCGACCGCCCGGGGGCCCATCTCGGTCCCGGACGCGGCGAGCCAAGCGAAGAGCCATCCGCCGAGCAGCCCCCCGATGCCACCGCCGGCCAGGCCGTTTCGTGTCTTGCGAGGCGATCGTTCGGCGACCCCGCCCGCCCCGCCCACGGCTAGTCCTAAGACGGCCCAACCCAGGGCCTGGGGCAATCCGGCGTGGGCGTACAGTGCGTGGCCGAGGCCAGCCCCGAGCCCACCCCCGACGACGCCCACCCCCGCGGATACCCCCCATTGGGGGATATGTCGCGACCAGCTCGCCGCGGTCACCCCGCCGACGGAGAAGCCAGCGACCAGGCCCAGGCTCAATGCGATGATGCCGCCGACCAGAGCCCCTGCGATCGCAACCGGCATCACGCCGGGCGCCGAGCTGTCGGGAAGGATGCCCTCGGCGAGCAGCCACGCGAGCAGCCCGCCCCATCCCGCGACGACCGCGCTGTAGTAGACGAAGCGGTGGAACGACATGGCACGTTGGGCGCTGCTTCTCGGGCGAACGACAGCCCGCCCGGTAGAGGGGGACTTCGGGGGAATAAACGGGCCGTGCCCGACGCGATTAGAGAGTAAGCGGGAGTGTCGGTCGGGACAAGGGCTCTAGGCGCTCGATCTCGGCTCGCCGCTGCCGCACGGGACAGCGATTGGGCAACCACCCGTGCCGCTTCGGAAGATGGGTGAGCGCCTATTCCCGGGGCTGGTTGAACTAACCCCGCAGAGCGGGTAGGCTAGACTTAGGCGTGTGGGTTGGCCGGCGGCACCGAGACAGACGACGGGACAGAGGTGGAAGCTCGGGGGCCACGTCTATTCTTGTTCCCGCGAAAGCCCGGAAGCCGTAAGATATTTCTGGGCAGCAGGTTCCGTTTGCGCCTCGTTCGGGGGGTATTCTGCGAGAGCACCCGGTGGCGATGGAGGAACTGAGCCATGGCAACGCGATTTGCGCGCGTCGACCTTTCCGACCGAGGCCGTGATTTCCGCCCCGTGGCGGTCGAGCCGGGCGTGCCCCTTCTCGATTACGGCGGGGCGAACGACAAGATCCTCTTCCGGTGGCTCGGGGGCATGGTGGCCGAGCCCGAATGGGAGGGAGAGACGGTCAGCTTCTACGTACGCGACGACCACGGGGGGCGTCTGGAAGAGGTCGCCTGCCAGCCGGCCACGGCCGAAGACCTTGAGAAGCTCCTGGAGAAGGACCTGGCCACGCTTCGCGAGCGGATCGACAAGGCCCGGCCCGAGACGGCCACGGAACGCGAGGTCAAGCGGACGCTCCGCCGTTCGTTCGAGGAGCTGGTCGACGACCCCAACCGCGTCGACCAGGACAACTACTTCTTCCGCTACAAGGACGCCCAGGGACGGTGGCGCCTGGTTTGGTGCTGGGGGTATCAGCGGGTCGATCAGGAGCCGGCCCCGGCCGTGGTCTGCACCGACCCGGAGTGCGGTCTGCTGTTCGTGCGGCGTCCGGGCCAGAGCCCCAAGTGCCCGGCCTGCGAGGCGGCCCTTGCCGCCAAGCCGGTCAAGCGCACGCCGTGGAAGCGGGCGGCCGTGCTGGTGCTCCTGCTGTTGCTGCTGGGCGCAGGGCTGTATTATTGGTGGACACACCCCAATCGACTGATCGCCACGCCCGACGAGGCCCAGGGCCCGGTCGGCGGCCGCGTCAGCTTCAAGGTGACCAAGGCCGGGCTGTTCTTCAAGGAGGACGTCACCGGGCAGGCGGTCGGCGTGGTGAGCGATCCCCGCGTGGCCCGGTTCGACCAGCTTGCCATGGCGGCCACGATCGTGGGGCCGGGCAAGGCCGTGGTCACGTTTCACGTCGGCGATCTTAAGTGCGACGCCACGATCGGTTCACTCGGGGCGCAAAACCCGCAGAGCATCCGCATCGAGCCCGACAGCGTGGAGCTGGGCATCGGAACCACGGCCCGGCTGAAGCTCATCGGCAAGTACGACGACGGCAGCGAAGCCGACCTGACCGACGCGGCTGAGTGGGTCGCGCAGAACGACGGCGTGGTCTTCTCGTACGAGGGACTCTTGGAAGGGCTCTCCGAGGGCACCACCACCGTGGCCGCCCGATACCGCGCGAGCCCCGATAGCGACACGCTCGACGCCACGGCCACGGCGATCGTCAAGGACATCCCGTTCAAGGCTCTGGAGCTGGCCATCGACCCGTTGCCCGTTGCCGTGGGCGGTGCGAGCAACCTGAGGATCGACGCCGTTTCCGAGGAGGGGGAGAATTACTCGGTGCTCGAGTCGTCGCGCCTGGCCACGGAGGTCTCGCCCGACTACCGCGCCAAGGTCGATGGCCGGCACCTCGTCGGGCGCAACGTGGGCAAGGCCAAGCTGGCGGCGACGTTTCGCGACGAGCTGAGCGCGGGCACGGAGTTCGAGGTCGTGCTCGGCCCGGGGCTCGACGGCCTCGTGGTCCTGCCCAAGGAACTCGAAATGGTGGTGGGCGAGATCACCGACCTAAGCGTCGCCTCGCCCAGCAGCGCCCCGATCACGTTTGCCAGCTCCGACCCGGCCACGCTGGAAATCGCCGATGAAAACCGCCTGATCGCCCGGGCCGAGGGCCAGGCCACGGTCGAGGTGAGCCAGCCCGGCCAGGAGAGCCAGAGCGTCACGGTCACGATCACCAAGGTCGACTTCGCGTCGCTGGCGGTCGATCCCGATCCGGTCCGCGTGCTGGTCGATCACACGGTGCGTGCCCGGGCCATGGCTAAGGCAAAAGAGGGCGATCCGCCGCGCGACATCGAGATCGCACCGGACCTGCTCCAGGTTGCCGAGAAGCCGTCGCCGCGGTTCGCCGACTTCGACCCGCGCACGCTCGAGCTGCTCGGCGTAATGCCCACCGATACCAGCTCGCCGCAGCGGTTGGCGTTGCGTCTGGGCGACTTGGAGGCATCGGCGCCGGTCGAGGTGGTCGTGGCCCCGTTGCGCTTGGCGCTGAAGCCGATCGGCCCGGTGGACCTGCCGCTGGGGCAGCAGATGCGCCTGCAGGGCTGGGCCAACTACAGCGGCGGCCACCGCGTGCAGGTCCCCTCCAGCCGGCTCGCGTTCCACGCCAAGGAGACGGTCGAGGGGCTGGACCTGCGCGGCGACCGGGTCAGAGCGCTGAAACCCAAGGTGGGGCCGCTGAACGTCTACGCCATCTACTTCGGCAACAAGTCGAACGACGTCACCTTCAACTCGACCGAGGCCGGCGACGTCACGCTCGAGGTGGAGGTCGACCGCACGCTCCGCCTGGTCGGCGAGACGGGCAAGGCCACGCTGCGCGGGCGCGGCCCGGGCGGCGACGTCGAGCTGGTGCCCGACCTGGCCACGTACAGCTCGGGCGATACGACCGTGCTGGGCATCGCCGAGAAGACCGGGGTGTTTCGCACCACGGCCCCGGGTGAGGCGATCGTCACCGGCAAGCACCTGGCGGCCAAGGAGCCGGCCAGCGTGCGCGTGAAGGTCTTCGACCCGGCCAACGCCCGGCTGCTCTTCGATCCCGAGGCGGTGCGCGTGGCCGTCGACGAGGTGGCCCGGCTCCAGCTCTTCCTCGAGGTGCAGGACGGCGGCAAGGCCGAGCGCGCGGCGCTCGACGGGCCGGGCGTGGGCTTTGCCATGACCCAACCGCAGGCCGTGCGCTACACACCGCCGGTGCTGGTGGGTCTCGAGCCGGCGGCCCCGTTCGAGCTCAGCGGCAGCTTCTACCCGCATCTGAGCAGCACGGCCAAAGCCCAGGTGAAGGTCGTCGAGGCGGGCGCGCCGCAGGCCATGCGCATCGTGCCCGAGTCGGCCGAGCTGGCACCGGGACAGACGCTCACGCTGCGCGTTGAAGAGCAGTTGCCCGGCGATGCCAATACCTGGCGGGAGGTCCGGCCCGGGGCGGTAAGCTGGAACGTGCCGTCCGAGCTGGTGTGGACCGCGCCCACGGCCGGGCTGCGTCCCACGCTGACCATGCCCGAGGGGGCCGCCGGACCGTTCGAGATCTCCGCGCGCTACGGTGAAGCGGAGGCCACGTTGCCGATCAGCCGCAAAGAGGCCGGGCCCGACATGGCCGATCCGGCCGCCCGGGTGAAGGTCGTGCGCGAGCCACCGGGCCGGTATTTGCCCGTGGGAGGGCAGCAGCGCTACGCGATCGTGGTCGAGAAGGACGGCGTCGAGGAGCCGGCGGCCAACGTGCAATGGCCCGAGGACTTCGACAACGAATACGTGCGCTGGCAGGCCCCCGTGCTGTTGGCCAAGCGGCCGGGCCACTCGCAGTGGCTCCGTGCGGAGGTCGACGGGCGCGCGGTGCTGCTGCGCACCACGACCTACGAGCCGGGCGAGTTCGCGCGCCCGCCCGAGGTCGAGCCCGGCACGAGGCCCGCTCGGGTCGAGATCGTGAGCGACCAGGGCCCGAGCGTGCAGTTCCCCGTGGGTGCGGCGTTCGACGACTTCCGCGTGGTGGCCCACTACCCGCAGGACGACGGAACGACCATGACCCGGCTGGTCACGAACAAGGCCCAAATCACCACGTCCGAGGCGCCGGAAGGCGCAGTCGTCAGCGCCGAAGGAGGCCGCTTGATGGGGCTGCGGCCCGGCTCCGCCGAAGTCAGCGCACAGTTCGAGGGCGTTAAGACCGAGACCCCGCTGGCCGTAACGGTCACGCCCACGGCCGACCCCGACCAGATCCGCATCGACCCTGCCCCCCTCTACCTCGAGCCGGGCGAGAGCTACCCGCTCAAGGTCTACGGCTACAAGCAAAACAAGTCGATCGGCGACCTTTCCGGGCTGAGCGGCATCACGTGGCAGTCGAGCAAGCCGGACGTCGCTCGCGTCGAGGCCGGCCAGGTCACCGGGATCAGCGAGGGGCAGGGAGAACTCACGGCCCAGCTTGGCGGGCTCGCCAGCCAGCCCACCGAGGTGATCGTCGGCGACGTGGAGGACGTGCTGGTCGTTAGCCCGCAGCCGCTCCGGCTCCGCGTGGGCGAGAGCGTGCGCTTGGGCCAGGACGTGACCGTGATGCGGGGCAACCTCGATTTGAGCCCCCAGGTCCGCGTGACGCCCGCGTTGGAGGGGATCGTCGCGTTCGACCCCGCGACCCGCTCGCTCACCGGGCTCCGCGCCGGCGGAGTCGCCGTGGCCCTGACCCATGGCGACAAGATGGCGAACCTCATGGTCGAGGTCAGCGGTGCGGGCGGGCCGATCGACGGCCAGGTGGTCGTCGAGCCGGCGGCCGCCCACCTCATCCCCGGGCAGGCGCTCAGCCCGCGGGTCTACGTGGTCACGCCCGAGGGCGAACGCGTCGATCGGACCGCCTCGGCCCTGCTCAAGAGTTCCGATCCGGCGGTGGTGACCGTCCAGGGCACGCAAATCGTGGCCGCCGGGCCCGGGGGCCCTGCTACGATCACGGCTGAAGTGGCCGGCGCCCAGGGGGAGGGCACCGCCTCGATCACGGTGGGCGACGCCGAGATCACCGAGCTGGTGATCGACCCGCCGCAAGCGACGCTCTACGTGGGCGACGCCATGCCCTTTACGGTCCTGGGCCGCTCGGTCGACGGCAGCTTGCGCCCGATCGCGCCGCAGCCGGACCTGAAGGTGACGATTGGCGGGGCCAACCCCGGGTCGGTTCAGCTCGCCGGCGGGCACACGGTCCAGGGCGTCGTGCCCGGCGAGGCGCAGATCGTGGCCACCTGGCGCCACGGGGTCGCGGCTCAGGCCCCGGTGAGCGTGACCGCCGCCGAGATGGGCGGACTGGAGATCCACCCGGCCCAGGCCAGCCTGCGCCCGGGCCAGACCCTGGTCTACCAGGTGATCGGCATGAAGGGGGGCCAGCGCCGGGCCCTGACCAAGGCCGACGGCGTCGAGCTGTTCGTCAGCGACCCGAGCAAGGCCCAGGTCTCCGGCAGCCAGCTCGCCGTGATGGCCAACGAGCCGGGGCGCACCGCGGTGATCGCCATGCTCGGCGACCAGGAGGCCGAGGCCGTGCTCGACGTGACCACGGGCGATGCGCCGCCCACCGGCGACGAACTGCCGGGGATCGGCGACGACCACATCGACGACGACGGCCCCGGGGCAGGCTTCGTGGGCGATCCGGACGATGTCGATCACGGCTATGGTTATGGGGATGGACACGGCCACGGGCACGGGCACTGGGGCGACGGTGTCGACGACGTGTGGGGCTTCAGGGACGATGACGGACACTACGTCTGGGGCCCCGACGGAGAGCGAATCTACGTCGACGACCCGGACGGCTGGATCCGGCCCCCGCTCGTGGCTACCGACCAGCTTCGCTTCGTGCCCGACGTGTTGCGTCTCTCGCAGAACTCGCCGCCCACGGCGGTACGCGTGTACGAGGTGCTCCCCGACGGGACGCTCGGCCGCGAGGTAACGAACGATCCGAACCTCGTGCCCTCGCAGCCGCCCGACACCGCCCGGGTCGAGAAGACGGAAACGGGCATCATGGTCACACCGATCGGGCCGGGCGAAACCACGGTCGGCGCCATCTTGGAGTCGGCCACCAACCCGAAGACTGCCGATCCGCTGTTGGTCCAGGTGGGCGACGCCGTCACGGCGACCACGGCGACTCAACTGGCGCGCTTGGTCGTCAGCCCCAACCCGCTGACGCTCTGGGCCGGCCAGACCGGCACGTTCGCCGAGGTCCTGCTCGATCCCGGGGCCGGGCAGCCGCTGCGCCCGGTGGACTTCGTGGTGACTCCCATGCCCGGTCAAAACGTGGTGGCCTCGGCGGACCAAAGGACGCTGCGCGGCCTGGCCGGGGGCAACACGCAGGTGCTGATCAGCTCGGTCGACCCGGCGGGCGTCTTCGACGGGCTGCGGGCCACGGCCACCGTGCAGGTCACGGCCGGGGCCCCGATCACGATCGACCCGCCCACGCTCAGCCTCCAGTTGGGCCAGCCGGCCCCGCCGCTGACGGTCCGGGCCCACGGGCCGGACGGCACCAGCTACGCCGTGCCGGCGAAGCTGAGTGCCTTGGATCCCAGCGTGCTGGCCCCCGACCCGGGGATCCCGGGCGGGTTCAACGCCGCGGGCGTGGGGGCCACGCAGATCCGCGCCGAGTACCAGGGGCGCGAGGCGTTCGCCTACGTCCAGGTCACCGGCAAGCGGTTCATCCAGGTGACCCCCCATCTGGTCCCGGGGCCGGACGACTTCTCCGTCACGCTGGACATCCTGGCGGAGGGCACGGAAGGTCCGCTACAATACAGGGTTTACGAATCGGGGGGCGTGCCGGCCGACGTTTGGACGCCCAGCACCCCGGACGGCTCGTACCAGAAGACCGAGCTTCGCTCCCCCCGGATGCAGTACAAGCCTTACGGGTCATTGTACCACCTGATTCTGGAGTCCCGCCCCACGTCGGGCGGGGCGGTGCAGAATTACCCGTACACGTTCCGCCTCCGGCCGGGGATCGAGGAACTCCTGCGGCCGGCCGCGCGCCCGGGGTCGCCCGGCCCGCGCCCGTCGGTGCCGGAACCCCCGTCAAGGATAGAGACAACCCCCTCTCCGGTGCCTGGCTTCGAGGGAACGTAGACTTGATTCGTTGGGCGCGGGTCACGGTTCGGCGCGGGTCCGCTGACCCCGCCGGCCGACCGAAGGTCACCCGCGGCGACACAAGCGCCGGGGGCGGCCCGTGTGGGGAGACCTGCGGTCAGCCGTCGTGGCTCGGTCCGGAGACCGGCCACAACGGGTGAGTGGCTCGGTCGGGAGACCGGCCACAACGCGGGGGCCGGAGGGGGTCCTGGCGTGCCCGGCCGAATGTCCGCACAATCTAACTTCAGTCACGGTCCGAAAACGGTGTAGAGGCCATGGGATTTCCAGACGAACGCGATCGCAACCTGATCCGAGCGGCCGAGCGGGTCGAAAACCTCGCCATCGACCTCTGCGATTGGCTCTCGGAGCACAACCCGGCACGCCGGGCCACCGACCTGCTACCCATCGCCGAGAGCGACGAGTTCGAGATCCTTCAACTCCGCCGCCTGGCCGGCAGCCTGTTCACCTCGGCCAAGGTCCCGGTGGCGGCGGCCGTGTACGGCCCCTCGCAGGTGGGCAAGAGCCTCTTCGTCGGCCAGGTGCTCGTGCCGCACAGCGAGAACTTCTGCCCCATCGGCGGCGACGAGACCCTGGGCCCCCCGGCCTACTACAAGGAGTTGTCGTTCGACACCGACCTAAACCCCCAATGCGGCTCGAACGAGGCCACGGCCCTGGTCACGCGCTTTACGACCAAGGATCGCATCGGGGCCAGCGTCTCGCCGGAGTACCCGGTGATGGTCCGGGCCCTGACGCGGGTCGAATGGCTGCGGGTCCTGGCCCGGGGGTTCCACGTCGAGTGCAAGACCCCGGACCGCACCTGCACCCAGAGCGAGCTGGAAGAGCTCTTCGAGGACCTCGCCCACGACTATCCCGGCAGCCAGGTCGACCGCAAGTGGCGCATGGACATCCTCGATGCCTACTCGTACATGCGCAACGTCGACCGGCGCGGCTTCCAGTCGAAGGAAGCCATCGTGAACGGGCTGTTGAGCCGCTACCCGCTCAGCGAAGAGGGCTACATTACCTGCGCGGCGACGCTCTTCTGGAACAACTGGCAGTCGCTCACCAACCTGTTCATCAAGATCAACAACTTCCTAAGCCGCATCACGCTGGGCGACCACGACCCGGCCATCTTCACCCACTGGGCGGGCGTCCGCTTCCTGCTGGACAGCCAGCGAGCCAAGTCGCACGAACGCCGCAACTCGAAAGTCTGGCAGAACGTCGAGTGGGCCGACATGTACCTGGTCGAGCACGAGAAGTACTTCGTGCTCGAGTACCGGCCCGGCAGCGGCATGGGCAACGAGGAGCTGGAGACGATCCAGGCCGGGATGCTCGAGCTGGCCATGCCCGTGCTCCCCCATCGGCTGAACGACGACTGGCGCCGCGTGGTCGAGCAGATGGACTTTCTCGACGTGCCCGGGATGCGGGCAGGGCGTCAGGGGGCCGAGCAGGGCAAACGCACCTCGGCCGATACGCTGGAAGAGCAGATGGAGATCGTCAAGCGGGGAAAGGTGGCCTACCTCTTCGAGCGCTACACCGAGGAACTGCAAATCCAGACGCTGCTGCTGCTCTGCCGCGGCGGGAACCTGGAAGTGACCAGCCAGATGAAGCATCACATCGACAAGTGGGGCCGGGCCCGGTACGGAGAGAAGACCTGGCCCACGCGGGTCCCCGACGAGGTGCCCGCCCTGTTCCTCGGCATGACCGGCATCGACGAGGAGTTCCGCAACCGCGATGAATACGCCGACAAGGGGCTCTACGACAACCGGCTGGGACAGGTGGTCGATTCGCTGGGCACCGTGATGAACGACTTCGGGGGGCGCGGCAAGCCGTTTACCAACACCTACCCCATCCGCTACCCCGGCACCTGGGACACCAACGAAGAG
>Ga0180437_10008062_pt1 | contig 13504 bp, 12 predicted proteins | sample SS_ome_4_FD_132410 | JGI IMG/M metagenome (GOLD analysis project Ga0180437, IMG submission 132410) | Hypersaline lake sediment archaeal communities from the Salton Sea, California, USA - SS_3_D_1 metaG | ecosystem: Environmental > Aquatic > Non-marine Saline and Alkaline > Hypersaline >...
ATATTGCCAGGCGGATTGATGGGGCCCAGGCAAACACGGAAGAGGCTGTGAGGGTGATTTCAGGCATATCTGATGTGATTGGAAGCATTAATGAGTCGTCGGAGGTGATCACACAATCAGTTGAACAGCAGCAAATCACGGCAAGCGAGATATCCGGAAACGTCCAGCAGACCAGTGCCGGAATAACAGATATTGCATCCTCTATAGCGGAAATCGCCAAGGGCGCCAACGACATGGCCCAAAGCGCCGGAGAGGCTGCCAGGGCCGTGAGCGAGGTGTCGTCGAATGTCCAAGGGGTTAGCAACGCGGCCAGTGATTCCAGTAGAGGGGTGCGACAGGTCAATGAGTCTGCCGGTGATCTGGCGAAAATGGCTGGAGAGATTCAGGAGATGATGAGAAGATTCAAGGTGGAGGCTAGGTGATGCCTCAACGTGCCCTTTCCGGCTCTCTGATCAGGTCGAGGAGAAGCTTTGCCGGAGTGACAAGGTCTTGGTCTTGGGACTTTTTGCTGTCATGTAGTATGACAGACTCGTAAAAAGTCTTTTCGCGAGCGAGATTGAGCATTCTTGGGAAAAGAGTCATGATGAGCGAAGCGGCCCAATCGCAAATTGTTTGATCCGCCGCGGCGGAGAGTTTTTGCGATTTAGCAGAGCGAAGAATGAATCCCAAGAAGGCTCACGGAGTGAGCGAATTGGACTTTTTACGATTTCATCTTGTATGACCGTTTCAAGGAATACAGGATCAGCTGGCCGTCTTGAAGAACCTCTGTCCAGTTTCCTGGTTGCCTATCCCAAAAGGGGAATCCCAACTGTAGGAACAGTCCTGCCTTTGGGACGGTCTTCCCCTCGGTCGGTTGGCCTCTTTCACCCCTTGTCCGCTATCAAGTACCCGTAAATAGAAAAAAAGTATCACCTGCCATGTTCCTGCCCGTCTGGCATGAAACTTGATAGGTGAGACTACAGGGAGCTGAGACAAGTATCGTGGATTCTGGGGCCATTCTCGGGACCAGCCCAGCCGGGCTTTTTGATCAGTGTCATTTACGGCCCCTGGTGTTGACCAAGCATCCTAACCATCTTTTGGAGCAAGACAGGCAAGAGCTATGAGATCAAGAGAGAGACTCCTCATCGCTGATGACGACAAGGCCCTCCACAATGCGCTCAACCATGCGTTGGGTTCTCACGGGTTTGAGATCATCCATTCCTACGATGGGAGAGAGACCCTGGAGCTTGCAAAGAAGCAACTCCCAGACTTGATCATACTGGACATCATCATGCCCCATGTGGACGGCCGGGACGTCTGTATGGAAGTGAAAAACGACCCTGCCACAAAACACATCAAAGTCCTTATGATGACGGGCAAAGGGGATCCACTCGATAGAATGCTCGGCTTTGACATCGGAGCTGACGATTACATTGGGAAACCGTTTTCTGTGGCCCGGCTGTGGAGCAAGGTAAGGCGGGTGCTGGACGAGGGTTGAACATTGGCATATTATTCCCTGAGGACTGTGGAGTGCGCCCACCATTATGGCCTACCCCCCACCCCCCCACGCGCTCCACGTTCTCAGGGGTTACAGCCATGCAGTCCATCGAGTGAAGCTCCCCGTGCTTCTGCGCGGGGTATCTCTAATTCTCCTTCTCCTCCAACCCAACCCTCTCTCCCACAGGGGGAGAGGGCGTTCGGAGTTGTCCCTGGACCATTAGGAGCATCCCAGGAGTGGGAATAGTCCCACATTTGGGACAATTTCGCGCCCCCGCTTGTTTTTTGTGTGGCCGTCCCAGGCCGCCTAGGTCACAGAAAATACGAGGAAAATGGTTTGTGCATGGCCAGCACATGACTTGGCACGGGACTTGGATTAGTAGGCTCTCCAAGGACATTCTGTTCGTTTACCCTTGTGTTCATGTGCCCAAAAAGGAAAGGGGGGCAAGGTATGAGCGTTCTACTTTACTCTAGACCGGAGAAAGGCCCTGGCGAAAGACTCCACGCAGTCATTGAGGCCTTCGTTCCTAAAAGGGAGATAGAACTTTTGGGAACGATCCAGAGCCTTTCTGATCGGCTGCGGGGGCCCACAGATGACGAAGATATTGCCGTTCTCTTAGCTGCAAATAGGGATGAACTGGAAGAACTCCTCTCCGTAAGTGATTTCCTGAGCGATCTTCGGGTCGTCCTCGTTCTGCCTGACAGAGAGGATGACACTATTGCAAAGGGCCACACCTTGGGGCCCCGTTTCCTGAGTTATACGGATAGCAACTTCATTGATGTGGCCGCTGTGCTCGGCAAGATGCTGGCAGCCACAAATTAGTCGGAGTCGTGATCATATGAGACATGAGATGTTCAAGTGCTGGTTTCAGTATCGGGGGCAGAACGAACCCGCGACAGGAGGATAGGGCTTGCAGAGGCAGCAAAAGAAGGGGGTGGTGCATGTTTGGGGATTCTAGGCGCTGGTTAAGGGTTTCGGGGTCTTACTTAATGAGCAACGAAAGCCTTATTCGTTAGCTGCTAATGACACAAACAAAATCAAGGAGGATAAGAGGATGGGAAAAGAAGTCACTTGCCTATTGGTCGCAGCATTTCTTGCCGTTGGGCTACTAGTCTCCATACCGGCACAGGCCCTGGAGGTAGGGTTGGGAGGAGAGGACCCAGTAGAGATTAATCTCTACGGCTATTTTGCCAGCAGGTACGAAAAGGTCTGGGATGAACCAGGCTTGGAAGACGGAAAAACGGTGGAAGAAGACTCCCCAGGGGAATGGGACAACCCATATGTAAATCTGATGGGCCAGAGCCGGATCTACGATAAATACAGGGTCTATTTCAACCTTAGCGCAGAGTCCGCAGGGGACGTAGAGGTGCGAAACATCTGGGGAGAGTACTCTCATTCTGAAGCCCTTAATGTGCGCATAGGCAAGATGTATCGTAAGTTTGGTATTTATAATGAGATTCTTGACGCGGTGCCTACCTACATAGGTATTGAGCCTCCAGAACTCTTTGATAACGATCACTTGATCCTGTCTCGCCTAACAACAGTCATGGCTTGGGGTAAGCGTCCCTTTGGCGATGGGACGCTAAACTACAGTCTTTCAACTGACAACGGCGAAGGAGACAAGGACGACGACACGTTTCCATTACAGCTGGATCTACACTACAAGACTGGAGACGATAAATATACCATCGGGTTTTCAGGCTATCACTCAATGGGAGAAACGGGTTCTGATGTTGACGTAGGAGACGGGTCGCCGGAAAGCGGGGTCCTTCCCTGGATGGAGGAAGATGAGTTTTGGGTAGCTGGTGGCTATTGTGCAGCCAACCTCGGAAACTGGTTGTTTCAGGCAGCATACTGGCATGCCGATCATGATGCCACGCGTGATGCTGATTCGGTGGCCACGGTCATCAATAACGCAGCCCCGGGATTGAATCAGAATCAACTGGACAGGTTCCTGATTGATCCAGCAGGAGGTATTACGGCAGACAATGTGGACACGAATGGCGACTACGAGGTGAATACTTGGTACGTACGGGCCGGATATTCCTTTGATACCGATTACGGTGAGATCGTGCCTTACCTCCAATGGGATTGGTACGAGAATGAAGAGACCATTGCTGACAAGGACTATGGTGGGGATAATGAGGCCGGTGCTGCTGACGACGGAGAGTTTACCAAAGGGACCGTCGGGGTAGTGTACAGACCCATGCCTAAACTCGCCGTAAAGCTTGACGCCAGTGGCCATTTCTACGAATTCAACGGGGACGATGAATGGTACCCAGAAGTCCGGCTTGATATCTCATGGATATTCGGACTCTAAGCGGGAGAGGAGGTGTAGTCAAATGAAGAAAGTGAGCATATTTTCGGCTTTCTCCATAGTGCTCCTGATGGCGGTGCTATGCTCTACGGCAACAGCACAGGACAATGTAGACATTATAGTCAACCCAAATAACCCAGTCAGCACCTTAACCCGCATGGAGGTTGTTCAGATATTTAAAGGCGGCAAGGTTTCTTGGGACGATGGGTCCAAGATCGTTCCCGTGGTCCAGGAAGCAGAAGTAAAGGGCTTTTTCGACCTGATGGACATGTCGAAACGCAAATTTGACAAACACTGGATCACCGTTGCCCTTTCCGGTGGAGCGACGCCTCCGAAACGTGTTTCGGGCGACGCCGGAGCGGCCTCCTATGTGGCAAGGACGAAAAACGGCATAGGTTATGTGAGCAGTGGCGCCAGTGTGTCAGAAGTAAAAGTAGTAAAAATTACTGATTAAGTCGGCATTGCAGTAATGGCGAGGCGGACTTTTCACAACCGTGGGAAGTCCGCCTCCGGGGCAGCAGTGCGAAGAAGGAGAGATATGATGACACTTGCTAACATAACACTGCTTAGGAAAATTCTGGCCGTCATTGTGCCCGTCCTGATCTGTTTTTCCGTGTTGGCCCTTTTTTCTGTCAACAGTGCCGTAGAAAACCGTGATGAAATCAGCCTTGTTTCTGAGGTAACATTTCCGGCCCTCAGCAAGGCCAGGGAGTTTAAAGACAGAGTGCAAAACGTTCAGATCTACCTCTCTGCTGCCATTGAAGATGAAGACCCCAAGAAGGTTGAAGCGGCTGAAGAAGAGGCGACTGTTTTTGAGCAGGGAGTGGAAGATATTCTTGCGAGGAAGGGCGATGCGGCACTTGCCGACATTCAAAGGGGGTTTTCAACGTATGTTGGTGAAGGGAAAAAGATATGCCAGACCTATCTTTCCACCAAAGACATCACCGCCATTGCCGAGCAGCTGCCCCTGATCAGTAAGAGAAGCCAGGAACTTCAAAAAGCATTGGATGACTTCCATGATGCAAAATTCGAGGAGTTCAATGAAAGCCTTTCCAGAGCTCAAAGCGTTAGCAAGAAAAGCGCCACCCTAACGATTATCAGCTTTGCCTTGGTCATCATGTTAAATGGGATCTTGATATACATAGCCAACTCTCATGTTGTCAAACCTATAAACAAGGTGGTCGTTGGTCTCAAGGACATTGCAGAAGGGGAGGGTGACCTCACAAGACGGCTTGATGTTCAAAGCAGGGATGAGGTGGGTGATTTAGCCAGGTGGTTCAACACCTTTATTGAGAAGCTTCAGGGCATGATCCGGAGTGTGGCCACAAATGCCGAAGCGTTGAACAGATCCTCTTCAGATCTATCTGCCTTGTCAGGTCAGATGGCTTCCTCTGCCGAGGAAATGACGTCGCAGTCCGGCGCAGTCGCCGGAGCTACGGAGGAGATGTCTACCAATATCAATGCCATGGCAGGTGCCACGGAAGAAATGAGCACAAACGTTCAAAGTGTTTCCTCCACTGCAGAGCAGATGTCAAACAACGTGAATGCCGTAGCCTCATCCATTGAGCAGATGTCCAGGACACTCAACGATGTGGCCTTGAGCGCACGGGAAGGTTCCGACATTGCCGGTAAGGCTACGGACATGTCCGAGTCCGCCACCGGCACCATGAATGTGCTCAGCAAAGCTGCCAAGGATATCGGAGAGGTGACAGCCCTGATCAAGCGTATAGCAGAACAGACCAACCTGCTTGCCCTCAATGCCACCATTGAAGCGGCTTCAGCAGGTGATGCGGGAAAAGGTTTTGCCGTGGTAGCAAATGAAATTAAGGAGCTTGCTAGCCAGAGTGCCCAGGCAGCCGAGGATATTGCCAGGCGAATTGAAGGGGCCCAGAGCAACACAGAAGAAGCTGTCAAGGTTATTGGCGATATATCGTCTATCATTGACAAGATCAATGACTCCTCCATGGTGATCACGAAATCAGTGGAACAACAGAAAATGACCGCAAATGAAGTATCTGCCAACATCCAGCAAACCAGCAGCGGCATAACGAATATCGCATCTTCCATTGGAGAGATCTCTAAAGGGGCTAATGATATAGCCAATAGCGCTGCCGAGGCTGCCAAAGGCGTAGTGGACGTGTCGTCAAACATCCAGGGGGTGAGTAAGGTCGCTTCGGAGTCAAATCAAGGAGCTCGCCAAGTGAGCGATTCTGCTGCAGAGTTGGCTGAGGTAGCGACGGTGCTCCAAAACGTCGTAAATAAGTTTAAAGTCTGAACAACCGTATGCGCCCAGACCTCATGCAGGGTAAACGATGGGGCTTGCCAACGAGGAGTTCAACCTCCTGCGTGACTACATTTACAACTTATCTGGAATTGCCCTTACCGAGGGCAGAACCTACATCATGCGACAGCGCCTTGGACCTATCGTTGAGAGCGTGGGTTGCGCGAGCTTTTTTGAATGCTATGAACGCATCCAGGAGAAGTCCCCACCTAAGATTGAAGAACAGATCGTTAACGCCATCATAACGAACGAGACTGCCTTTTTCCGGGACGGGCGCCCTATTTGTTGCTTTTCAAGAACATGTTCTCCCGTGGCTGGGTGAGAATATCAGGGAACGAAAGTCCCGAAAGAACCCTAGAAAGGGGTCAGAAGTGGCCCTTTGGTGTGAAGGGGCATTTACGGGACAGGAACCTCATACCCTTGCTATGCCAATTAGCGAGTATGCTCAGGCCAACAGCCAGCTCGGAATATCCACGGAAGACTTCGGCCGCCTTGAACCCTTTTGTCTAACTACATTGGAGAAGCACGAAGAATCCCGAAATGTTGAGGCTCTGATTGCCAAGGCCTTTCTATCCTGGTATTTTTCCGTATTGACGAAATATGTTTTGATGACGATGGCTCGATGGAAGGATGGACTAAAACGGCAATGGAACTAGTTGGCAGCAAATCAAAGCATGAAGATTGCGACAGACGCGAGAGGGGTCGAGGCCACCATGTGCCCGGCGAAACGGCATAAAAGGAGACACCTCTAACTATCACAGGAGGGAAAAGGTTATGGCAAAGATAAGTGAGGCAGTAACGACAAGCTTTCGAGCGGTTCAGGACAACCTTGGCCAAAGGATTAAGGCTCTGGGCAGTTTTGAAGAGGCTGCCCAACATTACACGGCGGCGCTGTATAAGGAATTTGAGGAATCTATTGTCTTGATCAGATTGTTTGCCACAGTCCCATACGGACAGCTCCCTGCTCAGAACAAGAAGTCTGTAGATAATCTAGGGCGGGCAAAAGGGGTGAGTGCGTCCATTCATGACCAAACGCTGGTTCTTTCCCTATTAGGGTCGAGTGGTAAGGAGCCAACGTGGAATGACCGGAGAGACTCCCAAGGACATGTAGGGATACCCCTTGTGTCAGCCGCCTTCATTGATGCGATTCCCATGATGTCTCGTCTGTTAAAGCAGCTTGGCCTTGGGCTGGATTGGATCGACCAAGGCGATACAGCCGTGGTCAAACAGACTATAGGGAGTATGACCGGAGTCTTCTTTGTCCCGGAGGCAGCTTCAGAAGTGGATCAGCGTGGACGGAAAATCATTGTTGCCGAGGATTTCGTCCAAAAGTATGGCATCAAAACGGTATTTGGCTTTGGCGGCGGATACCTGGGAAGTTCAACCTTTTCTGTTACGATCATTTTTCTTCGAGAGACATTAAGCGAAACTGACGCCAGACAATTCGCTGCACAGGTGGGTTTTTTCAAGACCATTACCGCAGACCTGGTTAAACAAAAGATATTCAGCTGACATTCCCAGAAAGATCAACGGCTCCTTTCTCTTCAGAGGGATGGGTCTTAGACGACAAGCGTCAGCGGTGAAGAGTGCGCGCACAACCAGTGGCACTTACCACTTCACTACCCACTTACGGGTCGCGCTAACGTTTCCATATGACCAGAAAAGAATCGAAAATCAGCCCGTTCTGCGGCCTTAAACAGCCCTGTTGGTGGGCAAAAAGGGGGTTTTAAGAATCTATGCAAAATGGCGGGGTTCGTTGGAATAGCCATTCAGCCATGAAAAAGGAGATTCTAAACCCTTCAAACAGGGGCGATTTGAGTGACATGTTTGAAGACTCAGAAGCTTGGCCTGGTCCCCGTCGGTCCGTCGGTCGGGTTTACGAACGGGCAAGACAAGTTGGGGCCGGCATCGCAAAGGTCGGCGCAACCCTGGTATGTGGCGGGCTGGGCGGCGTCACGGAGGGGCGTGTCAAGGGGCCTATGAGCCAGGCGGGCGGACAGACCGTGGGCATCCTTCCACGCGCAGACAGGGCGCAGGCCAGTCCCTATGTCATGATCCCCATTGTGAGGGACCTGGGCCATGGGCGAAACACATTGATCGCAAGCGCCGCAGATATCCTGGCCGCCATCTCAGGGGGGTATGGAACGTTGTCTGAAATCGGTATTGGGCTGAAACTGGGAAAACCGGTTACCGGACTCCCCATGTGGCCCAATATGGATGGGATAGACTATGTCACCGCTCCAGAAGAGGCATTGGAGATGATCTCAGGTTTGAAGGTTTCGTAAAGAAGTCTCCCGCTCCCCTCTTTCATCATCCGCCGGCTGTCGTCCTTCTTCTCTTGCCACATGTCACTCGTCGCTTTATACATTGTAATTCTTAACAAAATCAAACCCATGGCCCGGGAGTCCCAAGGACCTGGAGGACCACGAACAGACCATCTGTAACCCTAATGGGGGAGACCCCATGCATTGAATGCTTGAAGCCCATCTTTTTGACTAGGATGGGCTTTCTTGTCTGATTGGAGGCCGGGCGAGTCGATCCTTCTATGGTTTTAAGCTTATCTCGTTAGGTCACCCGCCGCAGTTGGAAAATATGATGGACTGGCGCGGGTTGGAGGTTCGCGGGGGATTGTGGTATAGTCATGAAATAGGACAACACAGGAAGTGGAAATATAACCCCAGTCAGGAAGCTGACTCTTATGGGATCGATAAAGGCTCGTGCATCGTTTTGGATATTGCCAGTGCATACGGGCCTTTTTTGCTGTTAGGACAGAGGGAGGACAGGCCAGTGGCCAGAAAACCGACCTATGAAGAACTGGAACAGAGGATTGCGGAGCTTGAGAAGAAGCGCACTGAGCGCGGTCGTGCCGAGGAACAGATGGCTTTGTTTCGCAGGTTCACAGAGACTTCCGGGGAAGGGCTCGGCATGGCAGATCTTCAGGGCCACGTGATCTATGCCAATCCGACCCTTTGTCGATTCATGGGAGAAGAGGGGCCTGAAGATCCCATCGGAAAAGACGTCCGGACTTACTATTCCGAAAAAGACCTGCCCAAGTTGGAGAATGAAATTTTGCCGGCAGTCTTCAAGAAGGGCCAAGAAACAGCGGAAATACCTCTCCTGTCACTCAAGGGCGAGCTGACGCCTACCATACAGAATGTCTTCTTAATCCGCAACGGCCAGGGTGAACCGGTTTGTCTGGCCAATGTCATAACCGACATGACGGAATGGAAACGGGCTGAGGAAGAACTGAAAAGGCACCGTGATCACCTCGAGGAAGTGGTTGCTGAACGCACCAGGGACATCAGAAAGACCAACGAGGAACTCCAGCGGGAAATCACCGAGCGCAAACTGGTTGAGGAGGCGTTCCGGGAGAGCGAGGAGAAATACAGAGAGTTGGTTGATCTATTGCCTGAAACTATTTTTGAAATCGATGAAAAAGGCGACTTGACATTCACAAACCGTTGCGGTTTTGAGTCCTTTGGCTATTCTCAAGAAGATCTTGATACGGGCTTAAGCGCTCTTCAAATGTTTATTCCCGAGGATCGTGACAGAGTGACCGAGAATATACGGGAGGTTTTGACCAGCCAAGAGCCAGGCAGAAATGAATACACAGCGCTGAGAAAAGACGGCAGCACATTCCCTGTCATTACATGTTCTGGTTGCATTGTTCGTGATGGCAAACCTGTAGGCCTAAGAGGAATCGTCATAGACATCACCGAACGCAAGAGGGCGGAAGAGGCGCTGTTGGAGAGCGAGCAAACCTTCCGAACCCTGTTTGATTTGTCTCCACAGGGAATAGCACTCACCGAGACAAGAACCGGCAGGCTGGTCAATGTGAATGAGAGGTTTTGCGAACTGACAAAACACACAAGGAGAGAGACTGTTGGAAGGACCACGACGGAATGCGGGTTCTACTCAAAAGAGGACAGGGGTAGATTCACAAGGAAATTACTGGAATCAGGAAGGGTCCGGGGACTGGAAATGGACTTCAGGGCGAAGGATGGCTCCATAGTCAATACACTCATGTTCGCGAACCTTGTTCGGATTGGAGGAGAAGAACGTATCCTGACCGTATTTCTTGACATGACAGAGGTTAAGCAGCTCGAAGCTAAGCTCCTCCAGGCCCAGAAGCTCAAAGCCATTGGAACTTTGGCTGGTGGGATTGCGCATGACTTCAACAATCTTCTTACCGTGGTCCAAGCCAGGGCCTCCTTGATGCTTGAGGGCATTGACTTCACTCATCCAGACTACGGGCATCTGAAGGCTATCGAACATCAGGTTGAAAGCGGTTCGAGGCTCACCCGACAGCTCCTCGGGTATGCCAGAAAAGGCAAGTATGATGTCAAGCCGGTCAGCCTTAATCGGTTGGTAGAAGAGACGTCTAACACATTCGGGCGGACCAGAAAGGACATTGTCATCCAGAGAGGACTGGCAGACGGGGTATGCGCTATCATGGCAGATCAGGGCCAGATTGAGCAGATCCTATTGAACCTTTACATCAATGCGGCAGATGCCATGCCAAGGGGGGGTGAACTCACTCTAAGGACTGTGGAGCTTAGCCACGAAGAGATGAAAGACAAGCTGTACGAGCCCAAACCAGGCAGATACATTTTGCTCACAGTAACTGACACAGGAAAAGGGATGGATGAGGAGACCCGGCAGCGCATCTTTGAGCCCTTCTATTCCACCAAGGAGGTGGAAAGGGGCACTGGACTTGGCTTGGCTTCTGCCTACGGCATTGTGAAAAGCCACGCAGGCTACATTGATGTTGATTCTGAGCCAGGAGTTGGGACCACATTCAGCATATATTTCCCAGCGTCGGAGGAGCAAGTCCAGCAGGTCAGCAGCGCCCCGGAACAGATTCTTGAGGGAAGCGGAACTGCCCTTGTCGTTGATGATGAACCCCAGGTTTTAAGCGCATGCGCTGATGTGCTCAAGCAGATGGGATACGAAGTCTTGTTGGCCGGCAACGGCAAGGAAGCAATTGAGAGCTACCGCCAAAACAAAGACAGAATTGACATCGTCATCCTAGACGTGATTATGCCCGGCATGAGGGGCGGCGAGGTTTATGACAAGATGAAGGAGATCACCCCCCGGGCAAAGGTTCTCCTTTTAAGTGGTTACAGTGTCGATGGTGAGGCTAGCGAGATATTGGAACGGGGTTGTAATGGCTTTTTACAGAAGCCCTTTAGCCTGCAGGAGCTATCTGGAAAGTTGAAGGAGGTTATCGAACCAAAACAGGAGTCCTGATGGAGCCTTTTCCCAGAACTTATTGAAGAATCCGCTGACAGTTGTGCCTTGGAGGTGCAAGATGAAAGGCGACCCTACTGAGCGCGTCCGGTTAACCGAGAGATTGGCATGGATTGGGATTGGTCTGGGAGCCCTCTTCTGGGTCCTTGAATCTGCCATACACGCTTTCCTGTTTCATGAGGGTAGCTTCATCCAACAGATATACAGCCCCTCATTGCATGAAACTTGGATGCGTTTAGTTGTAGTGGCTATGTTCATCGCCTTTGCCGGCTGTACCCAACACGGAATTATCAAACGTAAGCGATCAGAGGAGGCACTGCGGCAGTCAGAAACCCTTTTGCGCAACACCTTTGAGGCTATACCGGATCTACTTACCGTCCACGATAGGGATCTGCGAGTTGTGTTAAGCAACTGGCATGGTCATGACTATGTTCCGGATGAAAAACGAGCAGGGCAGCCACATTGTTATGAAGCTTACATGCACCGTGACAAACCCTGTGATCCATGTCATGCGTTCGAGGTATTTGAAACAGGTAAATCGAAGAATTTAGAGAAAACAAACTCGGCAGACGGCATAACCAGGGAAATCAATGTGTACCCTGTATTCGACAAGGCTGGTAAGGTTATAATGGTAACAGAGCATGTTCGCGACATTAGCGAACGGAAACGAGCGGAGGAGGCGCTACAGGAAAGTGAAGTTCGGTATCGGACTCTTTTCGAATCGGCGAATGATGCAATATTCATTATGAAAGACGATGTCTTTACCGACTGTAACGAGAGTACGCTCGACATGTTCGGGTGCACGCGTGACGAGATAATTGGCCGCCATCCCTATGACTTATCACCTCCAACACAGCCCGATGGCAGAGAATCGAAAGAGAAAGCCCTGGAGAAGATTGGTGCGGCGATGAAAGACCAGAGGCAGTCCTTTGAGTGGAGACATGAAAGATGTGATGGCACGGCCTTTGATGTAGAAGTCAGTTTGAATATGGTTGAACTGCGAGAAGGAATTCTCCTACAGGCTATCGTCCGCGACATTACTGCACGTAAGCAGGCAGAGGAGGCACTCTGGAAAAGTGAGCAAAGGTTAGAACTCGCCTTGAAAGGGGCTGACTTGGGCCTATGGGACCGCAACATCCAGACAGGGGAGGTAATCCGCAATGAACGAGTAGCTGAAATTTATGGATGTTCTATTGATGAGATGGAGCCCACTGTTGAATTTTGGGAATCGAATATTCATCCAGACGACAAGCCCAAAGTCTTAGAGGAGCGCAATAGACATCTCAAGGGAGCCACGCCTGCGTATGAGGCTGAATATCGCCTCCGCACTAAGTCGGGTCAATGGAAGTGGGTTTTGAGCCGGGGCAAGGTTGTGGAGCGTGACAAAGACGGCAATCCATTACGCATTGTTGGGACCCATCTTGATACGACTGATCGTAAGAAGGCGGAGGAAGCCCTCAGGGAGAGTGAGGAAAAGGCCAGGGTGCTACTGAACGCTCCAGAGGATGTTATAGTGCTTACAGATCTAAAAGGCACCGTACTTGAAGTCAACGAAGCATCGGCTCGGAGATTTGGGAAACTCCGAGAGGAGATGATAGGCTCAAATGTCTTCGATTTGTTTCCACCGGAATTAGCCGAGCGAAGAAAGGCAACACGTGATGAAATGGTGCGTTCCGCCAAACCCGTTCATATCGTAGATGAGAACATGGGAGATTGGTTTGACACGATTGTATACCCTGTTCTCGATTCAGAAGGAAGGGTGAAAAGGCTGGCTGCTTTTGCCCGGAATATCACCGAGCGGAAACGTGCAGAGGAAGCGCTACGCGAATCAGAGAAGCAACTCAGAGCTCTGGCAGTTCGGCTGCAAGAGGTGGAAGAGGTTGAACGCAAAGCACTGGCCAGGGAACTGCATGATCAAGTTGGGCAGACCTTAACGGCGCTGAACATTAACTTGAACATCATGCGAAACCAGTTGGACGCGGAATCGCTAGGAAATGTGGTGGCCCGGCTGGACGACTCCACACATTTGCTGGAGGATGCCACTCAACGAATCCGGGATGTGATGGCCGAGCTGCGGCCTCAAGTACTGGATGACTATGGACTTACAGCGGCCCTCCGCTGGTACGGCGAGCGTTTTGAAGACCGAACTGGTATATTAACAATCATGTGTGGAGATGAA
>Ga0180437_10008063_pt1 | contig 13503 bp, 12 predicted proteins | sample SS_ome_4_FD_132410 | JGI IMG/M metagenome (GOLD analysis project Ga0180437, IMG submission 132410) | Hypersaline lake sediment archaeal communities from the Salton Sea, California, USA - SS_3_D_1 metaG | ecosystem: Environmental > Aquatic > Non-marine Saline and Alkaline > Hypersaline >...
CACGGCGGCGACCTGAACGGCCCCATCGCGCTGGTCGATTTGAGCCGGGGGAGATTCAATCCGGAGGCAATCCGCAACATCACCCCCGATTCGCCCCCGCACTACCACATGGATTGGGCCAGGCGGCAGTGCTTCCGCGATCCGACGCCCGTCAGCCGCGACTACTTCCTCTGCAGCCACGCGGCGGAAGATCGCTTCGGCCTTTACGTGATCGACCGCTACGGTAATCGCGAGTTACTCCATTTCGATCCGCAGATCGGCAGCATGTGTCCCACGTTGTTGCGGCCCCAGGCGACGCCGCCGGTGCTGACACTTGCGGCGGGGGGGGACGGTTCCATTTTCGCTGCGCGAAAGCCGGAGCAGTCCCCCGAGTGTGTGGACTCCCGGTGCGCAGAAGGGGACAGTCCCATTTTCGCTGCGCGAAAATTGGGGCATTCTTCCGGGCGCGCGGACTTGCGGGGTGCCGAAGGGGACAGTCCCATTTTCGCTGCGCGAAAATTGGGACAGTCCCCGCGAAAATTGGGACAGTCCCCTAGTGGTCAGTTTTTCGTCGCCGACGTGTATCGCGGTTTGCAGCCGGCGGTGCCGCGCGGCGCGGTCAAGTACCTCCGTGTGTGCGGCGAGGTCCGCAGCGACCTGCGCCGATTGCCCGACGGCCGGTACCAGGCCGACCACGAGCCGTTCCAGGACTGGTACGCCACGCCCGTGCACAAAGTCAGCGGCCCGCATGGCTGGCCGAGCTACGTGGCCAAGGAGTCGTTCGGGCTGGCGACGGTGGAGGAGGACGGTTCGGCCCATTTCTATGCGCCGGCGGGCAAGGTCCTGTACTTCGAGGCGCTGGACGAGAATTTCAACGAGTTGCAGCGGATGCGGAGCGTGGTGCAGCTTCAGCCGGGCGAGCGCCGCAGTTGCGTCGGCTGCCACGAGGACCGGAGTTCGGCGCCGCCGGTCCGCCGGGCCGTGGCTCTGCGCCGCGAGCCGCAGCGATTGCAGCCGCCGCCGTGGGGCGCCGGCCCGTTTTCCTACGAGCAGGTGGTCCAGCCCGTGTGGGACGCCAGGTGCGTTTCCTGTCACGACGCCCAGGACGAACACGCAATCAACCTGGCCGGCACGCTCAACGCAGATCGGGTTCCGGCCTCGTATGGCACCTTGATCGCACAGGGCTGGGTCCACTACTTCGACTGCCGTTACACGGTAGAGCACGCGAAGGCCGGGCCGGGCACGTTCGGCACGCTGCGGAGCAAGCTGTGGGAGGTGCTCGACGGCGGGCATCACGACGTAAAGCTCAGCACGGAAGACGCTCGGCGGGTCAAGTGCTGGATCGATCTGAACTGCCCGCTCTGGCCCGATTACCAGTTCCGCGGCGACCGCCCCCTGGTCCGGATTGTCCAAAAACGCTCGTAGTGAGCCGCTGGTGCGGAAACCGGCGTTTTGATGGCTGGCCGTTTAGCGGCCGACGGCACGTCGGCCAGGGAGAATACGCTCGTCGCCGTGCCGGCGACGGCTAAACGGATTGCCTCCTCTTACGCAAACGAATGCTCAGATTCGTCGGGGCGAACCACGCGAAACGAGGGCAAGCGCGGATTCTGAAGACGTCCCGTCAAGAATACGGGATAAACCCTCCCTTCTTCTTCCCGGGCGCGTCCAAGCGGGGCAAGTGCCGGTCCAGCAGCGCGAGGACCACGTCGGACGCGGCCCGCTTCTGATTCGCGGCGGCCAGCTTCAGCCGATGGGCAAGGTTCTCCGGCAGTTCAATCGTCAGCCGGTTCTTGTCGTCCGGGATCTCATTGGCCATAGCAGGTGCCCTTTGCGTTTGGGTTGTCGCCTTCCCCCACATTCTATCGTGCTGCAGAAAAAGGGGACAGGTCCAATTTTTGCGAAGCACCCTCCGGGCCGTTCCAAAAAATGGACCTGTCCCCTTTTTCGCGTCACCGATGCCGGTTCCAAGCCAGGGCCAGCGGGGCCAGCGAGATCCGCAGCAGCGGCAACGCCAGCACGACGCAGGGAAGCAGCAGATACCAGGGCGCGATTTCGGCCGGCAGCAGCCAACCAAGCAGCAAAAGCAGCCCCGCGGCCGCCAACAGCCAGCCGAGCAACAGCCGCTTCAGCAGCGGCCCATCGACCAATCCCTGCCGCCGGATGGCGCGCAACGCCCAGCCGGCCAGGGCCAGTTTCAGCACGGCCACTTCTGCCAGCAGCCACGGCAGGGCGGACCACAGGTCGGCGTGATACTGCGGATGCATCAAGACAAAATAGCCGAGGGGAACCGTCGCGGCCATCGCGAAGACAAACACGGACGCCGCGACCATCATCACCCGGTCGCGGCCGGCCAGCCCCAGAAACAAGTTTCCGAACATCGATTTCCAGGTGCCCCCCAGCAGGAGCGCAACGCCCAGGATCACGAGGGCCGCCGTCTGCGCCGCAGGGAGATTCCCAGTCACCAGGTTCCACGGACCGGCCAACTCGGCCCACGATCGAGTCAACAGCAGCATCAGCACCACGGCCGCCAGTGTCGCTCCCCAGGCGACGGCCGTACCGATGGCCGCGGCCTTCATCTTGGCCCAGATCAGCCCGCCGCCGCTGATCGGCCGCGTGGCCAGAAACGCCCGCATCGCCAGCCCGCGACCGGGATCTCCGCAGTTTCCCCATCCATTGCCGGCCATCATCGCGCCCAGCAACGGGACCACCAGCAGCAGGATCGGGGATCGGAAGGGGGAGCCCGCCGGCAGTCGCGGATTGTGTCGATTGACGAGGATCAGCGCTCCCAGGAATAGGATCGCCAGGACGACGAAGATCGACAGGCCGAGCCCGTTGCGCCGCCACTCGAACCACACCTGGGCCCGCGACGCCGTGGCAAACGGCCGCCCGCGACACGTGAACCAGCCGGCAACGCGTTGCACCCAAGTCGCCAGCCACTGCCAGTCGGGCACGTCGCCTCGCCGGGCACGCGAGAGTCCAACGACGGCCACGACGAAGGCCGGCAGAATAGTGCCGGCCAGCAGCAGCGAGGCGACCACCTCCGGCAGCCGTACCCCCCAGCCGAGACCTAACACGGCGACCAACCCTCCGATCGGCCCCCACGCGGCCAGGATCCGCATTCCCGGCAGGCCGAACGGTCGCCACGCCATCGCCTGGATCCATGCCAGGCAACTCGCCGAAAAGACCGCCGGCCACCACAGCGGCACGTCCATCCCGGCAGGGCGCAAAACAAGACTCGCCACCGCCAGCCACGTCAGGGCGATGGCGACCGTTCCACAGATCATCGGCCATCCGACCAGCGCACGGGTCGTCAGCGGCAACGTCAGCATGCGTGCCGGGAAGGTCGACTCTCGGCCGGCAATGTCGGCGTCGCAGGCGTACGCGAACAGTGGAATCAGCCCCACCACCAAAGGGCTGGCCAAGAACAGAAGCACAAAGAAGATCGCATCCTTATACACGGAGAGATCCAGGCCGTAGATCAGACCGTCGGAGACCGCATGGCTGAGAATCGAGAGTGCAAGGAAATAGACGGGGCTTACCGCCAGCACCCAGCGGTGTCGTCCCCAGACCTCCCAAAGCATGGCGGTTATCGGTCGGTGCATGGTCTACTCCTCGTCCGATGCGGGACACGTCCGGCCGACCCGGGCCACGAAGATCTCGTCCAGCGACGGGACCCGTTGCCCGACGATCCGTGCGCCGGCTTCGGCCGCCGCGGCTTGAAGCTCTTCGAGCCGGCCGTTGCAGACGGCGGTCCACTCCTGGTCGGCCCCTTTCCAGCCCAACGCCCCGGGTACCGTCGGCGGATCGGACTGCGGCGCGTCGAAGCGGAGCGTGAGGCAATGGAACGAGTCCTTGATCTGTTCTAGCCGGTCGCAGAGCACGATCCGCCCTTCGTCGATCATCGCCACGTAGTCGGAAACCCGTTCTACCTCCTCCAGCAAATGGGACGAGAACAGCACGGTGCGGCCTTCGTCCGAGATGGTGCGAATGATGGCCGTGAGGATGTCGCGGCGCACGATGGGATCCAGCCCCGAGGACGGCTCGTCGAGCACCAAGATCTCCGGCCGATGGGCCAGGGCAGCCAATAGCCCCGCCCGCGCCCGTTGTCCCCGGGAAAGCTGCTTGATCTGCTTGGCCGAGTCCAGCTCGAACGTCCGCCGCAGTTGTTCCGCGTATCGATCGTCCCAACTCGGATAGAACGCCCGGTTGTAGTGGAGCAGCTCGTCGACGCGCATCCAGTCGGGCAGGTCCTTGTCTTCCGACAGGTAGCCGATTTTCGAGAGCACACCGACCGGATCGGCCACCGGGTCGAGCCCGAAGACGCGGACCGAGCCGGTTTGGGCCCGAAGCAGCCCCAGCACGTGCTTGATCAGCGTCGTCTTCCCGGCCCCGTTCACCCCGACCAGCCCGAAGACTGTGCCCCGCGGCACGCTCAGACTGACATCGTCCAGGGCGGTGGTCGGGCCGAACCGCCGGGTCACCCCGCGAAGATCGACCACCGTTTCCGGCGGTTTCGTGTCGAGGTCATTCATGGCGTTTCTCCTGCCTTGGGCCCCAATTGCATTTTTTCGTCTTGCTGACGGATCAGCTCGACCACCTCGTCGACGGCGACGTCCAACTGCCGGGCCTCGGCCAGCAGGGCGTCGACCCGCTCGGTGAGGATCTTCACGCGCTGGCGACGAGCCAGCGGCGAGCCGGCGTCGGAGACGTACGTACCGGCCGTGCGCCGCTTGGTGACCAGGCCGGCCGTCTCCAACTCGCGGTAGGCCCGGGCCACGGTGTTGGGATTGACCAGCAATTGCTCGGCCAACACGCGAATCGGCGGCAACTCCTCGCCGGGCGCGAGCCTGCCCGAAGCCACCAGGTATTTCACCTGGTTGACGATCTGCAGGTAGATCGGCACGCCGTCGTTGGCTGAGATGTGGATCTGCACGGCGGTTTGCCCCCGCTGGGGATCTTCGGCACGCGAACGTCATTGTATTAACTCAATAATACAAGATTGCGCATTCCTGTCAACGGGTTTGCGCGCGGTCGGTCGGGAAAACGGAAAAAAAGGCCGGGGGGCGTCGCCTCGTTCGCATCCCTAATCGGAGGGGTCGCCGGGCATTCCGCCAGCTGCTAGATTACGGGTTGGTGCGCTGCCTCGGTAAGGATACTGCCATGCACAGACATACAAGGGCCGCCTTCACGCTGGTGGAGTTGTTGGTGGTCGTGGCGATCATCGGCATCCTGATCGCGTTGACGATCCCGGCCGTGCAGGCGGCGCGGGAGTCGGCCCGGCGGTCCCAGTGTTTCAACAATCTCAAGCAGATCGGCCTGGCCGCACAGCAATACGCGTCGACCCACCAGCGACTTCCGCCGGGCTATTTGGGGCCCGAGGAGCCGCTGCAGACGAACATCCTCGACCCCAACAGCGGTTTTGACGCGAACGCCTATCAGTGGACGGGCGTGTTGCCGTTCCTCTTGCCGTACCTCGAGTTGCGGAACATTTACGATCAACTCGACGCGGACCAGCACAACCACAATGACATCTCCCTTTTCAGCATCGACCGAGAGGGGGAGGCTTACTGGATGCGCAACAAAGGCTGGCATTGGGCCCAGGCGCGCATCAGCGCGTTCCTCTGCCCTTCGGATGACGCCGTCACGAGCGACAACACGTTCGTGTGTATTCACGTCTTCTACACGCCGGGCGAACCCGAGGTGACTTGTGCCGGAGGCTTCTGGACACCCGAGCCAAGAGGGAATGCACTGGGGCGTACCAACTATATGGGCGTGGCCGGCGGTGGCCTCCGCCAGGGCGCGTCAACTTGGGATCAGAAGGGTATATACACGAATCGATCGAGAACCGGATTCGCTGATATTAGAGACGGCGAGAGCAATACGTTGGCCTTCGGCGAGGTCACACGCGGTTACGTCTCCCACCAGGATTGGCAAGGGAAGCAATTCGGTTTTGCCTGGTTTGGCTGCGGAGCCATTTTCACGCAGCGTGGGCTTGGTGAGTACGAAACGTGGCAACGATTCAACAGCGAACACCCGCACGTCGTCGGTTTCTGCCGCGCGGACGGATCCGTCGACGGACTGTCCAAGGACACTGCCACCGACGTGCTCATCGCGCTGTCAACCATGAACCGCGGCGATAACGACGCCACGACTTCACCCTGAAGCTGAGGGTTTTGGTAACATGCGAACGACGTTGCTCTTGCTGCTGGGCACGGTCTTGCTCGGCCTGTCGGCCGGCTGCGGCCGCGAGAAGGTGGAAATGCCGGAGAATCCTACGCCTCCGCCCAAAGAGGCGCCCGGTTCCATGGAGACTGGCGAGCCCGTCGAGTCGCCGTAGAACGTGTTTGGAAATCCAAGCCCGGCGGGAATCCGCCCGTACGACGGGCCTCCGAGCCCGTCGATTTCCAGCGGTCACCTGGCCCATCGACGGCTTCGGAGAGCCGTCGTACCTGTTCCAGAACACGTGCTTAGGGTACCGAGACCGGACGACTGCTTGCCAGCACGATGCGAAGCCGCATAGGCTTCGACTCATATGGGGACAGCGTCTGGTGCGCAGAAGGGGACAGTCCCATTTTCGCTTCGCGAAAATCGGGACAGTCCCCGAGCGGCTTATACTTGCTCGACCACCCGGCGGCAGTTGGGCAGCGACGAGAGGAACAGGCTGCCGTAGGGCTTCGTGCGCACGCGGGGATCGAGAATCACCACCATGCCCGTGTCGTCCTTCGTGCGGATCAGCCGCCCGAAACCCTGCTTGAGCTTCAACACGGCCTCGGGCAGCTGATACTCGACAAAGGGGTTTCCGCCCCGGGCGCGGATCGCCTCCAGCCGGGCCTCCAGCAGCGGCCGGTCGGGCACGCTGAAGGGCAGCCGCGTGATGATCACGTTCTGCAGCGCCTCGCCCGGCACGTCGACCCCCTGCCAGAAACTGTCGGTGCCGAACAGGACCGACCGCGCGTTGCGCTTGAATGCGTCGAGCATCCGGCTCCGCGGCAGCCCGTCGGCCTGGGAAAACAGCTCCAGCTTCTGCTCGGCCAGCCAGGGCCCCAGCTCGGCGGCCACCTGCTTCATCATCTGGTAGCTGGTAAACAGCACGAACGCCCGGCCCTGCGTCCGTTGGACGTAGCGGCGGATCATCTCGACCACCCGCCGCTCGTACTCCGCTTTGGCCTGACTGGGGTCGGGCATCCCTTGCGGCAGGATCAACTGGGCCTGGCGCTGGTAGTCGAACGGGCTGCCCAGGCAGAGCGTCCCCGCTTCGCCCGCCCCGATCCGCGACTTGAAAAAATCGAATTGCCTGCCGGTGGCCAGCGTGGCGCTGGTCATCACCACGGTGGGGACCTTCTCGAACAGATGTTCGCGCAGAATGGGACCCACGTCGATCGGGGCGGCGGCCAGCTTGATCCGGCGCCAGTTGCGAGACATGGCGCGTTCGACCCAGTAGGCGGCCTCGGGAATCTGCTGGCAACGCCAGTTCTCGATCTCATCGGCCAGCACCTCGAGCCGGTTGGCCGCGGCCATGAAGTCCTGGCGCTGTTCGGCGCCGTCGAGGCCCTCGCCCGCCCGAAAGGTCATGTCGGACAGCTTGGCGAGCCCTTCGCTGAGCGGATTCGGTACGATCTCCTTCTGTCGGACGCGCCCGTTGCCGGGGGCCTTTTCCGAAAGCCAGCCGTCGACGCTTTCGAAAAAGGCCGACGCCCGATCGCGGCACTCGCTGACCTGCTTGCGAACGTCGCGCAGGTCGCGGCCGACCAGCAGCCCGCGATCGGTCCGGTCGTTGTAGAGCCGCCGCAGCACGTAATCGACCTGCCCGCTGGAGACGCTCAGCCCGAGGTGATCGCCGGCGACCGCCTCGACCGTATGGGCCTCGTCGAAGACGACCACGTGGTAGTCGGGCAGGATGCTCACCTGGTTTCGCCGCAGGGCCAGGTCGGAGAAGAACAGGGCGTGGTTGACGATCAGGATCTGGGCGTTTTGGATGCGCCGGCGGGCCTGGTAGTAGAAGCACTGCCCATAGTCGGGACACTTGCGTCCCATGCAATTGCCGTGCTCGCTGGCCACCTCGTCCCAGACGGCCGGCAAGGGGCGGAAGTCGAGATCCGACCGCGAGCCGTCGTCGGTGCGCTTGGTCCAGCCGGCAATCTGGCGGAGCTGCTCGAACTCGGCCTCGCGCGTGAAGAGGCTGGCCGAGCGCTGCAGCGCGTTTCGCATCCGCCGCCGGCTGAGGTAATTGCCGCGCCCCTTGACCAGCACGGCGGTGAACTCCAGCGGGATCACGCTGTTGAGGAACGGGATGTCCTTGTGGATCAATTGCTCCTGGAGGCTGATCGTGTGGGTGGAGATGACCACTCGGAATGGGGGGGCGTCCTCTTTCCTGGGAGCCGCCGCGGCCAGGATCGCCGGCACCAGATAGGCGAAACTCTTGCCCACCCCGGTGCCCGCCTCGACCACCAGGTGCTCCGATTCACCGATCGCCCGGCCCACGGCCTCGGCCATGGCGAGTTGCTCGGGGCGGTGTTCGTAGTTTTGCAGCCGGGCGGCGATACGGCCTTCAGGGCCGAGGATTTCAGCGGGTGTGATCATCCGATTGAAGTTACCAGGTGAACGTTCGGGCCGATAGGTGGCCGACGGTGCAATGGCGGACCGATTTCCTTTGCGGCAGCAATACTTCACCCGGGTGGTAGCTGAAGTCGCAAGACTTCAGATCTGTCACTTTTCGGCGTCAATACCGGCCAATACTCGCTGAATTCTTGCGAATTCAGCTACGAGGCGCTTGGGCCACCGACTGGGTGAAGCGTTATCTACTGTATTGTACGCTCCACCCCGCTCTTGGTATGCTGGGGGTAGTGGGTGGCTGTCGGATCTTGCCGCAGCGACCCGCTTTGAGTTGCGGCCGGTTTTGGAAGCGAGGGTTTGGATGGCGAACGAATTTCCTTGTAGCAAGTGTGGTCGGCTATTGCACCCGGGCAACGCTCCGCCGGGCCGGCGCGTGTTGTGCCCCGGATGTGGCGGGTTTTCCATGGTTCCAGATCCGCAGTCGGGCCCCGCGCCGCAGACGGGGGCGGCGATCGAATTTCGGTGCGCGCAGTGCGGCAAGCTCTTGCGGACTCCCGCCGAAACGGCCGGCAAACAGGCCAAGTGCCCGGAGTGCGGGGCCATCTCGCCGGTTCCGCTGCCGGGGGCCGGCGCGCCGCGCGTGCCTCCCCCGCCGCCGCCGCCCGGCCCGCCGAGCAGCCCGTTTGCCGCGACCAGTCCGGGGCCGGGCGCTACGGCCGACGCCGAGAATCCCTACCAGGCGCCCAGCCAATACGGGCAAATGCCGCAACCCGGCATGTCCAGCGCCTTTGCGGCCAGCCGTGTGTCGGGACCGGCGATCGGGTTGATTGTGACCGGCGCGATCGGCTTGCCGTTCCAGGCAATGGCGGTCATCTTCAATCTGTTCCACGTGGGTATCGGTGCGGCCGGAGGTGGGCCCGAGATGATGCCGATCATGCTTCCCGTCGGGTTCAACGTGGTAATGAACGCAATTGCCATCGTGATCGGCGTCGTGGTGATCATCGGGGCATTGAAAATGAAAAACCTGGAGAATTACGGGTTCGCCATGGCCGCGTCGATCATCGCCATGGTCCCGTGCATCTCGCCGTGCTGCGTATTGGGCTTGCCGTTTGGAATCTGGTCGGTGGTGGTGCTCTCCGACGTGCACGTGAAAGCGGCGTTTCGAAGCTGAAGAAGATGACTGCCCGAAATGTACCGTCGGCCCGAATATCCAACCCGTCAGGGGCGGTCCTTGACGGTGTGCCACTGCTTCGCAGAAGCAGTGCCGCTGGCAAGTCCCCACAGAGGCACTGCTTCTACGAAGCAGTGGCACACGGCGGTGAGACAAGTGGCCCAGGCCGCCGCGCGCGGTGGTTGTTTGCATTCGCGACGCTGACGTTCGGGACGCTCCTGTTGCTGCTGTGGTGGTTTGATCCGCGGCAACTGGCGCTGCCGTTGTGTGGATTCCACACGATGACCGGCCTGCACTGTCCCGGTTGTGGGATCACCCGGGCGACGCACGAACTGTTGCACGGCCGCTGCTTTGCCGCATTGCACCAAAACGCCCTCTGGGTGCTGGCCCTGCCGCTGATCGTCTACGCGGTCATGTCCGAGGTGCGCTATCTCGTTTGGGGCTGGCCGTTGTTGGGCAACCCGGCCAGAAGGCCCTGGCTGTTGGTGGGCTTTGGCGTGGCGGCGTTCGTATTCGCCGTGGCGCGGAACGTGCCGTGGTATCCGCTGAACCTGTTGGCGCCGTTGGGGTGATCTTCTTCTACGGTTGCGAAGCCGCAAGCGGCGGGCGGCTACTTGCCGGCAAGCGGCTTACTTGCTGGCGGCGATGGTGCCTTCCAGCGGGCTGCTGGCCGTGGCGTAGAGCTTCTTGGGGATGCGGCCGGCCAGAAAGGCCAGCCGTCCCGATTCGGCCGCCAGGCGCATCGCTCGGGCCATCTGCATCGGGTCCTTGGCATGGGCGATGCCCGTGTTGAGCAACACGCCGTCGACGCCCAACTCCATGGCCGTCGTCACGTCGCTGGCGGTGCCCACGCCGGCGTCGACGATCACCGGATACTCCGGATCGCCGTCCTTGAGGTATTCCAGGCAGATGCGAATGGCGTTGGGGTTCAGCACGCCCTGTCCCGAGCCGATCGGGCTGCCCGCCGGCATCACGCTGGTCGCGCCCGCCTCTTTCAGCCGCCGGGCAACGATCGGATCGTCGCCCGTGTAGACGAGCACCTGGAAGCCCTCGGCCACCAGTTTTTCGGTCGCTTCGAGAGTGGCCACCGGGTCGGGCCAGAGGGTCTTGGTGTCGCCGAGCACCTCCAGTTTGACCCAATCGGCGCCCGGGTTCTCCATCTGCGAGAGGATTTCGCGTCCCAGCCGCGCCACGCGAATCGCGTCTTCGGCGGTGAAGCAGCCGGCCGTGTTGGGCAGGATCGTGTACCGGCTCGTATCGATGAAGTCCAGCAGGTTTTTGCCCTCGGCGTCGATCAACCGCTCGCGCCGCACGGCCACCGTGATGCACTCGGTGGCCGAGATGGCCAACGCCTCGCTCATCAACTCGTAATTGGCGTACTTGCCGGTTCCCACGATCAGGCGGCTGGAAAACGTGTGGGAGCCGATCTGTAAAGGCCCTCCGGCCGAGCACTGGGCGTCCATGGTGTTAACCTCCTCCGACAAGGGTCACGATTTCCAGACGGTCGCCTTCGGCCAGCCGGTGTTCGGCGTGGCGCTGGCGGGGAACCAACTCCAGATTCACTTCGACGGCCACGTGTTTGCCGCCCAGCCCGAGTTCTTCCACCAGTTGCGCGACCGTGATGGCTTCGGCGACCTGACGCGACTGACCGTTGATGATGATTTGCACTGGTTTCTCGCCGCCGGGAGGCGGCGGTTGGACATGGGCTTGGGGTCCGGGGGAATCACTGTGAGGCACGTTTGTAACGTGCCTGGCACGATGCAATCGTGCCCCACTTCTTGTTTTCGCGATCCTTACCCCCCCGGCACCACGGCGGCTTCTCCGGGAAGGGCCGGGCGAAAACGGGTCACGTGCAGCGGCATCAACGTCTGCCGGATGGGCATGTTGGCGTTCCGCATCGCGGCGTTCCACGGCACCGCATAGGCCGCCACCTTGCCGGTGGTGATCTCCGCCACGTAGACGATCCCGTTGCCCGGGTACATCCGTTGCCCGGCCCGCTGCAGCCTCGCGATGCCGGTCACCATCAGAAACTTGGGGTTCTTGGCCGGATTGACGCCCAGATCGGCGAAGACGTTGTTGTACTCGAAAAAGGCGTTGAAGATCCCCGTCTTGCCGAGCACGGCCGCCCGGAGGTCGCCGGTGAGGAAATCGAGGAAGAACACGGCCTCGACCTCGTCGTCCAACGGCCCGGTGGCGATGGCGAACGTGTCGTAGCGGTCGGTGGCCACCGCGTGCAGCGGGGTCTGGGGCCAGAAGCCGCCGAGGATCAGACCGCCGATCAGGCCGACGGCCAGCCAAACGAACCGGTTGTGCGTTAGTGCGTGCAACATGACGCGCCTCCTCTGTAGTCCCAGGGAAGTCTTGCCCAGACGCCGACGACCGGAACACGAACACCCCCTCGTTCTGGCCACCCCAAGATTGTCGCCGGCATCTTCCGTTATCATACTCCTATTCGACCGGGGTTTCCAGACGTTCTTTCCCCCAGTTCTTCCCGCCGCGGACACCCCCTTGTTTCGCTAGGTCCCCCAAAATACGCGGCTTTTTCCGCAAGCCCGGCCACTTGCAAACCAAAACGAATCGGTCGATAATCGCTATCCTTGCGACCAGTCGAAAACGTATCTCGAAGGAGTTTAGCATGGCGACAATCAACGTGGCCCTGATCGGGCAAGGCTTCATGGGACGTTCGCACTCCAACGCGTGGGGCCAGGTGGCCAGGTTCTTCCAGCCGCCGATCAAGCCCGTGATGCACACGGTCTTTGGTCAGCCGGAAGAGAATCCCCAGGCCTTTGCCGAGAATTGGGGCTGGCAGAACGCCTCGACCGATTGGGGGCAATTGGTCAACTCGCCCGAGATCGGACTGGTCGACGTGGTCACGCCCAACTACATGCACGCCCCGGTGGCCAAAGCGGCCATCGCCGCCGGCAAGCCTTGTTCCTGCGAGAAGCCGATCGCCGGCACCCTGGCCGACGCCCGCGAGATGGTCGAGTCGGCCAAGGCGGGCGGAGTCAAGACGTTCGTCTGGTTCAACTATCGCCGCGTGCCGGCCGTGGGCCTGGCCCACCAGTTGGTCCGGGACGGCAAGCTGGGCGAGATCCGGCACGTGAGGGCGGCCTACCTGCAAGACTGGGCCGACGAATCGATCCCGCTGTTGTGGCGTTTCGAGAAAGAGCTGGCCGGCTCCGGGGCCCACGGCGACTTAAACGCCCACATCATCGACATGACCCGCTTCGTCACCGGGCAGGAAATCACCGAGATTGCCGGAGCGATTGCCGAGACGTTTATCAAGGAGCGCACCTTGGCGGGCGGCGTGGCCGGCGGGGGAATTGCCGACGGCGGCTCCGCGTCGGCGGGCAAGGGCCCCGTGACCGTCGACGACACCGTGCTGTTTCTGGCTCGATTTTCCGGCGGCGCCGTGGCCAGCTTCGAGGCCGCCCGGCAGGCCACCGGAAACCAGAACCGCAACACCTTCGAGATCAACGGCACCAAGGGCGCGCTGAAGTTCGACTTCGAGCGGATGAACGAGCTGGAATACTACGACGCCACGCTGCCGCGGGCGGTGCAGGGGTGGACGAACATCATGTGCACCCATGGAGGCGATCACCCCTACGTTGCCAACTGGTGGCCCGACGCCCACATCATCGGTTACGAGCACGGGTTCACCAACCAGGCCTACGACATCCTCAGGGTGTTGGCCGGCGAAGAGCCGACCGTGCCGATTCCCGATTTCAACGACGCCTACCAGACGCAGCGGGTGCTGGAGGCGGCGCTGTTGTCGGCCGCCGAGCGGAGGCCGGTCGACC
>Ga0180437_10008064_pt1 | contig 13502 bp, 14 predicted proteins | sample SS_ome_4_FD_132410 | JGI IMG/M metagenome (GOLD analysis project Ga0180437, IMG submission 132410) | Hypersaline lake sediment archaeal communities from the Salton Sea, California, USA - SS_3_D_1 metaG | ecosystem: Environmental > Aquatic > Non-marine Saline and Alkaline > Hypersaline >...
GACAGTCAGGAACTTTCCATCAGCTGATAGCTGTCGCCTGCTCGGTGGACCACTCGCGTCAAGTTCGTTCGCTTTATGCTGAGCGAGGCTTGAACGCACGTGAAATCCACAGCAACATGCCGGCGGACCAGATCGAGGAGGTGCTCCAAGATCTGCGCCGAAGCCGAATCGATTGCATCGTTCAGGTCCGGATGCTTGGGGAGGGATTCGACCATCCTAATCTGAGTGTGGCGGCAATCTTTCAACCATTCCGGTCTCTATCGCCCTATGTCCAGTTCATCGGTCGGGTCATGCGGGTGATCCACCAAAACAACCCGCAGCACCTCGACAACCGGGGAATAGCGGTCTCACACGTGGGACTCAACATCGACCGACATTGGGACGACTTCAGGCGCATCGACCGAGAAGACCAAGAACTAATCCAAGGCTGGCTTGAATCCGGCGACGAGCGTCCACCTGCCGATGAACCTGGCCGGAGACGACGTCTCACTCTGGATATGGTGGTCCAGGATGAAATTATCAGTCATTTCGTCGAGCAGGCGTATTTGGACCCGATGGACGACGCCGTTATCGACGATCTGATAGAGGAATTCCGGAGACGTGGTCTTGATCCGGAAACGCTCGGACTATCCCGAGACAACCTCCGTCAGCGCCTCATCCAGGCGCGAACCAGGGAAAGCATGGAGCCTCGTGAGATTCCGGTGACTCCTCAGCGTCGGCGCCAGGAAGCCCGCCGAAGGCTTAATGAACGTTCCCGGACCCTGGCTAACCGCGTCGTGACCGCGATTGGCGCTTCGATCAATGGACGTAACATTGCTTTGGCCTATCCCGAGCTTCGAAGCGTCAACAACTTCGCGGCGGTCATCCAGATCGTGAACCGTTTCGTCAATGAGCGACTCGAGGCCGACGTTGGAACCCGGGGCGAGATTCCATTGGAGAGACTTGAGGAGGTCTTGGGCCAGATTGACCAGATCGGCGACGAGGTCCAATCCGACATCCAGGATCGCCTTTCAAGGAGATGACCTATGCCCAAGCTGAAACGCCTTCTCGTATCCGCCTGCTTCGAAACCGCCCAACGCCGGCGGCAATGCTCCCGTAACAAGGGACACGTGATATGCAAAGGCGACAAATGCTTGGTCATCAAGGAAAACATGTCGAAAAACAATTACTGCATGGATTGCGCGGCCTTGATTTTGCAAAAGGCTCAAGAAGAGCTGAACCAGCTGGTTGGTGAGATGGAGGTAGAAGTTTTGCGGAAGCCTTCGTGACCATATTTCTCAGAAACAGTCCTTTTTAGCATAAATATAACAACAATCGTTCGTAGCGTGCGCAGATTCTGAAAAAGGCTCTGTATTCAGGGAGTTCCCCTGCTTCGGCAAAAGAGCTTTCTTGAAGGTTGACAGGCACCAATCGATCAGCTATAGTATCTGCGCGTACACTTAACTACAGGAAGGTAATGATGTCTAAACCGGATAAGGCGGCTCGGGTGTTTAAAGTGCTTTCGGTTGAGACGCGCGTGCGCATGATCGAACTGTTAAAACACCGCTCCCTATGCGTAAACGCTCTGGCCCATGCGCTTGGCATTACTCCGGCTGCTGTTTCTCAGCACCTGCGTGTTCTGCGAGACGCAGACATTGTAACAGGGGACAAGCAAGGCTATTTCGTCCATTATCGGGTGAATAACAAAACGCTCGCTGAGTGGAATGAGACCGCAAAAAGCCTGCTTGAGATAGGTGAGTAAGGAGTCCCTTTTTTTGGCCATAGAAAAAGTGATTGCGCGGTAACTTAACCAAAGGAGGTTTACGATGTGTGAAACAAACAATTGCTGTCAGAAACCGGAGCAGCTCAAAGGCAAGCCCCAGGATTGTTCCCCAGAACAGATCCGAGAATGTCATGGAAATATGCAAGAGCACCCTTGCCTCAAAGAAGAATGCTCAGACCATAACAATAAGGGAGAGCAAGAGAGCAAACTTCAAGATGATTGATTATGTGCACGTTTTTAAGGGTTCGTGAGGAACATTCATGTCGGAAAGATTCAAATTCAATCGATTGGAACTGGCCGGATCTCTGGGTGATTTAGGAGCGTTGCTTCCTATTGCTATCGCCATGGTACTTTTTAACGGCCTCAATGGTTTAGGGCTGTTTCTGAGTATCGGCTTATTCTATTTGATTTCAGGTATTTATTTTGGAGTCACAGTTCCGGTCCAACCGATGAAGGTCATCGGTGCCTACGCTATCGCCACCGCCATGAGCGCCGATCAGATTCTGGCCTCGTCACTCCTCATGGGCATCTTTCTTTTGATCGTCGGGCTCACCGGGGCTATCGATCTCATCCGCAAAGTCACTCCCAAATCGGTTATCAGAGGGGTGCAGCTGTCCACCGGAGCGTTGCTGATTTCCGGCGGGATCAAGTTCATGATCGGAACCTCCAAATATCAGGCGCTCCAACAGGCGGTAGAACCTCATCTCTCTATCCAGTTCATCGGGGTCCTTCCTGTTAGCTTGCTGATCGGTGCCGTCGCTGCCATCGTCACCCTGCTGTTGTTGGACAACAAGAAATTCCCGGCCGGACTGATTGTCGTGGCGGGTGGACTTGCCGCGGGCTTGGTTTTGGGAGCCAGGTTCAGTGTGGGCAGCGGCGGGTTCGGGGTTAACCTTCCCCAGATGCTTCCGTTCGGGTTTCCGGAAAAGGCTGATTTTACTTTTGCCCTCTTTGCTCTGGTATTGCCTCAACTGCCGATGACGCTGGGCAACGCGGTGCTGGCCTACACGGATCTTTCAAAGGAATATTTCGGTGATCGATCGGCGAAGGTAACCAATCGAAAAGCCTGTGTGAGCATGGCATTGGCTAACTTTTTCAGCTTTTTGGTGGGCGGCATGCCGTTGTGCCACGGTGCCGGAGGACTGGCGGCCCATTATCGCTTCGGGGCGCGAACCGCCGGCTCCAACGTAATGATCGGGTTTCTTTTTTTGGCGCTGGCAGTGGTTCTCGGCGACGGCATAGTCGGGCTTTTCAACCTATTACCCATGTCCATTTTGGGCGTTCTGCTGGTGTTCGCTGGCTCACAGTTGACGCTAACCATCATGGACCTGAAAGATCGCAAAGATTATTTCGTCGCCACGCTGATCTTGGGCATCACCCTGGCTTCCAATCTTGCGGCCGGCTTTATCGCCGGGATGGTCGTGGCCCAGCTTCTTAAGTGGGACAAACTAACTGTATAGAGAGATTGTCATGGAGAGATCGACCAGAGTGCGAAAGAGAGTGTAATTATGGGACATGCACACAACACGATTTCAACGTTTGACCCTTGGGGGATCGGGGGACTCATCCTTGCCTTCATCATCTTGATTGCAGGCGTTGTTTGGTTGATCCATAGGAAAAGGGTGGCATCCGACGGTTTGACACCAATAGAAAAAAAAGAACTGGAATATCCGGAAAGCGAAATTCTCGCCATGCTGCGCCAACACGGAGGGCCGATGATGCAATGCGAAATCATCGATTTGTTGCCCGGGGACCTCGAGGATTTAGCCAGCGTTATGAACGCCATGGAATCAAAGGGATTGATTCAGCGCAAGTGGCGGTCGGATCAGGGGACTTATATCGTTACGGTGTGAAAAAATGAGCGACTCGATTTATGTAGAGAATATGACAAAGCGGTTCGAAAAGGTCGAGGCGATTGCGGGAATATCCTTCAGTGTCCGGCAAGGCGAGCTGTTCGGTTTTCTCGGCCCCAACGGGGCCGGAAAAACTACGACTATCAACATGCTGACGGGTTTGGCGCACCCGGATTCGGGGACGATCAGAATCGGCGGTATTGACTGTACAGTTAACCCCAGGGCGGCACAGCACCTGGTGGGCGTGGTCCCTGACGAAAGCAATCTTTATCCGGAACTCACCGGTTATGACAACCTGTGTTTCTGCGCGGCGCTTTACGGGATGGGAAAAGCTGAAAGGCAAACCAGGGCCCGAGAGCTCTTAAAGGAATTCGATTTGGGTGCGGCGGCGGATCGTAAGTTCGCCGGTTATTCAAAAGGCATGAAGCGCAAGCTCACCATCGCCGCCGGCATCATCCACAGGCCGTCCATTCTGTTTTTGGATGAGCCCACCACGGGTATCGACGTAGCCAGCGCGCGGCAATTGCGACAGCTGGTCGCAAACCTGCACCAGGAAGGGACCACCATCTTCCTGACCACCCATTATATCGAAGAAGCCGAGCGGCTCTGCGACCGCATCGCGTTCATCGTGTCCGGACGCATCGTACGCATAGACACGGTGGAGAACCTGGTTCAACCAATCAGGGAAAAACATGTGATGCGGATTGCCAGCGCCAACATGCCCAGCGGCATTCACGACAAACTCGTCGAAGCGTTTCCGGGACTTACCTTTACGGTATCGAACAGCAGCTTCATTCGTGTGGAATCCAGAGAGCCTATCCAGGTCGGGTCCTTGGTCCGCTTCCTTGAGGACAACGGGGCCGAGGTCGCCGAAGCGCGGCGCGTGCGACCGTCACTTGAGGACATCTTCGTAAACATCACCGGTATCGAAGCGGACGCCATGCGTAAAGAAAAGGAAAAGAAAGGGGGCGGACAATGAAATTATGGATCGCCTTCTGGAATATATTAGTTAAGGATTTTCGTACCTACTATCTGAAGCCGCCGAACATCAGTTGGGGGCTTATTTTTCCGCTGGCTTGGACCGGCATGTTTTTTATCAAATCCGGAAATGGTCTGGAGAGCATTTCTTCGATACTTCCTGGGGTGATCGCCCTGTCCGTTTTGTTCGGCACCACCTCCCTGCTTGCGGTGACCGTGACTTTCGAGAAGAAAAACCGCTCGTTCGAGCGGCTGCTGCTGGCTCCGATCCCTCTTGAGCTGCTGATGCTGGCCAAGACCAGCGGGGCTATTCTGTTCGGGGTGGTCAACGCCTTCGTGCCCATACTTATGGCGGCGTTTCTGATCGACCTGGGCCATGTGGACTGGCTGGTCTTTGTCCCAGCGGTTTTTCTGATCTCCGTGGCGTCGACCTTTCTGGGCCTGTTCATCGCGGTGGCGGTCAGCGAGGTATTCGAGGCCCAAACTTTTTCCAATTTCTTTCGCTTTCCAATGATTTTTCTATGCGGATTATTCTTCCCCATCAGTGCACTTCCGGTTTTTCTCAAGCCTCTCTCCTACGCGCTTCCCCTGACCTATGGAGCGGACATGCTCCACGGAGCCATCTATGGCGGGAATATGCTTTCCGTTCCCATTGATATGGCGATCCTCGCCGTGTTCTGTGTCGTTTTATTCATGGTGAGCCTCCGTAATATCAGGAGGCGCTGGATTGCCTGATTGCCCGGAAAGCGATGAGTTTCTGCTGCAAGCCGTCGGCCGAGGTGATCTGGCGGCTTTTTCACGTATCGTGGAACGCCACCAAACCTGGGCCTGGCGAGTCGCCTATCGCTTTACGGGGAACGAGGAAGACGCTTCGGACATCGTCCAGGAGGCTTTTCTGCGCCTTCTGGACGCATCTGGACGCTATCGGCCCACAGCGAAATTCCGGACCTATTTCTATCAGATCATCTCCCGTCTTTGTCTGGACCGGGCGAAAAAAAAGCAACCCTTGCTTCTCGAAACGGTCCCGGACACCCCTGACCCCTCTCCCGATATCACGGACACGATGATGCAACGGGAAAACGCCATCGCGGTTCGTGCCGCCCTTGACGCTCTGCCCCCCAATCAACGTTTGGCCATTCTGCTCCGCTACGATGAGAACCTGGGTTACGAGGAGATCGCCTCGGCCTTGGAGAAAACCACCAAGGCCGTCGAACGACTGCTGGCCCGTGGTCGGGAGCGGTTGCGGGACGTGCTCGGCCGCCGGGAAAACTTTTTTTAATTGCCGGGCGGGGGTTTTTCCGCCTTCGCTCGTTTAAGGAGATAACGAGGAGAGTAACTATGTGGTCATGCGCCAAAAACCGAAAGCACTTGAACGCCTATATGGACGGCGAACTGCCGGATCGGGCACTCCGCGAGGTCGAGCGCCACCTGGCGGTGTGTCCGGCCTGTCTTCTTGAGCTTGACGGGTTGCGTGGGCTTGCGCCGCTTTTGGGAAATGACGAAGTGCCTCCGGTTCCTGCCGGGTTGTCGGCCCGGATACTGGCCGAAGCGGCGGTCCGGCAGAAGCGGAAAGAATGCCCAAAAACGTCCGGCTGGGAGTGGCGTGAGTTCCTGTTCCAGCCCTGGTTGGTCAGAGGGGCCACCACCGCCGCCTTGGTCGTTGGCCTGGCCATGGGAGCCTTGATGGGATGGACAGGCTACCTGCGCCCGGACTCGACGCAGTGGATAGTAACCAATGAGAGTGTGGCGAGGAATATGTATGCCTTTGATGTCCTGGGCGCGGAGCCGCGAGGCTCCATCGAGGCCGCGACTCTGGCGCTTCTGGATGACGGAAGATGAGGAAAACTATGTGGAACAACCTGCGTAAACCACTGTTTGCTCTCTCCTTGGGTTTGAACCTGGCGTTTATCGCCATGTGGCTGGTTCATTCGCTATCGGCTCCTGGAGACGCGGGAGGTCTTTCCCGCACGGAGATTGATGGCTCGGTTCCTTCAGTGCTCCATCGTGAAATCGGCGTGACGGAAGAACAGTGGCGAAAAATTGAGCCTTTGGTTCTGGACTTCCGGGAAAAGGCCGGAAAACAGCGCCATGAGATAAGCGCTCTTCGGGGCCAACTGATGGACCTGCTGACCATGCCCGAGGTGGACGAAGCCGCCATACGGAAAACGCAGGAAGAAATTCTGGCGGGACAGCGCCGAATGCAGAACCTGGTCATCGGCCATCTGCTCAAGGAAAAAGAGTTTCTCTCTCCGGAACAAGGGAAGAGACTTATGCAGTTTCTCTGCGAGCAATGTCGGCATGATAGCGGCATGGCTTCCGGAAAAGGTTTTGGCCGGGTTCTTGATGAAAGAATCGGTCTCATGTCGGACAAGGAGAAAACAGATCAACCATGAAGATATTGCCGCTTTTGCTGATTCTGGGATTGCTTGGGGGATGCGCCTTCATGCGCCCGATAGATCCCTACGCTCCGGTCAATATGCGAGGTGCTTACTCCACGGGGTTTGATGTCGAGCTTCAATCGCCGAGAATTCCCAAAGACCCGTTAACACTCCAACAGGCCATCGAAACGGCGCTTGCCAACAATCCGGAGGTTGCGGCGCGAGGATGGGACGCGTCGGCGGCGCAAGCCAGACGGGATCAGGCTTTAGGCGCACGGCTTCCCCTGGTTGGAATCGTGGGTGGCTACACACATCACCTTGATGAACAGCGCCTGCTTCCTGTCGGTCAGCCAGGAGATCCTGCGATTTTAAGTCGGGATATTGTTAGCAGCGATATTGTGCTTACCATGCCGCTATTCACGGGCGGGCGGCTGGTCAACCAGGTGAAGGCTGCGGATTTACTTCGGCAGGCGGCTGAACAGCGTTTGGCCCGCAGCAGGGAGGAGCTTGTTTTCAACGTTTCCAGCGTATTCAACAGCATTCTCGCCCAGGTACACGTCATCGAGTCACTGGAGTTTTCGAGAAAAACCCTGACGGAGCATGTCAGCCGAATTGACGCCCTCATCGCGGCGCAAAAAGCCGCCAAGGTGGATCGCATGCGCACGGAGGTACGCCTGGCGGATATCGAACAGCAGTTGGTCAGGGAGAAAAACCTGCAATCGATTCAATATCGGGCTCTCAGCAATCTCCTTGGCCTAAGAGATGTTGAGGAGCAAATATCCCTTCAAGGAGAGCTGGATATGCGGGAAGAAATGGTGCTTCCTGAGCTGAAGATAGCACTTTCGACAGCATGGGAACGCCGGGGCGACTATCAGGCCGCCCGCTCTTCCCTGGAGGCCCAGGCCAAAAACGTGGATGTCGCCAGGTCCGGACACTGGCCGACACTATCCGTGCAAGGCGCTTACGGTGGACGCTGGGCAGCCGGACCAACGACCGGGACGGGCGATGAGCAAGGAGACGTTGGTCGTGTCGGACTGGTCCTTGAAGTACCGATTTTCGAAGGTGGGCAGGTGGACGCGGACATTCGAGAGCAGAGGGCCAATATGGCCGCCGCCCAGGAGCGGCTTCGATTATTGGATCTTCAGGTGCGGCTTGAAGTCGAGACAGCTCTGCTCAATGTGGAGTCCTCCGGTGAACGTGCGGCCGCGATTCGAAAATCCATTGCCCAGGCCAAGGAAAGCCTTCGCATAGAGCAGCAGAAATACAATCTCGGTAAGGGGGCCATCGTGGATGTGCTCGACGCACAGGCCGCCCTGCTCGAATCTGAAACGACATACTACCGGATCCTAGCGGAGTATCATACAGCGGTTGCGCAACTGAAATTGGCGATGGGGGCGGAATGAAAAAGAGGATTTTCTTGTTCACGATTTTGATCATCGGAACGCTTGCGGTAGCCGGGATCGTATTTTTCCATGGAGTTCCTTCCGAAAAATCGGAAACGGAACAGCCCGGCAAACAGAAACAGCCTCCCCAGGTGCGCGTTATTCCCGCGACCAAGTCAAGCATCTCGAAAACCCTGGAGCTGACCGGCTCCGTGGAGCCTTACCGAGTCGCCCTATTGGCTTCTCCCGCCGAAGGTCCGGTGGTTGATGTTCGTGTCCGAGAGGCCGACCGGGTAACAACGGGTGAGTCACTGCTTTCCATAGGGAGGAAGAAGGCTATTGACGCGCTAATCGTTTCTCTTCGGGAAGAGCTGAAAAAGGAAGAGGACAACCTAAGCCGGACCCGGCAACTCGTAGAAAGCCAGGCGTTGCCCGGCGAACAACTTGACCAGGCCAGGGCTGCATACGAGAAGGTCCGGGCCTTGCTGATCAAAGCCGAGGAGACGGCCCTGGATTACATCATCAAGGCACCTTGGGCCGGGGTGGTGTCGCATGTCAAAGTGAAGGAAGGCGAGTTCGTCGCGCCACGGGCAGTGCTGCTGGAAATGTACGATCCGGCCAGTTTGGTTATTCGTGCGTCGATTCCAGAGAAACATGCGGCGGAGGTCGTCGCCGGAATGCGTGTCGATGTAGGCTTGGACGCCTACCCTGATAAAGTCATCCCAGGTCGGATCGAGCGTGTTTACCCCTACCTGGATTCCCGGCTCCGTACCCGGACCGTGGAAATCGCTTTGGATAAATCCGTCAATCTGCTCCCCGGTATGTTCGCCAGGCTGACATTGTCGCTTGTAAGTGCGGAAGAGGTCGTCATTGTGCCTCTGGAGGCACTGGTCAGCACGCCGAAAGGCCAGGTGGTTTTTGTGTTTGAGGAAGGGAAAGCCACGGCTCGAATGGTGAAAACCGGCATTGAGGCTGACAACCGTATTGAAATCATTTCCGGGATTCAGTCCGGCGACAAGGTCATCTTGGCCGGAAATGAGAAGCTCAAAAATGGCGCTGAGGTGCGGCTTGCGGGAAACGGCAAGTCGGGCAATGGCAAAAACAAGACGATGGCCGAACCTACCGCCGAGCGGCCTGGAAAGAGCGGAGACGGCCAATGAAAACGACCGATTATGCCGTCCGACGGAGGCTTGCCACAAGCGCCATTGTCCTGGCGCTGGTCGTTCTCGGTCTTTATGGCCTGTGGCGTTTGCCGGTGGATTATCTGCCCAACATCACCTATCCGCTGGTCAAAATTCAAATCAAATGGCCTGGAGCCACACCGGAGGAGATCGACACGGACATTGCCGATCCTGTCGAACGCCTCATGTCCACGGTGGATCGCCTGGACTATCTTGAATCGTCGTCCATCGAAGGGCTCTACAACCTAAACGTCTATTTTGAATATGGCGCGGATGTCGATGTCGCCTTTCAGGACGCTCTGGCCGCCCTAACGCGTGCGCAGCAGCAGTTGCCCAAAGACATTGAAGCTCCCTATGTATTCAAGGCCGACCCTTCGCAGCTCCCGGTCATGCAGTTGACCGTCAGTTCCGACCGCTGGAGTCCGGTGGAATTGAGGGATTGGGCAGACAACTGGCTTCAGGATCGCATCCTGGCTGTCCGGGGAGTGGCAGGGACCGAAGTTGTCGGCGGACTCGAACGTGAAATCCGTATTCTGCTTGATCCTGCCGCCATGGAAAAACACCGGCTCTCCCTCGATGCGGTGATCAAGAAAGTCGCCGCCGAAAATGTCGAGCAGACCGGTGGTCGGGTCACTGTTGGCACAAAAGAAATCATTGCCCGGACCATGGGCGAGTATTCGAACCTTGAAGACATCCGCACGGTCGTCGTGGCCGGGGAAGGACATCAGAAGGTCTATTTACGGGATATAGCCCAAGTGATTGACGGCCACGAGGAAGCGCGGTTGATGACCCGGTTTAACGGGCGCGAAAGCGTCAAGATATCGGTTCTGAAGGAAGCCGAGGCCAATACCGTTAGGACCGCCGAGGCGGTGGCCCGGCTTTTGGGCGATCTGAAGGCGGAGCTGCCCGCAGGCCTGCAACTGGACTACGTGGAAGATCAGGCGGTCTACGTAAAGCAAGCGCTGACGGGAGTGCGTAACGCCGCGACTGCGGCAGCGGTTTTGTTGATTATCGTAGTCTATTTTTTTCTGGGAAGTGTCAGACAGGTCATCGTCATGGCCATAGCTTTGCCACTGACCCTGGTTCTTAACTTCGGCCTGATGAAGCTGGCAGGCTTTTCACTCAATATCTTTTCCCTCGGGGGTTTGGTTGTTGCCATCGGCGTGGTGCTGGATAATTCCATCGTCGTGGTGGAGAACATATCGCGATTGCGGCGGGAGAGACCGGAACAGGAGGCAGCCGGGCATGCCGTTGATGCGACCACCGAAGTCGGACCGGCACTGGTGGCCGCCACACTTTCATTTCTCGCCCTGTTTGTGCCATTTCTTATCGTCCCCGGGCTAACCAGCTTGCTCTTTCGTGAACTGATTCTGGTCATTGCGGGCATCGTTGTCATCAGTCTGGTCGTGGCCATATCGGTTACGCCCATGATCACAGCCACACTTTTCGGTGGCAGCCGAAAGAAACGTCAAGCGGGATGGTTCGAGCGAATATTTGATCAAATCACCCTCGGTTACGGGTGGCTGCTTGACCGGGCCATCGGTCTTCGATGGCTCGTGGTGCCGGTTTTTCTGCTGCTGGTTGCGGGAGCTGTCGCACTGTCGGGGCGACTTGGCGGTGAGTTCCTGCCGCTCATTGACGACGGCCGAATCATGGTCAAGGTCAAGATGCCGACGGGGGCCTCTGTCGTCGAAACCGACAAGGTTCTGCGCAAAATTGAGGAGCAGATCCAGAACGATCCTCTGATTCAGAGCGTCTTTACCCTTGCCGGAGGCTATGTGAAGGGCCTGACTACTTATGAGGTCGCCAACGAAGGGGAAGTGAATATTCAGCTCATTCCCAAGGCCATGCGGGATATCAGCACCGAGGATTACGTCGCCAGCCTGCGCAAGATCGTCGGCAAGCTTCAGCCCCCTGGCGGGAAAGCGATGGTAAAGCAGATGCCGATCAAGGGCATCCACGGCATGCAAGCGTCGGATATCGTCGTGCAGGTTCGCGGCCAGGACATGGAAACCCTTGCCGAGTTGGCAAGCAGGACAGCGAAGACCATCAGCTCCCTGGATCAGTTTCAGAATGTGTTCGTCTCCATGGATCTGACCAAGCCGGAATATCAGGTTCGGGTGGACCGCGTCAAAGCCGCTGAACTCGGCGTGTCGGTTTCCGATGTATCAACCTCCTTGCGCTCGCTGATCACCGGCGCGGTGGCCACCCGCTATCGTGACGGGAGTGAGTATTACGACATTCGACTGATTGTCCCGGAGCAGCGTCTGACCTCAAGGCAGGATATTGAAAATCTGTCGCTTACCTGTGCCCAGGGAGACGTCCTCAGATTAAGGGACATCGCGACCGTGGTTCCCGGCACAGGACCGGTGGAGATCATCAGGGAAAATCAGATCAAGCAGATTACCGTTGAGGCGGATATCGCCGGGGGAGATCTTGCCGGGGCGGTGAATCAGCTGCAGAACGCTTTGGCCGAACTCGAACGACCGGCAGGCTATGTGTTCGATTTCGGCGGCCGGGCGGAAATGATGAGTGACATGAAGGAAACGGTCCTTGCGGTACTCGCCTTCGCGCTCTTCTTTTCCTTTATTGTTTTAACCGTACAGTTCAACAGCCTCAAGCTGCCGGGGCTGATTTTGGGGAGTGTTCCGGTCTGTCTGGCCGGAGTGGTTTTCTTGATGTATCTCACCAATATACCCTTGGGAGCCACGGTTATTATCGGCGTGCTGGTTGTGGTGGCGGCGACGGTCAACGACGGCGTGTTGCTATTGACCTACGCACGGGAGCTGCAGGCCCAGCATGCATGTCCACCAATGCAAGCGGTTCTTGATGCCGCCAGAATACGGCTGCGGCCCCGTGTCATGACCACTGTGACGACCATGATTGGATTCTTGCCCCTGGCTCTAAACCTGGAGGAAGGCGGTGACATGCTGCAACCTATGGCCGTGGCCGCTATCGGCGGGTTGGGAATGGAAATGCTGGTGGCCCTCTTCCTGATGCCGTGCATGTATGTGGTGTTTACATCAGGCAGAGGCAAGAACAGGGGGGATTGCTGATCGCGTATTACAATGACCTGTGTTATTGCACCATACCCCGAGCCTTGAGGCAGGTGTCGTGGACACCGTCATGCGCGGCGGAGACACCGACACCAATGCCGCCGTTTGTGGCGCGCTTCTGGGCGCTGTGTGGGGCCGGAACGTGATTCCCGCCCAATGGTCCGAATGTGCGCTGAACTGCCGCCCTGTGGCCGGACAACCGCATGTGCGCCGTCCCCGGCCGGAGTGTTTTTGGCCTGTAGACGCATTGGAGCTGGTTGAAGGGTTGATCCGGGAAATAGATTAAGGAGGAAAGTTTGGACGAATTACAACTCCAGCTACTCACAGACCTCCACCGGCCCGCGACACGGCAAGGGCCAGGCGGGGAAACTGAAACAAAACAGGCAATGAGGTTGGCCGGACTTGACCGGTCGCGCCGTTTGAAGATTGCGGATATTGGCTGCGGCACGGGCGCTTCGACCATCCTTCTCGCCAAGGAACTGGACGCCGAGATTACCGCCGTGGACTTCCTGCCGGAGTTCCTCGACGAACTTCAAACCAGAGCGAAGGAACATGGGGTGGCGGAGAGGATCACCACCTTGAGCTGTTCCATGGATGCACTGCCTTTTTCTGACGGGGAGTTCGACGTCATCTGGTCAGAGGGAGCGGTCTACAACATGGGCTTTGAGGCCGGTGTGGCGGCTTGGAACCGGTTCCTGAAACCGGGTGGAAAGCTCATTGTCTCCGAAATCACGTGGCTCAGTGCCACGAGGCCGCCTGAGCTTCAGTCCCACTGGGATGGAGAGTACCCCGAGATTGATGTCGCCTCGGCAAAGATCGGAATCCTCGAGCAGCATGGCTACTGCCCTGAGGCTTACTTTTATCTGCCCACACATTGTTGGACCGAAAATTACTATCGGCCCATGCAGAGCC
>Ga0180437_10008066_pt1 | contig 13501 bp, 17 predicted proteins | sample SS_ome_4_FD_132410 | JGI IMG/M metagenome (GOLD analysis project Ga0180437, IMG submission 132410) | Hypersaline lake sediment archaeal communities from the Salton Sea, California, USA - SS_3_D_1 metaG | ecosystem: Environmental > Aquatic > Non-marine Saline and Alkaline > Hypersaline >...
ATAAGATAAAGCAGGCCCGGGGCGGCGTATGCCGCCTGCACTCGATGCTGTCCGGCTGGCCCTGTATCCTTTGACCGGGGAAAGGGCAGGCCGGAATCCGGGCTTTTTTATCACGGCGGGCGGTTATGCAGGATTTTGCATAACCGGAATTCTTTTGTCATTAATGCCATCTTGTACACTCCTACAATTTCATTCGCAAAACAAACCGTGGTATGCGGTTTTATACTGCTGGTAAATTAAAGTAGGAGTGTCGGCTTGTGAAGGCACAAAATTTTTTGAAAACTTTGATGTGCTTTTTACTTATGAGCGTTCTCTTACTATTCTTGCAACAGAACGGGGGGTTAAGAACCATTCGCCATTTGAGAACATAAGCTCATCAGCGATTTGCTCATAACAACTGTTTTTTGTTTTGCCTGATTTACGCAGTTCTTTGAATTTCTTTACAATCCACACATTGCGTTTGTTGATTTCTCTTTTTCTTTGCTTGCCTTGTTTTCTCCTCAGGTAGCGTTTCTGGATATGCGATAAGCGTGTTAAAAATTGCCAATGTCGGCGTGCACGTTTTTGGAATTCATCCCAGGGAAACCATAAAGGCACTTCAAACACTGCAATATAACGGCCAGAATAATCCTTTTTTAACAGCGTTCTTACCGCATAAACATCGACGAAAGGTTCACCGCGGTTAACACCATCTATCTTGTATTTGTCTAAGAAATTTTCAAGTACCCGCATTTTCTCTTTATACCATTCTACCAGTTCTTCACCTATAAGTGCCGTGTCATAATAGTTGTGAAAAATCTCAATTGTTTCTTCGTTTACATCCTCTAACTCTTTTCTAAATTGTTCATTTTCTTTCAAAGCAGACAATCTGTTCTTCAAAGCTTTTGCTTCGTTTTTAGTAAGCCATTCGTTTTTAACGGCCGTTTTCAATCTTTCCGGCCATGCCTCTAATTGTTTCCAATAAAGCTGTTGGCTGTACTGGTCATAGTCATGAGGACCTAGCGGGGGTGTGAATAACCATCTTCCGATAAAAATTTCATCCCATTTCTGCCTTTTACGCATATCAGTCTCCAGCGAAACTTTTATAAATACTGACTATTCAATAACAACAGATATTATGCCACGCAACACCGAAACCCTGAAACAAGACCAATATTGCCCTTTTCAAGATAGCTGTAAGTATTATACAGCACAGGACATAGATTTTCACGCAATAGAACACACAGAAATCGAAACAACAGACGAAGATAGTGGTTTTTTTAGTGTCAGGTCAGAATACCGGTGTAAAGTTTTGCCGGAAGGCGAGCACTGTTCCTACCTTCATATGGCTGAAAATGCAGAAGCAGGTGTGGATTTCGCTTTCAAGATTTTACATATGCTTTCTCGATCAGGACAAAACGGTTTGGATGATGACGAACCCGGATATGACGGGCCGGATGATGGTTATTAATTTTTCAGTGCAAAAATATTCACCCCTCAATCCTCGTGGGCAAACCGGCTTGTTAAGCGTAATTTATAAGCCATCCAACACAATACTATATCAATATGCGTTCACTGGCTTTGTTACTTGCCCTCATGGCCGTCATAGCGGCATCGGGTTGTGTTAGCTCGTCCGTAATGGACATGGAAATAACACAGATAGCCAGGACATCTGAAGTGGTTGACCAGTTCCTGGCAGAACACCCGAACGCGGAAATCAATATACAGCTTATTAAAGAAGACAGTTTGTCCGCAGATAGCGACTTTAGTTCCAAATGCACAAGCATCGCAGCATCTGATTTATACAAGGTCGATATAACTGACTCCGAATCCGGCACCGAGGCCTGGGCATTTGTTGACGCTAACGGGACTGTTGTGTGTGCGTATGCCGAGGGCAGTCAATCAGGCGATCAGCAGCAGCCATCAACACCGCAAACAGGTAATGGAAACGGAGGCCAGAGTGAAAATAGTGACATCGATAGAATGGAAGGATATTGTATCAATGGACAATCTATTTGTTATTACCCAATTGATGACTCTTTTGCGGCAAAATCACTACACTGTCAAAATGGTAAGTGGGTTGAGCAAAATTGCACACCATCTCTTGTGTGCAGGGAAGGAGAATGCATTCCTGCTTGCAAATCACATGCATATGTAAATATGATATGCACAGATGAGTGCATCTTATATTGGATGGATGCTTGTGGCAACAGGGAAGAAAAAGTTGGCAATGCAGATAATTCCATGTCATATTGCAATAATTTGGGTAATGAAATAGCCAATAAGACTAACATATGGGGAGGGTATATAGAAGGTATTGATATTTACAAAAAAGGTACCACTGCAAGAAAAATAGTGATGCAAGGTACGGTAATTGATACGTACGAATTGACGGAATTCTGTATAGATAGTAACACCCTTCGTGAATACGGATGTATAACAGTGAATAGTACGAACAAAAGCCATTTGCACGAAGTCAATATAAACTGTAATTGTTATGATGGTGCCTGTGTATCCGATGATTATACAGTTGTTTAATTACTGTAAATCACTGTCTTCTTGATAAGCCCACATCAAAGGTATTTAAAATTTTCTGCCTGACCTTATACATGAGAGACATGGGTAGGGAAGGATTACCTGAAGAATCTCAGTTTGGGATGAAAAGAACTGATATGATATACCTTCAGGACGGAAGCGGTGTGCCGTACTTAGATTTCGAATTCGAATTAGAGGATCAATACAAAGGTAACCCGCCCGTTTTTCTGCCATTAAGACGTAATGCTTACGCAACAGGCGATAATATGGAATTTCAGACAAATGAGGGAATACCAATAGAGTTAACAGACCTGTTAGAAATGCTGGGTGTTGACAAAGACCAAATACCGCCCGAGTTTTCGGAATACTACAGAATTGGGAAACGCTCTGATGCCAGTGTTTTATGTTTTCGGAGAAGACTCTATTTAGGATCTGATGATCTTTTCGATGGAACACTTGAAAAGATGCAGGAAGCCATGAAGCCCGTAGCAATGTGTTGGGCTGGTAGTGGTTCCGGTAAATATACGGTTGGTTATGGTGCAGGACATTTTGTTGATTGGCTAAACAGCGTGCCTGAAGAACAAAGAACATATTTTACAATTGGTGCTGAAAGAGGGGGGAGCTTGCTGAATATTGGAGGTAAAAAACACAACAGGGTATCGGTCACCTATTCTTACGCCGTTAGCCTGCATCCCGATGACGAGGACTTAGCTGGTCTTTTACCAGCGGACAAGATTGGGAGAGCGGTATTAGAACCATCTTGGTTTGAAATTCCTATGAACGATCTTACCGGTATGGACACGTATCCTATGGAATATATAGGCGGTGTTTTTGGAGGTTTAGCCATTGACCAAGATGAACCAATAATAAGTTTCTTCACAGTATCTCCAAATTCTATGGTGGATTTGGCCCTCCCGAAGCTATACAGAAAAGGGGAACGGGTAATACCAATCACCGGCGTTAATGCTGCTACACACTTCATAAATCAAGGTTCTTTCCTGAGGATTAAAAAATTGGAAAAATATAATGATATTATGTGGGTATATGGGCATGACGTACCCAATTTACCCCTCAATCCTCGTGGGCAGGCCAGCCTCTTTTAGCCGGTTCAGTTTTTCCTGGTGCGATTGTTTCCTGGTTATGCCTGTCTCGAAGGCGTGCTCGATTTCCTTTTTAGTCTTGCCGCATTCGGGGCAGTCGTTTTGCACGTGGTACTCATCCGGCTTTTTGTAAAAAGTCTGCTTGCCGCCCGCTGAGATGCGGGATGTTCTGGCCTGTACAAACCCCTCCTTATGGTAAACGTTAACTTTGCCCTTGCCACAGAAGGGACAGGTTATCTGTACCTCGCCGTGTCTTGCTAATCCGGTCATGTTGGCCTGGATATTCTTTGTTAGAATTCATTTAAGTTTCTTAGCTATAGTCATTATCGAGCATTCTTCTTTTTGTGCATTCCATATTGCACAGTACTCTCTCATACACTCACTGTGTGTCCACACATATTCATTCATAGATGCCCCGGTAAATGCTAATGTAGCTGCTTTTGTTCCTCCAACCTTAACTTGAGTGAATGGACACATTCGCCCTTTGAAATAACCAGCTTCGTTCATCTGTTTTTCATGTTTAGCTTCAAGTTCTTTTTTTGCTCCCGCTGCTTTTGAGGAGAGTGTTTTATCTATTATGTCTTTATGTTTTTTGGCAAATTCCTCCGCTGTTAGTCCACCTTTTTTTGCAAAATCTATCCTGCCCCATTGCTTAAAATTAAATTCATAGTGATCCCTTTTGGTCCTTGTTAGGTTGTTTTGCAATCCACATTTCTTACACTCTCCTAACAGGCCAATTTTTTCACCACATAAAGCACATTTACCCATATAATCAAAAATGGATCTGGCGGTTTAAATTTGTTCCTTTTCATTCAGCTTATCGTGCAATAAGAACCGGATTCATCGCTTGCCCGGAGCAAGCTCATCCCTGTGTTTTTTATGCTTCCTCGATAAAGCTGTAAGCTATCGAACGTTGCAGGCCTTCGAGGATATCCTTGTCCCCACGCGGCAGAAAATCCCTGCCGCCGTTGCTGATGCAGTTGTACATCAGCAGGCCGATGTCCTCGAACACCTTCTTTTTATTCGCCTGCAGAGCCGGGCTGTCCTCGATTTCGAACGGCTTCAGGCCGATCTCCTCGTTGTACCTGCAGCCTATGGCTGCCCTGTTGGCATAATAAGCCGCCCTTATCGCCTGTGCCAGCTTTTCCCGTTCAATACAGCAAAATGTCAGCGAACTAAGAACTCCGCTGGCTTCGCAATAGAGCCGCTGCAATTCCTCCCGGCTGTATTTCGCTACGCTCACATAACCACCTCCTCGCTATCTTCAAGGGCCTGCCGCTGTTCCTCGGCCATGGCCCTCCTGTCCTGCTCGACGTCGTACTCCCAGTGCTCTTCAGCCGGTGTTACCACATCGGGCCTGCTGGTCCAATCCAGCTTTTTCTTCTTCCACGGATGCTTTTCGTGCATGTCCATCACTCCTTTTGTTTTCAAAGACAAGCCCCTACGGCTTGGACAGCTTCCGCCTTAGGCTTCAGCTGCCTGACCTTCGAGGCCGCCTGCTTATCTATTCGAGGATTACCACTGCACGGGTGTTGGGCCGGGAACAACCCCGCCAGGGGCAAAATCGTTTTACCGGCGTGACTCGCTGTTTAGCGTCGGGATTGACTTGCCGGTTAAAAGATTTTGACATCGCAGTTAACAGAACACACGTGCCGGCGACGTATCCCTTCAGGGTGCGTCGTAACTGTTAGCTGTATGAACCGTGGACAGACCAGCCTTCCGGGCGGGATTTCTTACAAGCATGAATTGCACTGTGTCCGCGTAGGCCATTTAACCCGGCCCGTTCACATTCCTGGGTTTGCCTTTAGGGCAAGTTTTATGCTCACAAAAAACTCATCAAAACCCGCCTGGTCTGAAATGACCGGGCGGGTTGCCGCTGCTGAGGCTCACAGGATATGGCTTAAGCGTGATTGCGTCCAAATGCCGCAAAGCCTTTTCCAGCCCCGGCTATGAGCAAGCTGTTTGCACAGCATATCTACGCAAGAATCCCCGTGTCTTACGTTCTGAAATCTAATCTGAAACCCATTTTGAAAGGAGTGTGAAATGCAAAACCATAGTGACATGAGAATACCTGTTTTTCTCCAGTTCGTTTATCCCATCGTGCTCAGGCAAATTCGCGAAGTGCTCAGGGAATCAGGCTTTGCTTTCCGTGAAGCAGGCCAGGGCCTGGAACACTGCTTCTGGATAAAGCAAGGCGAAAAGGAAATCCAGTTTTTGCTTCGCAACCTGCTGCTTGAGATAGCAACAGTTGACCGTGACGAACAGCCTTTGCGGTTCGATACAGGGCTGGGCGACATGCATTACACAGCGGCTAAAAGTGCCAAGCTGGTGGTACGCAAGCTGCGGATACTGTCATCGCTTCTTGAGCAGGATGACATTGAAAAGGCAATCGACTCGATTGCAGACAAATCAGGTAACTATGAAAGGGTCCGGATATGGCGTTTGGATCCGGAAGAACAAAAAAACAAAGCTGAAAACCGGAGGCAATCATGAAACTTCTAACCAAAGAAATCGCAAACAAACTCCCCGCCCTGTATTCACAGGACGGCAAGGGCGGCGAAACCATCGCTTATGTGAAGTATTTCACGCCGGACAGTTCGTGGACATGGTATGCAGCTTATGCCGTGCTCTGCATAAGTTGCGTTATGTGGAGTTTCGGATTATGCCGAGTCGAAAACACAGGCGTTTGAAAACACCTCTGGTTTGCTGGTTTAAATTCAATTTAAACTTTCAGCACTCAGCATAATTCGGTCATCAAATTTGACTCCCAGCGAGAAATTAGTCGACATGAACAAGTTATAATGTATTCCTGAAAAACAATATCACTTTTTTTAGGAGACACATTATGGCTGTAGGAACTAACAATCCGTATTATTATGAACCTTCTGCTTTGCGAAAATGGAAGAAAGGTCCATTAAGTCCTTACCTGGATGGTTTTGGGTGGCGACTTTATGAGTGTGGTTACAGTCCAGGAGTAGGTCAAGCCTACATTCGTCACGTTAGTTATTTGAGCCAGTGGCTTGGACAGCAGGATTTCAAAGACCATCAACTTGATGAACGCAAAATTCGCGATTACATGGAGGGCTTAAAACACCATAAGGACACAGTTGTCAGCAGTTCCCCTTATCTGTTGTTCCTGTCTTATTTACGTGAAAAAGGGGTGATCAAGAAACCACCTCCTTCCATAAAAAGCGAAATCGACCGTATTGTACATGAATACATTCAGTATCTTTTGAACGAACGAGGGCTTTCAGAATCGACGATTCCTCACCGTCGCATTTTTCCACGTCGGTTTCTTGAGGAACGATTCGGAAACAAGCCTGTGTTGTTATCTCAGCTTAAAGCCAGAGATTTCATTCAATATATTCAAAAACATGTTCCTGAATACAGTGCTTTGTACAGTGCCAGCATGGTACTCATTCTTAGAGACTTCTGCCGGTTCTTGTATTTACGCAAGCATATCCAAGAAGATTTATCTGTTAGTATTCCGATGATGCCTCACTGGAAAGCAACTCGTTTACCGCATCACTTGAAATGTTCAGATGTTGAATCCATTCTAAAGAGTTGTGACCGCAAGACTCCCAAGGGTCTGAGGGATTATGCGATTCTATTGCTGCTGATACGTCTGGGATTACGAGCAGGTGAAGTACGGAACTTGACACTGGATGACATTGACTGGGAAAGTGGCGAAATAACTATCTGTGGTAAGGGTTCCAAGCGAAATCGTCTTCCATTACCGCAGGAAGTCGGTAAAGCACTGGTACAATACCTCCAGCATGGTCGTCCTCCATGTTCTTCACGTCATTTATTCATTCGCATGCGTGCTCCGCACACGAAATTTCAATGCATAACTCCTGTTACCAAGGCCGTAAAACAGGCTCTCGAACGTGCGGGATTGAATCCGCCGCATAAGGGGTCACATCTGCTGCGTCATACTTTTGCCACTAATCTGCTCCGTCAAGGTGCTTCATTAGCTGAAATTGGCAGGATGTTAGGGCATGAAAGTATTAGCAGCACTCAGGTTTATGCTCATGTTGACATGAAAAATTTAAGAAAGGCTGCTCAACCGTGGCCGGGAGGTAAATTATGAATCCGAGAACGATCCTAAAAGACTATTTGGCAATGCGTCGAAAACTTGGTTTTAAGTTAAAAAAACATGAAGAAACACTACGAGGCTTTTTGAACTTCTTCGAAACTCGGAAAGACACATATCTGACGACCGAACTGGCTTTAAAATGGGCCAAGAAACCCAAAAACACAAATCCAGCGTGGTGGACTGAACGGTTAAGCATGTTGCGGGGGCTTGCTGCTTACTGGAAAATGATAGATCCGCGAACTGAAGTGCCATCGCTGCACATACTGTTACCGCAATACAAAAGACCTACGCCATATATCTATTCCTATGTAGAAACGGCTCAGATTTTTGATCTGGCTAAAAAACTGCCAACAAAAGACAGTTATGCATATTGGACACTATATGGCTTGTTGTTAGCCACTGGCATGCGTGTCGGTGAAGCTTTGGCACTGGATAATAAAGATGTGGATATGAAACAGGGTCTCATTACAATACGCGACACGAAGCTGAATAAATCACGCATCCTCCCGCTACATGAAACAACTTGTGAAGTCCTAAGGCAATATGTAAAAAAGCGTAATAAACAGTTCGGCAAGTCAAGAGAAACTGCTTTCTTCATTGTCGAAAATTGCAGACGGCCATCACACCACATGGCTTGGAGCAGATTCAAGAAAATATTGATCGAGATGGGGATCTGGAATCCTTCGCACAATAGAGATCCGCGACTCCATAGTCTTCGACATACATTTGCAGTGAGAGCCTTGACAGAGTTTTACCGAAATGGTCAGGATATTGATGGAAAAATCCATGCTCTATCAACTTACTTAGGCCATAAGAATATACGGTGTACTTACTGGTATCTAACCGCCGTCCCTGAACTGATGGGGCAGGTGCTCTGTCGGCTTGATAAAAAGATTGGAGGTGAATTGTGAAGCCCACAAAAACATTTGCATCTCTGCTGGAAGCTTTTTTTACTGATCGACTTATGAAACAGCGTCAAGCCAGTCCCAATACAATCGCTTCTTATCGTGACACCTTTCGCCTACTGCTTCGATATCTTCAAGAGTATCGCAATAAACGGCCATCAAGTATCACTTTGGCAGACTTGAGCGTTTCCGCAATCACCGGCTTTTTGGATTATCTTGAAAAACAGCGAGGCAATAAACCCCGAAGTCGCAATATTCGTCTAGCTGCAATTCGATCTTTCTTCCACTATATAGCCTTTGAGGAACCAGGTCGTGCTGAGCTTATTCAGCATGTATTAGCAATTCCACAGAAACGATGGCATCGTCGTTTGGTGTCGTTCTTGTCTCCTACTGAGACTGATACATTAATCAAAATGACCAATAGCAAAACAAAGGGTGGGCGTCGTGATTATGCTCTTCTACTCCTGGCATCCCAGACAGGATTACGTGTATCAGAATTAATTGGACTGACATATAAAGATGTTGTCTTTGGAAAAACGACACATCTTTACTGTCATGGCAAGGGAAGAAAGGAACGTTGTGTTCCGGTGACCAAATCAACTGCTAAGATATTGAAAGATTGGATGCGGGAACAGAATGGTGACCCTGATGATCCTATCTTTACAAATGCTCGAGGCCATACCCTTAGTCGTGATGGAGTCGCGTATATTCTGAAAAAGTATGTAAAACTTGCTGAGCAAAGATGTCCATCACTAAAAAGTAAACGAGTCTCTCCCCATGTGTTACGCCATACAAATGCGGTGAATCTACTTCAGGCTGGTGTGGATCAAGCAACAATTGCTCTTTGGCTAGGACATGAATCCGTAGAGACCACGCAAATTTACTTACACGCAGACATGAAATACAAAGAAAAAGTTCTTCGTAAATTTGCTGGAGATAAGAAACGGTCTGTTAGATATAAGCCAAATGACCAATTACTTGTCTTCTTGAATAGTCTTTGATTAACGGAATCAATGTAACACTAGGATTATGCCGAGTAGTCATTATCAAAATCAAGGAAAAATACTACAGCAGGACAACTTTGCGAAATTACTCGGCATAATCTAAAACTCCACATAACGGCTGTGAATATGACGGCGAGGATACATTCTTCGGCCTTGTTGACGGGCACGAGAAAGAGCTTGGTTATTTCAGTTTATCCGAGCTTCAATCGCTTCGCGGGCCTCTGGGTTTGCCGGTCGAGCGTGACCGCTGGTGGAAACCGAAAACGCTCGGAGAGATTGCACCGGAGCTATTCGCAAAGGAGGCCGGAAAATGAGTAGTAAAGATTACAGGATAGAACCACCGCCCGAAGACAGAGGGCCAGAACCATTGTTCCGTGTGGTATATGTCATTGATGTGAATGCGTCCGGCAAAAGAAAAGCAGCCGAAAACGCCTGGCAAATGATGCGGGCCGAGGATGCTTTTGCCCCTGTTCTTGTCGTGCTGGACAACAAAGGCAAGCAGGCAACGTTCGACCTGTCCGATTGCCTTGAATTCAACAAGATCACTACCGGCTTTGTTGTGCAAAAATACCACAAGAATGGCAGGGGTAAGTTCAAGTGTGTTCACCAGGAATTCATTGCAGGCGATGATGTGCAGTTTGAAAACAAAAGCGGTAATCCAATAGAGGCACCTGAGCACGAATACCAGCCGTTCAACATGCTATTGATTAGCAAGCAGGAAATCATTGACCGGCTGGGCGATGTTCTCACCAGCATTGATGTCGGGGGTGAGCAGTCAAGGCAGTTCGCCAATGAAATACAAATCCTGGACAGGCTTTTGCGAAGGCTTGGCTGGACATCGCAAGGCTGAAGCTGTTTAGTTCCTGCCATTCAACTCTTTTACAAACCCACGGAAAGGAGGTTGTATGATAAATGTGCGATCTGTACGCGGGCCGCCTGAAATTCCGCATCACTAAGCATTATCAACAAGTCAATCATTAACCCTTATTACTGAAAGGAAAAACACGATGAGAATACTCTACATAAACAACGCGGGCGGCGGATTTGCCGACTATGTAAATGTTAACGAAGGCATGAGCGTGGAGCAGTTCTTCAAGGAGAAAATGCCCCACAGCCAGGCCGGGGATTACCTTATTCGCGTGAACCGCCAGCCGGTGCCACGCGATTATATCCTGAAGGAAAATGACAGAATCACAATCACGCCCACCAAGATAAGCGGTGCGGCCTAACTGTCATTCAACCAACCACATCACGGGCATCTGTTCTTTGCCGGGCAGGTGCCCCTTTTTTATTTCAATTAGGAGACTTTCCAATGTTAGACCAAAAAACAAAAGTCAGGGCAGCGGTCCGGGTAAGGGATGCCCTGGCTGAAATGAAATGGCAGCGGTATAAGCAACTGCAAGCCAGGCTTGATAAATTCACCGGCCAGTTTGCGGACCTTGGCAACGAAACCAAAAAGTTCGGTATTTCCGTACAACGCAACTGGCTGGCTGCGGCGAAGACCGGTTTTGACCGGATATTCCGGCTGCTTAACGATATTTCATACACCGCCGGACAAACCAGGGAGATGGCCGGTTCTTTGGATGTCAATGTCCCGTCATTACGGTTTATCACCGATGAACTGGAACAGATAAGCAATGACCTTGGCGAACCGGAATATGACAACAACAATAATACCATTTCGGTGACCACTGACCCGGTCAATCTCGAAGGTTTTTACCTGGGGCCGTTCAGCATCCGGCTTGAACTGGATAAATTGCCCGAAATATACAACGGCCAGCGGTGCTGCCGCATCGTTGCTCTGGAACCGCATCCGGCTGCTACAGATGACTGCGTTACCCACCCGCATGTAAGCAACGAACAGTTATGCGAAGGTGATGGAACAACAGCGATACGCAATGCCCTCGAAAACGGCAGGCTTTGCGATTTCTTCTCGATGGTTACCAATATCCTGAATACCTACAACCCGGACAGTCCGTATGTCAGCTTGGACGATTGGGACGGCCTGCCGTGCTATGACTGCGGCTATGTTATGGGGGAAGGCAATGCCTATTTCTGCCAGTACTGCGAGCATGATTATTGTGAGGAATGCTCCACCATCTGCATAAGCTGCGATGAAACGGTGTGCCTGGGTTGTGTGCAAAAATGTTCAAGCTGCGATGAATATGTTTGCCCGCATTGCGTTCTTGAATGCAGCGAGTGCGGCAGGCTGTGCTGCAGCGGATGTATCGAAGATGGAATTTGTTTGGAATGTAAACAGGAAATGGAGGCTCAAAATGAAGAAGACACAGAAGAACAAACCTGCTGCCAGCCAGCAGAAACCAAAGCACAAGCAGGTACGCAGGACGGCCAAGCCGGCCCTGCGGTTCAGCCCGACCGCCTGGGCCAAGCTGCTGTATTTCAGGGACAGGAAGGATAACGAGATAGGCGGTTTCGGGATCAGTCAACCTGATGACCTGCTTTTTGTCACCGATTTTGTAACAGTAAAGCAGGATGTCACTATAGTCAGCGTTGATTTCGATGACGAAGCGGTCAGTGACTTCTTTGAAACACAGGTTGATGCAGGCAGAAGGCCGGAGCAGTTCGCCCGGATATGGTGTCATACGCATCCTTCGGACTCGCCGACACCCAGCCAAACAGATGAATCGACATTCGAGCGGGTCTTTGGCCAGTGCCAGTGGGCGGTGATGTTCATACTGGCCGAAGACAACCGCACCTATGCGAGGCTCGGCTTTAACGTAGGTCCGGGCGGTAATGTCCTCGTTCCTGTAGAAGTGGAGTACGGGCTGGAATTCGGCTCCAGCGACTGGCAGGCCTGGAAAGAGGAATATGATGCCAATATCCACCCCGTAACATGGACGACTACAGCAACTACGCCTAATGAAAAAGCAAACGATGTCATCGATTACGATGATTACTGCCTGCCCGATGATGTTATCGAACAGATCGAGGAAATGGAACCGGCTGAGCGGCAGTTCGTCCTGAATGAGCTTGCTGAAAGGCCGGATTTGTGGAATGACGAAAGCGAGGTGTTTATATGAGCATAGAACGTTACAGCAGGCAGCAGGATATTGTCCCTGCTGAAAGGATCGCACAGTTCAAGGCGACCGTGATAGGTGTTGGTGCAATCGGCAGGCAGGTTGCCTTGCAGCTAACCGCAATAGGCATTTCCAAGCTGCAATTAATCGACCATGATGTTGTGGAGACCAGCAACCTTGCAAGCCAGGGTTACAGGGAAAAGGATCTGGGCCGGCTGAAGGTGGAGGCAACCGCTGAGCAGTGCAAGCTGATAAACAGCGGGCTGGACATTGAGGCGGTAGCCGGGCGTTTCAGGCGAAGCCGGAATACGGGCGAAGCTATCTTCTGTTGCGTTGACTCGATTGAAACACGGCGGTTGATGTGGAAGGCGGTAAAGAATAAAGCCGCTTTCTTCTGTGATGGCAGGATGAGTGCCGAAACTCTAAGAGTCATAACAGCTTGCGATTCACAATCCCGCCGCAATTATCCGGAAACATTGTTCAGCCCTGAGGAAGCTTACGCCGGTCCCTGCACAGCCAAGACCACGATTTACTGTGCAAACATAGCAGCCGGGTTCATGGTCGCCCAGTTCACCAAGTACCTGCGGCAGTTACCTGTCGATCCCGATATCCAGCTTAACTTATTGGCTTGCGAGCTGGAGATTGCAGATTCGACGTAAAACCGATTCCCTGCAAATAAAAACATTCAGCAGACCCTTTTCGAGCCTCCGGTCGTTCCGGTGGCTTTTTTTATGTGCATGCAATTGACTTTCACCCCTTCGATGGCACATCCGGCATGCGGGAGAAGTGCCATCGGTATTTTACGAAAGGCAGGTGGCACTATGAAATACAAGGTACAGCAAAA
>Ga0180437_10008067_pt1 | contig 13500 bp, 15 predicted proteins | sample SS_ome_4_FD_132410 | JGI IMG/M metagenome (GOLD analysis project Ga0180437, IMG submission 132410) | Hypersaline lake sediment archaeal communities from the Salton Sea, California, USA - SS_3_D_1 metaG | ecosystem: Environmental > Aquatic > Non-marine Saline and Alkaline > Hypersaline >...
GATAAGATTCGCAATAATCAATCAACGCATTCTGAACCACACGAGAGGTCACTTCGGGGATACAGACCAAGTTAACATCATCGGTTTCATCCAATGCATGTAAACCCTTACCATTCGCAGCCGTTCCAACATAGTCGGAATCCTGAACCACTGCATCAGCAATGAAGTATTCTTCAACTAATCCAGTTACAGACGCAGGCAACTCAATATAATTGGCAGGCTCGAAGAACGTAGGAACGTTAGTCGTGCCAGGATTAAAAGAGCTATCCACGAAGGTCAGTCGGACTTGGCCGTCACGAATCGTTGATCCAACAGCCGTATTAACGGTTTGAGCCGGAGCAATAACGATTTGGTCAGTACCATCATCCACTGCGATGATAACAAAGTCATTACCGCTTGCATCCCGCCACACGTCGCCAGGATTGACAGAGGAGAGATTCTCCACTCCACCAAACTGGACTACGCCGGTAGCAGAAGTGTAAACGATAGTATTAACTGAAGTACCAAAATCAGCATTCAGTGTGCCGCTTGCAACGATTAACGAAGAGTCGATTTCCTTCTCTTCACCAGCGATTGCCATAAAATGACCATCCAGGCTTCCAGCAGGGTATGGACCAACCGAAGTCGGAAGCACACCATAACCAGCTCCTGCACTTGCAAAAGCGGCTGAGTTCTGCGGAGAAACTGAAGCGTTCGAAGAAGCACTTCGTTTCGTATCCTGAATGATTGACACCACGCCAGCATACACATTGGCTACACCTAAAGCCGCATCAGGTCGATCAACCTCAACCTTGTCGTCGTCAACGACTGATGTAATGTAGAAAACGGAAGATCCGCTATCCACAATAATGTCACCAACTTGTGCTCCCATATTGAGGAAGCCACCAGCAGATGCATCAATAACTCCATTAGCTTGTGACGTGATAGTAACGGCACCCTTGAGAGCGCCTTTTTGCACGAAAGCTTTAGAATTATGCTGATCCGCTGAGAAAAGTCGGAGGACTTTACCAGCCGAAGAACCAAGGTCAAGACCACCCAGAGCATGTACTGGGTTTGAGGCATGAGTTAGCAAATTGGTCGAAAGCTCTAATTTATCGTTGGCATCATCCACCGATGAAATTAGGAACAATCTTCCTTGATCGTCTTTGAAGTAATCTCCTGCTTGAACGTCTGATAGGTCGGGACCACCAGAGAGTGTCAAAAGACCAGTAGCGGAATCGTAAGCTGCAACAGCAAGACTAGTAACAATCTCACTCTCATCTTCCATGAAGCCACCACCGGCAGCCTCTGCCACACCTCTTTCGTCCACGGTAGAACCAGACGCAGTAGGAGCAACGTTGACGATAATTGCCTTATTACCCACACCTGCATTATCATAGAATCCCTGAAGAGCGAAATAAGCGTTACCCATCTCATCCTCATCACCGAACTGCTCTACAGCAGCATCGAGATCAAGGAATTCAACCGGAGTATCCAGAGGGGCACCTGACTTCGTAGAACGGACTAAAAAGGCCGTAATCGCAGTCGCAGCACCTGGAATAGGAACTACACCTGTTGGTTTGGGAACAACTTCTACTCTTTCGGGACCGATATTGGTGTTCATTAAGTCTTGAGGCATTATTCAGTCTCCATTGGTTCGAGTTGTTTATCTTCTTCCTTTTCAGGAAGTTCATTCTTTTCTTCTATTTCTTCCTTAGAAGCCTTCTTGGGAGGTCTACCTCTCTTTTTCTTTTTAGGCTTCTTAAAGCTGGCTACATTAATTTTTTTCTTTTCTTTTTCCCTGACCCACACTAGTAGCTTTAGATCAGAGTAGTATCTAACATCCCTGCTTTCAGGGAGAGTGACTGTTTCTCCGGGTCTAACGTACCTAGTGTGAGATAGACAGTCAAGGTACAGTGGGAAGCCAGCTACATTTTTGTATTTTTTCATATCTCCTCCCACTCCTTATGGGATTAGCGGGTCTTCTAGTTCATTTCCATCCATATCCTCAAGGACGTATTCAATGAAATTAACATCTCCTTCATCCCTGTAGGTTGTCTCATCCGTTCCCGCTTCACACGGATCGATTCTGGACTCAACCCAACCTTCAATTCTAAACGTAAATCTATGAATCCAAAGCTGTTCGTCTTCTTTATCCTCAGTTACGTGATTTGTAAAGTCTCGTTCAAATTGACAGAAGTCATAGTTGCTGACGGCTTTAGCGCAACTATTGACAGTATAAGCCTTGCTTAGGGGTGTTTTCAAAGTAATCGAGTTACTTGTAGTATTAACTGAGTCAACGACAACCTCTTCTCCCATATGTAAATCGTTGAAAATACGGATTGTTTCTCCAGTATAAAATCTGGAAGCGTCCTTCAGAAAGACGACAGAATCTCCCTCAGCAGAGTCTTTAATGAACTCAGACTCCGTAGAAAGCTCTGAGCGAGCAGTAACGCATACAACGCCTCTAGGAGGGTTGAATACCTGCATCATACGCTCTGCTACCGCAATATGGTCATCTCGCTCCCTAGATACGATCTTGATGTAATACAAGAAGGTATAGGGGATAAGTTGACTGCTTCTGCGGTACTTCGTAGCTTTCCCAGAAACCGGCTGAGAGGGGTCAATAATGACATATTTGATGTCCTGACCAGCGTCGTCGTACTGAAGCACATCTCCAGTTCGTGTGATTTTGGCTCCTGCGCCCGTGACAATAGCACTACCAGGAGCGACAGCCAGGGTAGAATTGTCTACATTTACTGCGGTAATTGCAAACGTTCCACCATTAATATCTTCAATAATATCACCTACTTTGACTGCATCAAGATCCAAGTAGTCTTCAAATGTAATCATTCCCGCATCCTTATTGTACTTAAGGACAGGGAGACTACTAATTAGATCATGGTTCAAATGTAGAGTGTGGGGTCCATTCCCATTTAATGTAATAGATTCAATGGGATAGGTTCCATCGTTTCCATCACTACAGAGCAGACGAATAGCATGCCCTGGCTGTACTTCTCTAATTTTTCTGTGTGTAATCTCTACCGTACTACCTGTTCCTCCATCAGTAGTCTTAGCATCAGCTCCTGATAAAATAGCCGCGTAGGCTCCAGGAGAGGGCAGAGGACACGCATATTCCTCGCCGTAAGGGGGAAGTAACCTCTTAGTGTTTAAGTCCTCATAGAGCTTCAATAGACGCAAGGTAAACCGAGGACTGGTAGAAACCAAACTATCCGCAGCATCATCATAGAATCTAGGCTCAATTGGCTTACGTTTTAGCTCACCAGTAAAGGGGTCAAACATCTCTTTAAAGGAGGTTCCTGCACTGCCTCTATCTCTTGCTTCAAAGAATACAATGCGTCGAACTTCCCTAGAAATAGCCTCTTCAATGTCCTGGATGATTCTGATGTACTTTTTAGCCACGTTTCTTTCCCATTGTTCTCATATACTTGCGATACAGCTCTATGATAGTCTTATGGAGAATTCTCATTACCAAAGGTGTAATATCCCTTTTTACATCCTCAAACTCGGTTACTAGCCAAGCGTATTTAGAATCCTCAATCCATTCAGCTATTTCGCTGTTTTCTACCATCTCTGACACATCTGCTGTTCCAGGAGGATCATCCGAGAACGGCTTTGCATGTGGTCTTTTTCCGGGCCTAGGACCAACAGCATAGCTAAAGAAATCCTTACCCTTAGTAAAATTTGTTACATTTATCGACTCAATAAAGTGTCCTGTAGCTACCAACTCACGGGGTGATAATCCACCTACTAATGGCAAATTAGATCTGGAACGTTTCCATTCCGCATATTTGGAGGCATTTTTAGGCACTCCATATCCACCCCCGCCTCCGGGTTTCCCCATCTTGCCTGGTGTAGACTTTGCCATAGGTTGCGTAGCTTGGGCCAATCTCTCCTTCATACGAGGGACTAAGTGTTTTCGCACATAACTATCAAAGCCCTTCTGGAGGTTCTTATGTAATGTAGGCCCCAGATCACGTAACATTAGTTCTAATTCATCAACACCTTCTACTTTTAATATGATGTCTCGTTTAGCCATTATCCTCTACCGAGAGGAATACCTTGTGCTCTACCTTCGCGCTTAATCTGCTCAAGGATATACTCTGCTCGTTCCTTCCATTGATCCAGGAACTTATCGGATATAACAGAAGAGTTTTGACCTCTTGCAGCCATTAAAACCGTGTAAACAGCTCTTACTGCTACATATTCGCGTCTATCAGAGGAATTCGCACGGATTTGGTGCATGTTCATTTCTTCCCTCAACTTATCAGAAGCTCGTTCCAGGTGAAATCTTAGGACTTTGTTTCTACCTTCGAGGTCTGTTCTGTCAATGGCTTCAGGTAGATATGCGTCGATCTCAAACAAGTTTTGTCTAATATCTTCGAGCGTAGCATAGGCCGGGAAGTTACCAAATACAGGTCCGTCAATGAAATCTAGTGTAAAGATCTCGCTATCGAACTCAATCAAGTTATCAGGAACTGCATCTACCAACCCCATAAAGTTGGCCTTATACGAAACAACGTAGTCATCTCCTGGTCTAATTTGTTGTCCCGTGGAGGTCTGAGTAGGGATAGTCCATGTTACAGAATACCTAGATAATCCAACTCTGGTCATCTCCAAGCTTGCGACAAGTTGAAATTTCCCACTATCAGAGAGATATGATGGCATAAATATATCTGCCACCACCCTATTATCTCTCGGATCTTGCCTTCTGCCGCCGATCATTACCTCCACTTCAAAGGTTATCGACCCACCAATAATTCCTTTTAAAGCATCTTTAGGATCTTGGCGACGTTCCGCTACAGTCAGAGTAATAACCTGACCAGGACGGAATGGTTCAGACAAAGCATTCTCGCTGACAGTTCCACCAGAATCAATCGTCTTGATTCGGTAATAGTCAAAGATCGTGCCAGTAGCATCTGTATATTGATGCAGAGTTTCTGCCTGAAATGGCGTAGTAGGAGTGATAGTTCCAACTACCTCGAAGTCACTAAACTGAGCAAGGTCGTTAATGATTAGGAATGTAGCCGGAAACGTAGTGATAGTCGAAAGATCAGTATCTTCCGTAAAAGTAATAGTTGTGGTCGTATTCGTAACGATTCTGTACACTGTACCATCAATGTACATGGAATCGCCTCGAAGCGTACCTGCCGAAGGAGGTGTCCCGTCAAAAGCAACAGTGACCACTTTTGTTACATTATCGATGTCAACAAGTGCAGCGATAGTTCCAGAAGCTGGTCTTGTGCTCCGCTCAACCTGAAATTGAGTTATGTTGTGGGGAGGATTTCCCGGCGATGTAAAGTTAATTGTTACCGACATTATTGAGGTCCTTTAGTTATTGAGTTTATTTCCATAACTTCTTGAGAAGTCCAGGATTCTCTTCTTTAGCTTTTCTGAAGAACTCAATTAGCTCTTCCACAGCATCTTTGCTCAACATAATCAGTTCCATATTATTGATAATATCATTCAGCTTATTATCAAGCGTATGGATCTGGCGTTGTAGCCGATCAAACTTTTTGTCTAAGTATTCTCGATTAGGAAGTTCTTTTTCCTTAGCCATATCCTCAATCTCCTCCTTAATTCTATCAAGGGCTGACTCTGCTTCTTCTAAACTAACCTGCTTTACTTCTGGCTTCTTCATCTGTTCTGGCCTCACATCTTTCGACTTAGACATCTTTTTTACAAGATCATTAGTACCCATTGCTTTATTTCCTCCCAAAATACTGCCACCAGAAAGCTAAGTCCTACTAAATTTAGTAAATTCATCCAAAGACTCAACCTAATTAAAAAGTCTTTTTTGCTCTTTTTAACCCTGATTTTGGCCTTCCTCTTTCTGATTTCCTCTTGTGACAGCTTTGTTCCTCCTGCTTTTACTGTCCTCATGTCCTATTCCTTATGCCATTTCCAAACCTCATATTGATGATCCATATTTTCATCATGCTCTATTGCTCTCACACAATGATCTGGACCATCTCCAAATCTCCTTGCTGCCCAATCCACAAAGGGATGCAACAAGTATTTGATGTACCATTTTGGCTTTCCAGAAGCAATTGCCCTCCCTGTCCTGGAGCTAATGGTCTCATCAGGATTTCCTAGCCATACCACATTCATATATTGGTCTACGGCTACAGCCAGTTGAAATCCGTGTGTTTTGGTCTTATTCCACTTAAACCAGTTCCCAATGCAGTACAGACCGGCACCTAAAATAAGCTGTGCAATCATGATTGGAAACATCACCAAAGTATTAAGTAATGCCCAAATCTGCAAAATCATTAGAGAGATTCTCCTGGATGTAAGTGTGTTCTTTCTCTATAAATCTCCAACTCCCCAAAGCCATAACATGCTGTATCATTCTCATCTACAGTAACCTCTACCCATAATTCATAATTTGATGGGATAGGGTCTTCATTTGCTGCTTCAGTATTCATTTCGTCGCCCATTTGGCAGGTATCAATCAGTGGATGTTGGTTCACGTAATGCACTAATGGAATATCACTTCCGGCCTGAGTTGGATTTCCAGTACCTCTATTGATGTAATATTGACCGCTTGGACACACCACCCAAAAGTCTACATATGAGCCTTTAGGAGCATCTTTCCAATATAGAGTGCCCTCTTTGATTCTTACTTCATCCGCGAAACTGAGTTTCATGCGCTTTCTCTTCATGCCACTAGGAACTGCGGTAGTGGTCGAATCGGTTACTTCATCATTAGAATTACTGAAATCCCACGCTATTCTAGTTCCATTACCAAGAGCTGTGTCATCCCCACGAGTAGTAAAATAAGTCGTGCAGTCTTCCGGCCTACTATCAGCTCGAACAACTGGTCGATTATCTTTTGCTTTTGGTCTTTTGGCAACTGATTTTGAACTTTTAATGCCCATTACAGCTCCTTAGCCTTATAGCTGCCGCCCATAACAAGAGAAGAATCTCCACTATTATGTAGCACTAACGCTAGTTTCTTAGTACCGTCACCTACTACACTTTTAGATAAAGGTCTATGAGTAGATGTATATGATACCATAATATACTCTGGCGTACCATCATAATCCCATACTAAGGCTACAAATCCATCACTAGAACTTGGCGCGTCAGCAATAAATTCTTCAATAAACCACTCTTTACCGTTTGCAGGTACTTGATAAGAGATCAGTTCTTGCCCTTCTGTTACACTAGTATAGTATGAATCGTCTTTACGAACAGACATCTTAAGTCTCCTTTGTCAGAACTAAATAGCCAAATGACAGTTTTTTGCCACTTTTAGCTGACTTCAACTCAACTTTTAGTGACGATGCATATTTAATCGCCATCGGAGGTTCTACATTAATCTGAGTATCTGTCTGTTTTTTAATGAAAGCTGAGGCTCCTAAAGTACCTCCAGAACTTCCAGGTCCTCCAGTGGGAAGATCTGCTAGAGGCATCGAATCCATAATAACCGTACCATCAATTGTAATCGTAAGCTCCATTTCACCATCAGTTAGTTCTAAATATGCGCCATAAAATGCGCCAGAACCACTATAAGTGTAAACCGTGGTTTCTGAGCTAGTTGAAATTGATTGGTTTGTGGTAAATTTATCATACCTAAGAGTGTTAGCTAGTACCTGACTTTGAACATTTACATTCAACTCTGTATCAGATTCAATACGAATAGCCGATCTCTCCAACCCATTAGCATCCGGTGCATAGTTGGTCAGAAAATCGGTCCTATCGGCTGCATTTTGAGTTTCATTCCATCCATCACCACCGATAACTATTCCCTCTTTGATAATCTGAGTTTTATACAAAGTAGAACCATTATAAACTTGAATATTATATTTTTTATCATCCTCGGTATAATGGACCATGAGATCGTTAGAGTCTACTAAACCCTTAATGAATGCCCAAGATGTATAAATACCTGTTACTGTTGGTCGAGCCATTATTCTTCAAATCCTCTCACTACTGAATCCAATTCTCTTGTACCACCGCCAAATTGCTCTCGCGCAACTCTTAGAACGCCTGTCCCTGCCGCAGCCGTGCCATCTAAAGAAGTACCATCCCTAGCGACCGAAGTGTCTGGAAATGTTTGTACTGTTTCACCAGTTAGATAAATGTCGGCTACTAAATGTGACACTGAAGAAGCGTCAATATAAAAAATAGAGACTTTCGCTCCTTTTTCTGTAGGGTCACCTTCTGCTCCAGCCGTAAATGATTGAATAGTGAAAGTAGTTCCATCTGTAATTTCATAATCAGTATTATGCGTACCCGTTACATCCAGTGGTGTATCGGCTGCGATTTGTTTAGGAGTTGCCGCTGGAGGTGGAGGTGGAGCAGAAACAGAGATTTTACCAGAAATCTCTAAACGATTCTTTCCATCGTCACTATCTCTAGTTACTGTAACTACTCTTCCAGTTCCCCCTAAATCAGGACCAGCCACTTGCAGCCCACTATCAACGCCTGCGGGTACTGCTACTCCATCTTGAATATCAATAGGATCTTGATTGCCATCTACGATTCTGGCTGGCTGATTAGCGCCACCAGAAGCAATTTTGGCTTCTACTTGAAGTCTGTATGTACCAGAATCATCTAATACATTAACAAGATTCGTTCCATCTCCAACTCTAACACTATCTGTACTGTGCAATAAAGGAGGATCAGTAACAATATCTACATTACCAATATTGTTATCCCCCGCCGGTAAAGACACGTCAAAAGCAGCAATATCTACTTTTCCTAGGTCTCTAGCAGCTCTATCAATAACATCTACTGGCTGCGTTTCAGTTAAATCTGCTTTCAACTGAAGCTCAGTCAATAGGGCAGCAAGCGTCGTTTGTGTAGCGAAATCTACCGCTGAGAACGTAGCCTCGGTCAACAATGTTGCCAAAGTAGTCTGCGTAGCAAAGTCTTCTGCTGCAAAGGTTGCTTCGGTAAGTAGGGTTCCAAGAGTAGCTTCCGTGGCTGCGCCAGTAGGCAAAGCTGAACTAACTACATCAATTTGTAGTTGTCCCGCAGAATCCACAGCAACGTGTCTATAGTTAGAGCCATCTGATCCTGCCAGAATACGTCCAACATCTCCTACATTAACTGCTTCTGCATCTTGAACTAATTGTCCAGAAGTTCCACCACCACCGATAACGTCTACCTGAAGCCTACCTAAGTTGTTCGTAAGTAGATAATAGAAGTTAGATCCATCACTACCAAGGGCCACATTACCTTTTTCTACACCAGTATCAGCCGTGCCGTCAGCATATTGCTCACCGCCACCAGCTCCAGTAACCTTCAGAGCACCAGAAGAATCTATCACGGCCCTATAAGTAGGGTTCGTGTAGTCTACTAATACTACTGCATTCTCTTCTGGATCAACAGCGTTTTTAGTTTCCTGTTGTGATACTTTTTCAAAATCAGCCATGTTTTATCCTTGAGAAGGGGTTAGGGGGCCGAAGCCCCCATCCCCAATAAACTACTTATTAAGTAGTAAACCCGTTGATGCCTGCACTTGCCAATCCGCCGGAACCATTGATTTGGTTTGCTGTTACGCGAAGAACGATGTCATCGCCACCAACAACTTCAATAGCTTCTTGGAATAGCATTTGGAACGCAGGAGCAGCACCACTGTTCAACCCAACGCGAATGGTTTCAAGAACCGTAGTCGTGTTAGTATTGTACTTCTCTAGCTTAAAGGAGCACTGTTCGTTAGATACAAAGTCCCAGCCCTTAATGTTGTACGTTGTACCACTAGGGACTGAAATCGACAAAATAACGTCAGAACCGCCTGTAAGAGAGAATAGGCCATCTCCAGCCTGGTCGGTAGAAGCATCAGCTTCTGTACCAGAGGCACCGGAAATATTAACGTTAATAGACCCGTCAGCATTAACTGCTAAGAACTCAACCCCATCACCAATTTTCACACTATCAGTAGCGTGAGAAAGGTCACGGATATCCAAATCTGTCGCACTGACAGACCAGGGAGCGCCACCCTGCTGAACTGTCCATGTACCACTTTGAACAGCGGCCACAGAGTCAGAAGCAGAGTCAAGGTCTCTAATATCAAGGTCAGTAGCCGTAACTACCGCATTGATAGACCCATCTGCATTAATATCAAGTGAGTCAGTTCCATCGCTGATACCAGAGATACCAACCGTCCAAGAACCGCTCTGTTCCACAGACCATGTACCACTTTGCGTAGCGGCAACAGTCCATGCTCCACTCTGGGTTACAGCAAACGAACCACCATCAGCCGCAACAGTCAGAGTACCATCATGTTTAACCCACAAGGCACCTTGATTGTTTACGCGCAGACGGCTGTAATCGCCATCAGCTTCGGTGAGAGCCGCAAGGGCATCATCTCTAACTGCTAATACATGAAAACCAGCATCAGCAGCTCCAGCAGCGTCATCAACGGAAAATACCGCGTCATCAAGAAGCTGGAGGGAAGTTAGCATATCTCCGCTGTTGGATTCTACTACATTGAGAGAACCATCACCGTTGATAGCTAACGCATCCGTACCGTCACTCAAAATAACATTAATACTACCATCAGCATTAATGTCTAAGAGATCAGTACCATCACCGATAGCTACGGAATCTTCTGTATGATCGAGATCAACATTAAGATTCGCAGCAACTAATAGACGACCATTTTCGTCTAACTGAAGACCAGAGACCTGACCATCACTAAGAGTGGGCAGAGAAGAATTGTAGATACCTACAAATTGTTCCATGTTTGTAAATTCAGCCATGTAAGTCTCCTATCTTTTTTGTTGAAAAGAGTAAGCTTATCTCTTTCCTCCCACAGTCCTCTTCTGCCTTATTCAATAAATCCTTGCAGTGACGCAAAGAAATTGGCTCCACCGGGCATTGCCCCTGTTGGGGGAACCTTATCGGCTTTAACATCCACTCTCAAGATGTCTCCCGATCCTATAGTCCGTGGTTCTGGGAACGGAAACTGTAAATTAGGCTGTGTACCTGTACAGTGCATCTTCCTAATCGTTGTTCCGTTTAGAGTCATACGGACTACTGCATTAACTGTGCCTGTCACCTCCACGAAAGATATATTTGTACCATCTGAAGCGGCAGTAAACGTAAGAATATTTTCATACGAATTTGTGGTTACGTCTACTTCATCCTCAACAAAAATCTGACTAGGGTGCCCTGAGACTGCTACGGAATCTCCCTCAGTAGCCTTGGTATTTACATCTATACCACCAGATGTAATAATCTGGACCGGCAGAGGATTGGAAACGGAAAAGGGAGCACCAGACGCATCTTTAAGTCTGATAGTAACAGAACCATCAGAATGTATATAAAGCTTGTCTGAGTTCCCAGTATTACCAATAGCTACACTATCACCCGATTCAGAATCGAGATCTACTGTAATATTGGCGTTTTCAATTGTAGCAGTTGAATCTACCGCTAAACGTCGAACTCCATTAGAATCGACCTTACTATCTATCGGCAGTCCAGATTCGTGGGCTACTAAGGTTACCCCTTGAGCAGCACCTCTCGGATTCTGTTGAGTGCCAGAAGATCGATTCTTTGTGCCCATGAGTTACCCCAGTGCGATTATTGTTACTTAGCCTGCTTTTTAAGGGCTTCTTCGAGTGCAGGATTGTTCTTTTTGTTGATTTCCATAATCTGCGCTTTAAGTTCCTCACGTTTGGGGTCGATTTCGTCTTTAACGAATTTTTCGTAAGCATCTTTAATTTCTTTTTGTTTAGCTTCTACCGTTTTACGGAGTTCTTCAACTTTGGTGCAGATTTCTTTAATCTCATCACTCGGCTCGTGCTTTTCTAACGCACCACCCTGGATATTAAGTACTAATCTTTCAGGATCAAATAAATAAAGCATTATGATTCCTCCTTTTTAATTCCTGGATCTTTCTTTATATGTCCAAAGCAATAGTGCCCCGATGGGCTACCTTTGGATACTCTGTTTTTGCAAACTTCACCATCATCTTTGATGTGAACACATAAACCCATTTCCTTATGGGCCTCTATCACTTCTTCAGTGGAAAGTTCTGGAATTTCTTCCTCTTCCTCTTCTTCAGGAAATTCTGGATCGTTTATTTCTTCGGCCAGTTCTTCTTTGATTTCCTTAACGTCGTCTGCCGTATAGCCAACGACCTCAGTACTCTCTCCATCACTATCTGTTGCCAGAACGGGCTGTTCCTCATCTCCTGTTGGGACTTCTTCTCCCACTTCCTCCAAAGATTCATCAGCTTTTTCAACCACTGCTTCATCTTTGGCCTCCTCTGTTTTAGGCAGAGGTTTGAGATCTTGTCCCAATCCTACAGCTTTAAGGTAACTGTAATAGATATCCTTACCGAATATCACCAAGACATCCTTTGTACGAAAGCCAAACTTAGGAAGCCAATCTAGGGTGAATTCTTTCCTATTTCTAAAAATCGGATTCTTCCCAAGCATTCTGTAGACTTTGGAACCCCTCTCTACAACAGCTACGCCGTTACAGAATTTGAGTCCACCCATCCACACGTTTCCTGTAGGTTTCTGAGGATGCCTTATCACCACGTAGTCTTTTTCTACCGTGGATCTAGCTTTTGTTGAATAATACATTTAATTCCTCCCTAAATGTATATAGGAGTAGAGGAGGCCGAAGCCTCCCCTACCCTAAAGTCTTCCTACGCTAGTTTTTAGCTACCGAGAGGCAGAACCTTGGTCATCCTAGCAAGAGACAGTCTGTTGTACAGATCGAATCCGCAGTACCATTTTAGACGATACTGATAGGCGTTCTCGTTCTCACGAGGGCCAACAAATTCGAATACAACACCAGCGTCATTAGCAGACGTAAATCCGCAAACGCCTTCCATCTCGCCCCAACGACCGCAGTAAACTTCTGAGCCGTCCATGCGCTCATAAAGTTCCCAAGACTTACCATTTAGTCCCAACGAACCATCGTTAGGAGCCAACTGAGCCTCTGCAATGTTGGTTTCGACATCAAGGAATGTGCCGGTAGTTTCAACCGTAAGTTCCGCAGTATCTGCATTATCAGTAGCAGTGACTTTGTAGATGCGTTTCACACCATCGTCGCCACGTACAACCGCTCTGCAAGTACCAGCAGCAATCGCTTCTGCCAAAAGAGCATTAGCTTGATTGTCATCTAAGTCCGTCACCAAGCCAGTGGCTGTCGGAGCACCGAGAGTACCGGAATGGAGAAGGTTTACACCTTCATAACGGCTGATGAAGTCATTACGGAAAACAGGAATCTCTTGGTACATCAACATGGGTTTCATGTTGCCAAGACCAACCTGTTGGATCTGGTTAGCGTCTGTTCCACCACCCGTATTTCTGAGCAGGACGCGCAGAGTACGGATATCCCGTGCATGCATCATGAGGAAGTCAGGCTTACCTGTGGTCACTCGGTCGATCAAGTTGTCGAGATCTTCCAAAGTAAACACACGGCCTTCACGACCGTCACGAGCACTTGCAGGATCATCTTCCACCAACTCTAGGCTCTGAGTAGAGGCACCAGCGTTGTAGAAGGGATGGTTCACATCGTCCACGTTGC
>Ga0180437_10008070_pt1 | contig 13497 bp, 9 predicted proteins | sample SS_ome_4_FD_132410 | JGI IMG/M metagenome (GOLD analysis project Ga0180437, IMG submission 132410) | Hypersaline lake sediment archaeal communities from the Salton Sea, California, USA - SS_3_D_1 metaG | ecosystem: Environmental > Aquatic > Non-marine Saline and Alkaline > Hypersaline > Sediment...
GCGCCTGTCGCGACTCTACCCTGTCCATCTGCTAGCGCTCCTGTGGGTCGCGGTTGGGCAGGCGGCGTTCCGCCAGCTGACGAACTCCTTTTTCGTCTACTCGCACAACGACGCCTACCATTTCGTTCTTAATCTCTTCTTAGCCTCCTCGTGGGGGCTTGAGAAGGGCTATTCATTCAACAACCCAATTTGGGCAGTTTCAGTCCTGGTCGCCGTGTACGCCACGTTCTTCCTTCTGTGCAGGCTGCTACCCATTCGCGGCGTCGTGCTGGCAGCCATCTCCGGGTTCGGTTTTCTTGTCGTGGGCAGGCTCTACGAACCCCTGGGCAGGGGATTCGGTTCCTTCTTCCTGGGCGGTTGTGTGTACCTGACTTACGCATGGATCATCAAGACGGCGTGGCTCCAGAAGGCGCTGAAGCTCCTTCCGGGTCTCGTCATAGGGTTATGGGCCTTTGCGCTGGCCGCAGTCTACAGGGGATGGGACATCGGTTCGCAGCCTCTCGTTTCGCATCTGTCCTTTGTCTATCCCGTTGCAGTGCTCTTTCCTCTGACCATCCTCACTCTCGCAGTTGTCGAGGCTCAAGGCAGGCACATCGGTGACTGGGTATCCGCTCTGGGCGACGTCTCGTATTCGCTGTACGTTCTGCACTTTCCGCTGCAGCTGTCTATTGCAGTGATCACCGCGCTGATCGGAGTCGACGCCGCTGTCTTCTACTCGCCGCTGGTACTCTTTGCCTTCATCGCAGCATTGCTGGCCATCTCGTATGCCAGCTTCCGCTCCTTCGAGAGACCCACCCGGAACTGCATACGCGAACGGTGGCTGACTGCTGGCCCAGGGGGTCCACGGCTATGAAGAGGGGCACCATTGGGAGGGTGCAGCGGGCGTTGGCCTCGGTCGAGGCGAGGATCTTTCTCGTCAGCCTGGCGGTCCACTTGTTATTCCAAGTCCCACTGAATGCGGCGATGCCGTTCGCCTACTACTCTGAGCTGAGCGAAGGCGATGCCCGGGCCTACTTCCCGATTTCGCTGCATCCCTTTCCTGCTCAGCCTGCGTTCAGCCCCAACAAATACCGCCGCATCGTGCTGCCACTCCTGGCGCGCATGTTTCCCGGGGAACGTCACTTGGCATTCCTCATCGTCGGTGTGGTGGCCGCATCATTGGCCGCGGTGTTCTTCTACAGGATTGCCCGCGGATCTTCAGCCCATGCCCGGGAGTTGACACTGCTGTTTGCGGCAGTGCCATACCTCTTTGCCGGTGCCCATCTGGGCTACACGGAGCCCCTCATGGTAGCCGCGCTGCTGGCGGGCTACGATAGTGTGAATCGCGGGCGGCTATGCCTTGGCACGGCCTGTTTCGCGTTCGCCATGCTCAGCAAGGAGATTGCGGTCTTTCCCGTCCTGGCTTTGTTCGTGGTTTCGACTATCGGGCGTGAGTGGCGGAAGGCCGCTCACACGGTACTTGCTCTGGCGCTTCCCACCGTGTACTATCTGGCGGTGGGGCTGCGCTGGGGCGATGTCCTGTGGCTCCTGCGGGGAGACGTAGAGAGGGCGAATGTTGGATTCACTCCTTGGGTGATCGCGCAGCTCCTGCGCGCGGCACCACGTGAACCGCTTCCTTTTCTGCTGGCGCTGGACCAGATGGCGAACATCGCTCTACTGGCCGTCTTAATCCTTGCGATCTGGAAACTGGCGGGACAACGGCACCTGTTCGTGTATCTGGCGCTGAGCTGCGTCCCTCTGTTGTTCCTTGGCCCGGCCGTCGTCTACTACAACTGGCATGTGGGACGCCAAGCGCTGATAGCGCCACTCAGCCTGCTTGGGCTTGACGCCGTGATACCGAGGCTGCGGCCACTTCTATGGCTGGTGTTGCTGCTCATGCTCGGCATGTCCGTCTACCAATCATTGTTCTGGGCCAAGTTCTTCTGGTTTCACAAGCTGTGGTGACCGGCCCTGGAATGGTGCATTCGTTCCGCAGGCTGGTATCCGTGGCAGGTGCACACCGCTGTGCTAGCCACCGCAGCTCCACCAAGGCCGGCAATCCGACTCTCGCCGTGGTGCGGTTGAGCGTGATCATGCGTGACCCCGTCAGGTGGTGGCCGGGGGCGGAGGCTGCCTGACCCGAGAATCATTGCATGTGCAGGCCCAATACTACGCACGTTTGGAGTGACGGGTAGCTTTGTGCTAGGCTGTTCAGGGACAGAGCATGTACGATGACATGACGAGAGATTCTGGCTCCGACATCCGACGGATTTCTGGCGGTGCGACCGTTGCCCGCAACACTGCCGTCCTGCTGGGCGGCCAGGTGCTGGCGCAGGCGATCAGTGTGGTCCTCGGAATCTTCATCACCAGGGTGCTTGGCGCCGCGGAGTATGGCAAGTACGTCTCTGCATTTGCTTTTGCCGTGCTCTTCATGTCCTTCGCCAGCATGGGGCTGGATAAGATGCTCGTCAGGGAGATGTCGCGTCGCCCTGGGGAGGCATCACAGCTCGTGCGCGACGCGGCGGTGGTCAGGCTTGTCCTTTCGCTGGGAGTTTACCTGGCCATGATCGCGGGCACCTACGTTCTTCGCTACACACCAGGGCAGCGCCAGACAGCGTTGCTCGCAGGCCTGGTCACGGAGATGGCGTCGCTAGCGGATTTCTTACGCGGCGTGTGTCGAGCCTTTGAGCGTATGGAGCTTGATGTCCTCAGCCGGGTGCTGGAGAGGGTGGCGGCCGCCGTGTTTGCAGCAGCTGTGTTGCTTCGATGGCGGACGGCAACCGCTGTGGTGATGGCACTGGCGCTGGCCAATGCAGTGGCACTGGTAAGTGCTATGCTCTTTGCCCAACGATTCGTTCACGTGCGGGGCAGGCCGTCCGCCCGGGCGGCTCTCTCCCTTTTCCAGATGGCCGTCCCCTTTGGCATCGGTTCTATCGCCGTCAATCTCGTCACCCGGCTTGACGCTTTCTTCTTGTCTCTTTTGCGCCCGGCGGTCGAAGTCGGTTCGTACGGCGCGGCGACGAACATCGTACTGCCATTCGCCATGCTTCCACAGGCTTTCTCCTCGTCCCTCTTTCCGCGACTGTCCAGGGAGGCGGAACGGGACACTGACTTCGTCCGACGAGCCTGCGCGCTGTCGGTGAAGTGGACCGTAGCGGCTGCCTTGCCAATCGCCGCAGCCCTCATCGGCCTAGCAGACGTCGCCGTACTGACGGTGTTGGGTACTACGTATGGTAGCTCGATAGTCCCACTGCGTATACTCGCATCTGGCCTAGTGCTGATTTTCGCAAACACGGTGGTTTCGAATGTGCTGAGTGCCCTCGGCCAGCAAAGCATCGTAACGGTCGTAGTGGTTGTCTATGTTGTTCTCACGGTCGTACTCTGTGCTGTACTGATCCCGAGGCTTGGCATCTCCGGCGCTGCGCTGGCCGTCGTGCTGCGCGACCTCTTCGGATTCGTGACGATGCTGTTCGCACTGTCTCGAAGCAAGCTTTTTTCGCCCTGGCGTTCGCTGGCAGGCACGCTCGCTTCGGGTGCATTGATGTTTGTGGCCCTGTTCCTGCTCCGCGCGGCCAACCCCATCTGGCGGGTGGCCGGCCCCATCGCGACCTATGTGCTGGCTCTGCTGGTGACGGGCTCACTGGGTGCTGCTGACTGGCGTATTGCCCAGGACCTGCTGCGGACTTGGGGCACGGGACGCCGGAGGGCTGTGCTGAGATGATCGTTCGGCACATTCTCCCAGGAGCTGGCCTGATGCCCACTGACCCGAACACCGACAGCATGAGTGGGCTGGTTGGCACTGCCTATAACCTGGCCAGACAGCAGGCTCTGGGTGGCTGGCACATTGAGCTGCTGGGGCTAGCGCGGGCACAACGACCGGCAAAGGCATCCGTCTCGCCCGACGGGGTGCGCCTCCTACCGGTGCGACCGTGGTACTGGTGTCGGGTTGGTGCATATGACTTTCGCTACTACGCCCCTATAGCCCTGCGACTGGCATTCCGGGCGCCGGCCGATATTCACCACGTCTATGCGAATCCATACCTCCTATCGCTGGGCCGAGCGCACAAGCTCGTGCTGCACTTTCTAACGGCTGTCCCCGAAGTGCCGCCGGCCTTTGTGCGCGCCGCCCGCCGTGCGCACGCGGTGATCTGCTGCAGCGCCTTCATTAGGAATCAGTTGCTAGGACGTGTGGCCTACCCACCAGAAGCTGCACATGTGGTTCACAACGGAGTGGACTTGGACAGGTTCAAGCCGGGTGACAAACAGGCTGCTCGAGCGATCCTGAGTTTGCCGAGCGAGGACCTCATCATCCTCTATGCCGGTGCCGTCCATCCAGAGAAGGGGCTGATTCACCTGGTGCGCGCAGTCAAGGCCCTCAGCAGTCGGCAACCGATTCACTTGGTCGTAGCAGGCTCGGCCAGTCTCTGGGGCAACGTGGAGTCCGGGCGTTTGTCTGAGACTAGGGCACCCACACCCTACGAGAAGCAAGTCCAGGACGAAGCCCGGACACTGAACGTGACCTTCCTCGGCAGAGTAGCCCACGGCGCTATGCCACTGGTTTATGAGGCTGCAGACATCGAAGTATGTCCGTCAGTATGCCACGACGCATTCCCAACCTGCAACCTTGAAGCCATGGCTACTGGCCTGCCCGTTGTCGCCAGCAATGTGGGCGGCATCCCCGAGGCAGTCACCGATGGTGTCACAGGGTTCCTGGTCCCTCCAGCGAGTCCGGGTGCCCTCGCCTCCTGCCTGGATCTGCTGCTGGACTCTGCGGAACTCCGCGCGGAGATGGGGACAAATGGGCTGAATGCGGCGCGCGGCTTCGATTGGCGAGTCATCGCGCGGCAGGTCCGCAGCGTGTACAGCACGTTGATGGATCTGGACTGACGGGGCAATAATGGCGACACACAAGGTCGACTGGAGCTTCCTATACCGATCAGAACCCAGTGATAGGTGGACCAGCCACTTCACGCTGATGGTTTGGAAGGCGTTTCGACCGTTTATCAAGACTGGGTCCAGACTTCTGGAGATCGGCTGCGGACCTGCTGCCATCGTGTCGCGGTCCGTGCTAGAGCTGGGATGCGCTGGGGTCGCCAGCGACATCGACCCGGCTGCGCTGCAGTACGCTGGGCTGCTAGCTGAGAAGGTGGGAGCGAGGGTCCAGCGCGTTCTGGGAGACGGCCTATGTCTTCCCTTCCAGAGCGGTACGTTTGACGCCGTACTGTCCGCTGGGGTGATCGAGCACTTCTCACGTGCTGAGACTGCGCTGATGGTCGCGGAACACGCTCGGGTATGCCGCGCCGGCGGGCGTGTGCTGATCGCCGTGCCCAATTTGCTCAACCTTCCGCTCACCTATCACAAGCTGCGGACTGGTCCAAGCTACCATGCCTATCCAGAACGCAGCTACACGGTGTGGGGGTTGGCCAGGCTCATGCGAGGCTGCGGCCTGCGGCCTGTCGCGTGGAGCGGCTTTGGGCCGGCCATCGGCTTGGAGTGGTTCATCCATTCCAGTCTTCGCTTGCGCTGGATAGACCGACACGCTCCCAACTGGTTGCTGGCGCTATTCGGCCACGAGGTGCTGGTGGCAGCAGAGAAAGCTGGGTAAACACTCCATGCTCCGAAAACGCCTCCACCGAATTGTCTGGGCAGTCCTCCTGTGTGGCCTGCTGGCTGCGCTATCGGCTGTCGTTTCGGTGCAGTCAGCAGCACCGGAGGGCTTCACCGTGCGCTCGGTCACTCAGGAGGACCTGGACGGCGACGGCTATCTGGACCACACCACCATCAACTGCAGCTTTGCCGGTGGGAACGATCGTGTGGACGTCTACGATGGGTCGGGCGACATGGTTGCCAGCAGCGATTGGCGAGAGGCGACAGACTTTGATGACGACACTTGGGTTTTCGACGTCGACAGTCGGGGACGTGCCAGCCTTGTCATTCAGTTTAGCAGAGAAGGTGAGGACCACGTCGCCTGCCTGCACGACGACCGCGACGCGGATGGCGATGTAGACTACGTCGTCCAGAATGGGAAGGTGCTGGTGAATGAGAGCCGCTTCTGGACGGCCAGGGTACTTGCTCATGGCCCATGGTGGACTGCGGAAGGGGAGGTCAACTACGATCTCCTTGTCAGCATCGACGGACCAATCGGCATGTCGGGGCTCGATACGGACTATGCTTTGAGCACCATGGCGAACGATGGAAGTGTTGATCTGGAGATGGAGGTGAGGACTGACTGGTCTCCCGAGCTGCCTTCCTACTCGCTGGCCCAGTCATATCCTCGCACCGAGGCCGCGATACCCCGCACCGTGATGCGTGTCAATGTGCCCGGCACCTTTCTACCGCGGATGGAGGGCTACGTTTTCTGGCCGCATCTGGGACCAGGTCTATACAGCCCTGGGGGCCCATGGGAGGTAGCCCCGACACTGAAGATGGACTGGGAGCGTTCATGTTTCCAACGCCAAGGGGTCAACCACAGCATCATCCAGTCGACTCCACCCGAGGTGGGCTGGCGCGTCTATTCCTCTGTTCCTGTGGTGAGAGGCGTAGCGAACCGTCTCAACTTTGAGAATCCTTTCTCCTTCTATGATCTGGCAGCCGACGCCGACGGCTGGCCGGAGCTGATCATAAGGAATGAATACGCCCCGCCGGGCGGCGTGGACTGCTGGTCAGATGAGCGCTTCTGGATCGTCACCGATCCAAGGTACCAGCGCCAAGTCTTCCGCTACACGTGGGATCAGGACAACGATGGCTACTGGGACTATAAGCTGGGACTGGCCGGTGCCAATGACATGGATTGGGTTGTGCATTTCCCCGACTTTGACATAGTGACGATACCGTATGGCGATCTGCCGTGGGTTCTCACAGACCAGATGAAATGGGCGGCGATGACCTTTGTGCACGCCACGGCGGAGACTGACTTCTCGTCGGAGGGAATCTACGACTGGCCCGAGATACGCAGTGTGTCTCGTGAGTTCCTGTGCGGCGCGGGAGATAGGGTGACCATCGGGCCGTCGGACGCTCGCAAGACGCTGCGCGGCGAATTCCGCAGTACACCGACGACCAGGCCCCAGTTGTACGTGAGCCCCGTCGACCGGGCACTGCACCTCGTCGGGGCAGAGGCCGGTGTGTACAACATCGATGATGCGCGACGCGTGCGGTATGCAGACCTGGACGGCGATGGATTCTTCGATGCCTGGACGCTCACGGAGAGGCCCGCGGAGGAGAGTGAAGACCGTACAGCGCAGCACTATCCAGGCAGGGATGCGCACCAGGGTGAGGAGCGGGTGCTCGGCGCCTTGTGGGCAACGTCCGATTTGCTGATCTATGCGCATGCTGACCGCGTAAGAGCCGTCCAGTCTTCGGTGCAGCCCAGCCTCTTCACCACAGCCCCGCCGCGTGACCACGCGGAGTGGCTGGCTTTGGGAGCGAAGCTCGAGCAATATGGGACAACTCTGGCTCTCGACGACCTGCCCGGCATGTTGCTGCAGTTCCATGGGCCCAGCTCGGACGTAACGGGAGCTACGCTGGATGGATTCCGCCTCACCGAACAGGGCCTCCGCTTTGTGCTGCGCCTGGCTCCTGGATTCGAGGCCGCGGTCGATGACCTAGGCCTGGGCGTGTCCGATCTCGAGCCGGGCGCCTACGCTGTCACGTACGACGGGTCCTTCCGCACGCAGATCCTGACACGCGCACGATTGACCGTCACTGCAGCGGACTGGTCCTGCGAACCCGCGCTGCCAGAACGGCTGGCGTGGGCAACGGTTGGCGTTACAGTGCGCAACACAGGGCTCACGGACGCGCAGTCGCTGCCAGTGCACGTGTACGCGAGCCAGGTGGCAGGAGAGCCCCGGCTGCTTGTGCAGCAGGAGCTCGACGTCGACGCTCAGGGAAGTGCCAGCATCGAGGCCAACTGGGCGCCGCCGAGCGCTGGTGTGTGGCGCATATGGCTCGACTTGGCTCCTGATGGGAAGGTTCCCGCCGACATCGAAGTAGGGGCGCTGGCCGACATGCAGATTGAGGTGGCTGCAGTGCCGATGCCGGAGATGTTTCAGCCGCTGGCGTCCTATGACGGCATTCGCTTCACCTGGCCGGTGGCCCTCCTTCTGGGCGGTATCTCGATGCTAGCGGTGTGCATGCTGGCCATGATCCTGACACATGACGCGCGCGTATTACCCCAGCAGCCTGGGGAAGAGGACTGAATTGGCCAGTGAGACAGGGCATGTGGCAACGCACCGCGGCGGGCGACGAATGACCGCAGCCTGGCCTGTGGTCATCTTCGCCCTCGCGCTAGCCGTGCGCGTTGTCTGGGCTCTGCTGGCAGGTCGGCTGGATCCGTTTCTGCGCCTGAACCGACTGCACGGCGACGCGGCGGCCTACGATCGCATCGCCCGCAACCTCTTGGCGGGGCAGGGCTTTGCCGAATTCGCAGGCCGAGCCACAGCCTTCTGGCCGCCGCTGTATCCGGCCTTTCTGGCTGGACTTTACTCCTTACTGGGCCACAATCTGCTGCTGGCGCGGCTGTTGCAGGCGGTGCTGGGGGCCGCGACAGTGCTTGCCGCCGCCAAAGCCTTCGAAGGTGCGCTCGGGCGACGGACTGCTGCCTTGGCCGGGCTCGGGATGGCCTGCTACCCCTATCTGGTGTACTTTGGCACCTGGCTGATCGCGGAGGCCCTCTATCTGCTGTTGCTGTGCCTGAGCTTGCTCGTTGCCACGCGCATGCAGGCGCGCCCAACGCTCAGGGGGTATGCCACGTTGGGGCTCCTGCTGGGCCTGGGGGCCCTTACCAAGCCAGCCGGGTTGATGCTAGTACCGCTGCTCCTTGTGTGGGTGTGGGTGGCGCCACCCGCACGCACAGGGCGAGTCAAGCTGCTCCAAGGCGCTCTCTTGTTGGCGGTCTGTGTCGCTACGCTGGCACCGTGGACCGTCCGCAACTACCTGGTCTTTCGGTCCTTTGTGCCCGTGTCCACCAACGGTGGCTACACCTTCTACGGCGCCAACAACGCCGAGGCCTTTGGCGGCCACCGCGAGGGCTTTCCCCCGCATCTACCTGGCCTCAGTGAGCCGGAGGCAGAGCAGGAATACTACCGGCTGGGCACCGACTGGATCCGCAGCGATCCGGTGGCATTCGTCCGCTTGGCCGCGCGCAAGGTGCAGAGACTGTTCTCACCGCTGTCGGTGGCGAGTTGGGAGCAGGACTACCCATTGCCATGGTCTGGCTATGTGCGTGCCATCTACGCGAGCTTCCTGGTACTGTCGCTGCTAGGCCTGGTCGTTTCGCTGCGGCGCTGGCGTGAGGTGTTTGTGTTCTATGCCCCGATTCTGCGCGTGGTGATCGGGGCGCTGGTGTTCTACGGAGATGTCCGCTACACGCTGCCGATGGTGCCATCCCTGGCAGCCTTTGCCGCACTCGGTCTGACCGTGCTGTGTAGCCCCTTTGGACGCGCGACCCTGCATGGGAGATCACAGTGGTGAGATCGCATCGACGCGGCGCCTCCCAAGCCTGGACCCTGTGCTTGCTCCTGATGCTCACAGGGACCATTGCGGGGAGCTACTTCGCGCTGCGCTACGCGGGCGGCTGGAGCGACTCGGATACGGGCTCCTTGTCCGCCACCATAGCCTCCGTCGCAGACGAGGGCACCCTGCTAACATCCGGGGGCGCCTACAGCATGGGGTTCGCCTACCAGTCACTGTCGGTCTTTATCATCTCCTTGACGGGGCTCCACGTGACGCAGCTCCAGTTCCAGGTCTACCCGCTGATCGCAGGCATGGTGATCGTCCTGGCATTCGCCATGTACCGGGCGCTCACCGGCAGCGCAGTGGCCGGCGCCCTGGCCACTTTGCTGCTGCTGCTGCAGCCCGATTTCCTTTTCGTTGTCTTTCGCGGCTCTCACGAGAAGGTCACCTGGTTAGGGGCCATGCTCGCGACGTATCTGCTGGCGAGAAGTTTCCGCGCGGTGCGTCAACCCGGCCGTCTTGCGAGCTATGTAGGTCTGTTCTACCTCGCCGCATTCACCCTTATCGCCAGCAACGCCTTCTTTGGGTCCTCGTTTATCGTGGCAGCCTTCGTCGGTCTGGCTGCAGGACTCTTCCTTGGCTACCTGTCGGAGCGCCGACCGCCGCCTGGTGCCGCTGGCCTTCCCGTGGGGCGCTTGACCTATGTCGTTGCGTCCGCCCTTGTGCTGTGGTACTTGATGGTGTTCTATCTTTATCCCGCCGCGACGCGCTTCCTTTATGACCTCCGAACGACGGTGGACCGCGCGGGTGCAGTCACTGCCGGCCTCGAGCAGCGTTTCGACGTGGCCGGCAGCGTCGGCCAAGGCTGGGTAAGTCGCACGGCGTACCTTGGCGTAACCTCCCCGACCTGGGTTCTGGCAGTGGTCTCGTTCCTCGTGTGGGTTGCTCTTGCCCTGCGGATGCTGCGCCGCCGCAGGCTGCTGGAGGCCCCGCCGCAGTTGCTGCTGTGGCTGCTTTATGGCGGCTTCGGAATGCAGCTCGCCGTCGGCCTGTTCCTGGCCAGGTTTGGTGGGGCGGTCGCCAATTTGCAGGTGCGCCTCTTCCCGGCCGTGATGCTGATGGCCTGTGCGCTGGTGGCCGTTGCCATCCATGCGGGCTGGCGGCGGTGGACAACGCGGTTCAAACGGTCGCTGCTAACAATCGTCCTACTTGCTTTCGCCCTGTGGGCCGGGATCGCTGCGCCCCTCAAGATGACCAACGAAGCCTCGATCTCAACCCTTTGGAACTTCTGGACGCCGTTCGAAGAACATGCGGTCTGGTGGGCGGACGACCACGCCACCCAGGCCAGCATCTGGCTCGGCCCTAGCCCCATCCGTATCGCCGGACGCGCGAGAGCAGCCGAATTCGGAGGACGTACTGGCAATGACGTGGACTCAACGGTAGTGGAGCCTCAAACCCGGGACTTGGTGATTTCGGACGCGGAGAGAGAGCTTGCGCGCAGGATCGCCGTCCCGCTTCCTGATGTGCGGCACGAGAACCGGGTGTACGATAATGGCGGAACCCAGATGTACCACAAGCGGGCTCGCACTCCGTTCCAATACTAGGCGCATTCGTGACTATGCACATGAAGTACAGGCAAAGTGACCCGGAGCACAGTCAGTCAGGTGTTGAGAACTGGCCTATGGTAACCCGGTCTGTGCTTGCCGCGGCGTCCAGCGATTCCAGCGCTTGCCTCCTTGCGATGCTGCTTGTCTGGAGCCTTCTGCCGGTCCTGCTCTATCGATTCTTGCCATTTCATGACTATCCCAATGGCGTGTTTCAGGGTTACTTGTTGCGTCTGGCACGTGTGGATCCCGCCACGCTGGCCGAGCACTACTCGTGGACCCGGGCGCTTGTGCCCTACAGCGCGTGGTCCGCGGTGGCGTAGGCGCTGCACTCCTTCATTGAGTCGCCTGAGTGGGTGGGCAAGCTCTTCTTTGTGCTGACGACGCTGGCCTTTGTCGGCGGTGGCAGCTACCTCATCCGCGCTGTGCAAGGGCGCCCAACGGCCCTGGAACTGCTGCCGCTCGTGTGGGCGTACGATCGTTTCGTCTACGACGGCATTTTGAACTACCACCTTGCCTTGGGCCTCTGTTTGCTCACAATCGGCTATCTGCATCGTGCCACTGACAATGCGCGCCGAGTGCCTAGCAGATTCTCCATGGCCGTGCTGGCATGCCTCGGCGTCCTGACCTACTTCTCCCACATCCTGGGCTGGGTGCCGCTGTGCCTGGCGATTGCTGTGTACTCGGCACTGCTCTGTCTGCGGGAGCGCTCGTGGCGCGGCATGCTGCCGATGCTGTCGCTCTTGCCTTCCACCCTGCTCCTTGTCTGGTACGTCGCCAGCCGGTCTGGCGGGATCAGCTGGGTGCTGTATCCCTCTCTGACCGCCAAACTCTACGCCTGGGCACCGGCCTTTCTGCTGTTCTTCCGGCTGGATCCCCTCGGCCTCCAGCCACCGATGGCCCTGGTGTTGAACGTGGGCGTTTGGGCGGTCATGGCTGGGATGGTGATCGGTTTCGCCGATCGCGGGCAAAGAGCTTCCCCAGGTGACCTGTTCCACGCAGCGCCGCTGCTGTCAGCCCTGTCCTGCCTGGCTTGCGCTGCGCTCATACCATTCTACCTGTTTGCCAACATGGGACGGCCGGACGTGCGCTTCCTGCAACCCGCAATGTGGCTAGCCATCGCGTCCGTGCGCTACAGAAAGCCTTCAGGGGGCCAAACAGCAGCGCCAGTGTTGCTGGTCATGCTAGTCCTTGCAGTCAACCTGGTTCAGTTCGCGCGCGCTAGCCCTCAGCTAGTGGAGGTGTTCGAGGCCCTGCACAGAGCGGTGCCCAAGGATACGCGGGTCTACTCGGTGTCCCTGCGCAGCCCGCCGCTGTCACTCAGCGAGGCCGTTGAGGATAGCGGACTGATCAACTTCACTGTCGGCATGCCCATCCTGGACTACTTTGATCTGTATCGTTTCATCGCCCACGGCGGCTACACTGCGGACCTGGGCATGTTTGGCATAGCCTGGCTGGCCAACAGTCCAACCGCCCCGCCCCCTCAGCTGCGACTCGCAACCCTTTCCAACCGCGACCTGCGGGCGACAGCCGCAGCTATACGGACGCAAGCCGGGCAATTCGACATCGTCGAGCTGTTCGGCCAATCCAGCGACGTGCGCGCGGTCGAGGCATACGTTGCGCCCGCCCTTGTCCCCGTCGCCAGCGGGACGCACTACTCGGTGCTGGCACCCGTCGCGGGCTCCCGCTAACCTCGTCGCCAGTGCGGCCAAGGGCCCCTATCGTCAGGGGAAGATCGCGCACCTGCACCGGTGGCGCAGGTCCCGGTGTCGTCGCTTCGCTCCTGACAATGACAGTGTGGAAGCCAGCCACGCGCCCCCCCGCCAAGCCCTGAGCTCCCGACCCGAGCGCCAGCCCTTCAGTGTCCTCATCATGCCCACGCACCTGCAGCCCTCCTCGCCAGCGCCGCGGGCCTGCCGCCGAGAGTCCGTCTTCTTCTCAGTGTCTCAGTGGTTCCACACCCCCTCCCGCAGGCAGCCACCGGCGGCGACAGCCGGCGACCTCGTCGAAGCGCCATCCCCCGCTGGCTGGGGAGATGCGTCGCGCCCTATCGCTTTGCCCAAGGTGCTGTGCAAAGGCGGCCCGCGGCTCACAGGGGATGACGGTCATAAAGGCCTATGCTACATCACTGTCCACGACAACCACCCTCACCCGCTGCGCACCCTACTACCAGAGTTCCGTCGCTGACGGTCGATGACGGCCACAAGGGCCTATACTACATCGCTGTCCACAACAACCACCCTCGCCGGCGACGCACCCTGCTACTAGGGTCCCGTCGCTCGCGGTCGATGACGGCCACAAGGGCCTATACTACATCACTGTCCACAACAACCACCCTCGCCCGCTGTCCACCCTCCCACCACGGTCCCGTCGCTGACGGTCGATGACGGCCACAAGGGCCTATACTACATCACTGTCCACAACAACCACCCTCGCCGGCGACGCACCCTGCTACCAGAGTTCC
>Ga0180437_10008071_pt1 | contig 13496 bp, 10 predicted proteins | sample SS_ome_4_FD_132410 | JGI IMG/M metagenome (GOLD analysis project Ga0180437, IMG submission 132410) | Hypersaline lake sediment archaeal communities from the Salton Sea, California, USA - SS_3_D_1 metaG | ecosystem: Environmental > Aquatic > Non-marine Saline and Alkaline > Hypersaline >...
ATTGAAACGGAGATAACGCGATGCAAAATGTGGTCTTGACGGCGAATCTGGTGCTGGTGTTGAGTCTGGGGAGTTTTTGCAGTTTGGCCCGCGGCGAGGAGGGGTCGACCGCTTCCAAAGAAAGCGTGAAGCAAAAGATTGCGACGGTGCGGGCCGAGATTGCCTACCTCGACAGCGAACACACGGCAGAAGACAGAAGATGGGCCGACTACAAGGACAAGGCCCGCGCACTTACAGAGAAATGCGAGAAGGCCGTGGGCGACCTCGGCGAGGGTGACAGTGAATCTGCGGAGAAAACGGCTGCCCTTGCAAAGGAGCTTGACGCACTTCGCGGCCGAATACCTCTGCGACTTCCGGCCGGGCCGCCCGGGCCCGGGCGCTTCGGGGCCTACTATGTCAGGCTGAAGTACAGCTACGACTGGGACAGGCTCTGGAAAGTGGCCTCGCACCCCGACGTGGTGGTTCGATTCGACGAATTCGACCATCGCTTTGTCTTCTGGCGCGGCACCAGCTATATTCCGTGCTGGGCGACTTATGACGGCGCGTGGTTCACGAACGAGTTCTTCGAGCGCCGCGGCCATCTCGGAGGGTGCAACAGCATGTGCGAGCCGATGAGTGACAAGCAGACGCGTTACTCGCACGTTCGGGTAATTGAAAGCAACGATGCGAGGGTGGTTGTTCACTGGCGTTATTCGCCGGTGGACCTGGATTACAACCAGCCGTATGTCGACAAGCTGACCAAATGGGGCGACTGGGTCGATGAATACTACACGATATATCCGGATTCGGTCGGCGTTCGAAAGGCAACCATACATTCGTCTTCGCCGAAGGACCACTGGATAGAATACCAGGAGAGCATCGTGATAAATCAGCCCGGCACTATACCGGAGGACAACATCAATTACGACGCGGTCGGCTTCGCCAACCTGAAAGGCGAGAGCAAGACGTACACATGGACCGAGGACGGCGGCCCGGGATTCAGGGGCGCCCCGTCGGAGCCGTGCATACAGGTTGTGAATTTCAAGAACAGGTACAAACCGTTTTCGGTGGTCGACCCGGACGGTGTGCGGATCAAGCCATACGGCGGCCACGGCCGAAACTCGCACTTTAACTGGTGGAACCACTGGCCTGTCGCGCAGGAGAAATCCGATACGACGTTGGCCGTCTCCGCCGACAAGCCGTCACACTCCTCCCTGTCGCACATCACGTGGAAACTGCACGAAGAGGACGAGATATCGAGAACATGGATTATGCTCCACGGGATGACCGACAAACCGGCCGGCGAACTTGCGCCGGTTGCGAAATCCTGGCTTCATGCCGCCGAGCTCAAACTGCCCGGCCTGACCGGGCGGTATTTCACAAGTGAAGGTTATGACAAGACGCAGAGAGCGTACGTTATTTCCTGCGGGAAGGCGGGCAAGGCCGCTGCTTTGAAAATCGAACTGGCGGCGAGCGAAGATTCGCCCGTCATAAATCCGGCGTTTGTTATCAAAGGATGGGGCACGGGCAAGGTATACTGCAGCGTGGACGGCAACGAGGTCAAGTGCGGGAAGGATTTTCGCTTCGGACATGCAGACAGTCTCCAGGACAGCGACCTTGTAGTGTGGCTCCGAAAAGAATCAACAAGGCCGATACAGATCCTGTTTGCGCCGCCGCCGGAGGGCTGCAGGGGGTAATCAATTGAAAGGCGGCAATTTTCAGTTAAGGGACAGCGCGATGCACAGCCTGAAGTGGTTAAGCGGTGTTTTTGTTTCCCTGGTATTCTGCGGCGCAGCGGTCCGGGCTGAACCTGCGGCGTGGTGGAAATTTGAGGTTGACGAAGGCGAGCAAATCACCGAAGGCGTTACGGGAACAAAGGACAAGATCGAAGGCGGCTTCAGGACCGTCGCCGGTGTCTCGGGCGGTGCATTGAAGCTCGACGGTTTTAGCGGTTATATCCTGCGCCGAGCCGAACAGGCCCCGGTGGTTTCCGGCGCATTCAGCATAGAGGGGTGGGTGGCGCTTGGCGGCTACCCGGTAAACTGGTGCCCTATTGTCGAGCAGCAAAGCCAGCCCGACAGAGGTTACTTCTTTGGAATCGACGCTTGGGGGCATCCGGGATTGCAGCTTTCCGTCGGCGGCAAGTGGAAGTCGGTTCAGTCCGAGATCCGGCTGCCGCTGAGAAAGTGGATATACGTAGCCGGCGTTTATTCCCCTGAAAAGAGCGCCGCCGTCTATATCAACGGCGAACCGGTATCGAGCGCAGAGATTCGAGGCGCATTTGCTCCCGCGCCGGACTGTGACCTGTTCATCGGCAAACACGGTGCGAAGGCCCAGCCCGAGGGGACGCTGCGTCCGGAGGCCACGGCCGCCGTGCATACGTACCTCGACGCCATCGTCGACGAATTGAAAATCTCAAACCTCGCTTTGACCGCGGAGCAAATCGCCGAGAATTATGCCGCGAGCAAGCCGACAGCCGAGCCTGATATACCGCCGCGCGTGCTACCTGCCGGCCCGTGCGAAGCCGGGCCCTTTGGCGCGTACTACACCAAGCTGAAGTACTACGAGGAATGGGATGCGCCGTGGCGGGTGAGCGATTACCCGGACGTGGTGGTGAGATTCGACGATGCGCCGTACAGGTTTGTCTTCTGGCGAGGAACCAGCTATATCCCGCACTGGGTCACCGAAAACGGCATCTGGTACGACAACGAATTCAACGAAACATGGGGCCACGGCGTCAAAGGCTGTGCCGAGCCAATGAGCGACAAACAGTGCCGCCACTCGCATGTGCGTATCATCGAAAGTCATAATGCGCGTGTGGTGGTTCACTGGCGATACGCCCTTGTCGACAACTTCTACACCTTCGCCCGCGTCGACGAAGCTACCGGCTGGGGCGACTGGACGGACGAAGTCTACTACATATACCCGGACGGGGTCGGAATACGAAAAATTACACTGCACAGCACGAACCCCGAACAGCCCCACGAATGGCAGGAAGGCATCATCGTGATGGGACCGGGCCAGCGGCCGGACGAAGTGCTCGAACCGGAGGCAGTGACCCTGGCGAACATGAACGGTGAAACGGCCACCTATTCCTGGGAACACAGCACACCGGATCACCCCACAGAACCCAGGAATGCAAACATCCAAGTGATAAATACAAAATCAAAGTACAAGAGCTTTGTGATTGTCCTGCCCGAATCAAAGCCGCGGGTCACGTTCTATCGCGGCGAGATACGCAGGGAAGTCTGCATCTTCCCATGGTGGAACCACTGGCCCACCGCCCCGAAACCCTCGGACGGACGATGGGCAATGGACTGCGACCAGGCGTCGCATTCAGCGCTGACGCACACCGAGTGGAAGGAACACTCAAAGACCGAGAACACGATGACCAAGATTATGATGCACGGTATGACCGACAAACCAGCCGGGCAGCTCGTGCCGCTGGCAAGCTCGTGGGCCAAGCCGCCAAGGCTGGTACTGTCCGGCAGCAGCTTTGTCAGTCTCGGCTATGACGTGACTCAGCGGGCCTATGTTCTGAGCTGTCGACGGCCCGGCAGGCCGCAAGCCATTAAACTCGGACTGGCCGCCGATAGAGATTCGCCCGTTCTGAACCCTGGGTTTGTGCTAAGAAACTGGGGCCAGGCCGAAGCTTCGTTGAAGATAAACGGCAGGAAGACAGAGCAAGGCAAGGATTTCCGGGTCGGTCACTATCACAGGCTCGAAGGCAGCGACCTGATTGTCTGGATAAGGGCTCAATCGAGCGAACCGGTGAAAATCGAACTTGCGCCCGTCGACGGCTGATTTTAGACCGGACCAGTGTAACAACGAAACAAGCAACCTCCGGCGAATCCAGGGAAAAGGCGGGAATTCAAAAAAAGATTGACACTTACGGATGACAGTCGAACGAGGTAACCGATTTATGTTATAATCTGCTGTTGAGTTATGGAAACGCTGAAGCTTTTACGAGACTATTTCCCGATGGCTGTCTTTACCGGCAGGAGTCTGGTGTTTATCAGTGAGAACTGGCGTGTGGAGCTTACCGAGCATAAAGACAGCGATTTCAGCGGCTCGCCGCCGAAGCCGGCGATAATTCGCGTAAGAATCTTTCAAAAAGCCCTGAGCGGCGAGTTCATATCGGGCCACTACGAGGATTTCCAGCTTGCCTCGCTCGGCGAGCTTGCCGAGCAGATAGAGAAATATATACAATCGGCAATTGGTGGAAACATCAGGGAATTGAGCGACTGAGTTTGAATATTTGTTTCGCGGGGGCCTCTGCGACAAGCTACAATGCTTTCTATGGCTGAATTAACGCTCCAGGAGGTTGACGACGGCGTCATTTTCAAGGTTAAGGTTGTGCCCGGCAGCAGCAAAACGGCCGTTGGCGGGCTTTTAGACGACATGGTGAAAATAAAGGTCTCGGCGGCGCCGGAGAAGGGCAAGGCGAATCAGCGCCTGGTCGAATTTTTAGCCGGAAGACTCGGGCTGAAAAAAAATGCCGTAAGCATTCTCTCGGGCAAGACCGGTCCGACTAAGAGCGTCCGCGTTGTCGGCATCTCGGGCGAGGAGCTGCTTGAGAAATTAAATCTGAAGTAATCAAGGGCTGTTTATGACTGAAAATCCGACCTCATTGCCGCAAGACGACCCTTTGGACGAAACGTCGCTGCGATACATGCTCAAGCTGGCAGCGCCGATGGTGGTGACAACCATATCCTTCACCGTAATGCAGTTCGTTGACCGGTTTATGGTTTCTCGTCTTGGCACCGACGCTCTTGCCGCGATTTTGCCGGCGGGAATTGTCAGTTTTGTGCCGGCAAGTTTCGCGCTTGGGGTGACGGCGACGCTGAACACATTCGTGAGCCAGAGCCTCGGAAAAGGCAAGCTGAAGGACTGCTCGAACTACTGCTGGCAGGTGATTTACATGGGCCTGGCATATTTTACAGTGGTGCTGTTATTGCTGTGGCCGGCGGCGCCGTGGATATTCGGGACGATGGGCTTTGAACCTGCCGTAATCGAGCTGGAAGTGACATACTTCAGGATCATGCTTTATACGCAGTTTCTTGCGGTGTTTATCTGGTCGAGCAGCCGGTTCTTCATGGGTATTCATCGGCCGATCGTGACGATGTACGCGGCCATGTGCTCCCAGGTCGTAAACATAGCCGCCAACTATGTGCTGATTTTCGGCAAGTTGGGTTTCCCGGCGATGGGTATCGAAGGGGCCGGCTGGGGGACATTCATCGGGATGACTGTGAACGCGGTGATACCGATGTACATGTTCCTGACCGGGAGCACAAACTCGCGTTACAAATGCACACGCTCCTTGAACATCGATTTGGGGAAAATGGTCGACCTTGTGCGAGTGGGCTTTCCTGCCGGCTTTGCGTTCATGGTGCACGTGGCGTTTTTGGGCTTGATATTGTTCGGTCTGGTAAGCAAGTTCGGAAACGCAGCCTCGGCTGCAACAAGCGCGGTATTTTCCTGCATAAATGTCTCGGTCATGCCCGTTGTCGGAATGGCCATCGCCCTGACCGCAGCCGTCGGCAAAAGCATCGGCAGGGGCAGAAAGGACATCGCGGTTAAGCAGACAAGCGTGTGTTTGAGACTGGGCCTGATTTATATGGGAACGATGGGCGCCTGCTTCTATTTGTTCAGAGAGCACATCATGGCCATCTGGTCGGAAGACGCAGAGGTCGTCGAAATCGGCGCGGGCATCCTTATATGCGCAGCAATATTTCAGGTGTTTGACGCCGCCGTGATCACTTACAACGGCGCGCTCCGCGGCGCCGGCGACACACTGTGGCTGGCGCTTGTCTCAGCCGTTTGCACCAGCGTAATACTCGGCGCCGGCGGTGTGCTCGTGCTAAAGTTCTTCCCGCAGCTCGGTCCTTTGGGGCCCTGGATCGCCTTTACTGTAAATATCATCGCGGTGGGCATCGCGAACCGCTGGCGATTCAAGAGCAACCGGTGGATGAAGATCGACCTTTTCAAACGTCCCGGCGGCCCCATGCCGGTGGAGGTCGAGCCGATAGTGGAGTAACTTGGAAAAACATTGTTGTGGATTTTCGCCGATTTTTCGTGTAAAATAGCGCGAAGGCTAATCTGAAACCGGGAAAAAGCCGACACGTTTTTTGATTTGGCATGACGAAACACTTATGAAAAACACTCTGACGCCGACAATCTGTGCCATACTCCTGGCGTCTTGTTCCTGCTTTGGGCGGCACGAGAGGCTCGCCAACCACGACCTTAGCGGCCTCTATGCAAGATCGATCGAGCGGATACTTCGCCTCCGGGAGGACGAGGTGGATTTGGCCACAGCGGTTCTGATTATTTCGGAAGAGTGGAACGACAACGTGCTCGGCCGGCGATACATATCCAGGGTCGACGAAATGGCGTGGGACATTCTCGACAGGCTGAAGGCAAAAGGGCTGAAGTCCGACTACAAGGCCATACCGGTGATAAATGATTACCTGTTCAAAGAGAATCGCTTCAAATCGGTCAAGGAGGCCGCCGACCCGAGGGATTTGTTTCTGCATTCGGTGATGGACAGAAAAAGCGGCTACTGCCTGAGCCTGTCGGTGCTTTATCTGTCGATCGGCGAGAGGTTGGGACTGCCTCTGTACGGCGTGGTAGTACCCGGACACTTCTTCGTCAGGTACGACGACGGGAAGCGCACACGATTCAATATCGAGACCACCAGCGGCGGCGGCAGCGCGCCCGACGAACACTACCTCACCAAGTTTAACGTGCCCGAAGGCGGGCGCGAGGGGATTTATATGAAGAACCTCAACAAGATGCAGACGCTCGGCTGCTTCTTCAATAATCTTGGAAACAGCTACATGGATGTCGGAAACCTCAACTCCGCCCTGATGGCGCTTGAAAGGGCCGTCGAGATAAATCCCTCTCTGGCGGAGTCACGAACGAACCTCGGCAACATATATCTGAGGAAGGGGCAAATCCAGGATGCCATAAGCCAGTACAGCGCCGCGCTTCGTATAAACCCGCACGACGCCAAAACGCACAACAATCTGGGAAACACGTATGCCAGGCAGAATATGTTCACCAACGCGGTTTCCGAATATCACAAATCCATAGAGCTGGACCCGAATTTCGTCGATGCGTACAAGAACCTGGCAAACGCTTACTGCAAGCAGAGCCTGTTCTCGAAGGCCGTTCACCAGTTGAAAGCCGCCCTTGACCTGGAGCCGAGAAACGCCGAACTGTACACCCAGTTGGGTGAGGTTTACAGCGAGACGGGAGACTGCGAAACGGCATTAGCGCAGTACGAACGGGCCGTGAGGATTGACCGTGATTCGGCCAGGAGCCACTACGGCATGGCCTTGTGCTACAAGAAGCTCGGACGAATAGACCACGAAATCAGGGCGTACAAGAACGCCCTGCGCATCGAGCCTGATATGACCGCTGCACTGGGAAATCTCGGAAACGCCTACTTCGGAAAAGAGAACTATGACGAGGCAATCAGGCAGTACCAGAAGGCGCTTCGAATCGCGCCTGACGACGGAATGCTTTACTACAATCTCGGGGCGGCGTATTCCAACAAAGGCGCGTACTCACAGGCTGTCACGGCCTATCTCAAGGCCGTCCGGATTGACCCGCAAGACGCCAATTCGCATAACGGCCTCGGGTTCGCCTACTACCGGCTGGAAAAATACGACGAGGCATGGAGCCATATACAAACAGCCGAGCAACTGGGCGTCGCTGTTGACAAAGACCTGATCGCCGCTGTCAAGAGACAGCTCAAGTAGAATCCTTCGCGGCTGCGGTTTGTCGGCCGGACCGTTACCGCCGTCGCCGCAAATTGCGGCTTCCAAAAATCTTCTTGACATCCCGCCGAAATTGCATATAATGGCCTGTACTTTTCGCCAACCAAAAAAGCCTATAGGAGGCGAAAAATGCACGACTCTCTGTCCGAGTATTTGCATCTTAGGGGTGAAGGCGTGAAGAGAAGGTTTTTCCCACAATCACTTAAGTCTGGTCGAGAGGAGAAAAAAATGAAAAAGCACATATTCCCCGCAACCGTAGCAGCGCTACTTTGTGTCGTTGCAGTCACAGAAGCCGCGGTCCCCTGTAAATCCAATTCCGACTGCGACGCGCGCCAGTACTGTGCCAAGGCCACCGGCAAGTGTGACGCGGAGGGAACCTGCCAGGGGCGTCCGGAAATCTGCCCGCTTGTCTGGATGCCGGTCTGCGGATGCGACGGCCGAACGTACGGCAACGCCTGCGAGGCGGCGGCAGCGGGGGTAAGCGTCAACTACGAAGGAGAATGCAGACCCGCACAATGCTCCGACAACGCCGATTGCGCGCAGAGCGAATACTGCCGCAAGGAAAGCTGCGACGCTCCAAGCGGGACATGCGAACCGCGCCCGCAGGGGTGTCCGGAAATCTACAGCCCGGTCTGTGGATGCGACGGCAAGACGTACGGCAACGAATGTGAGGCCGCCAGCGCAGGAGTGAACGTCGCCTACGAAGGCGAGTGCTCGAGGTACTGCGGCTCCAACATCGACTGCGGGGCAAACGAATACTGCTTCTTCGAGACTTGCGCCCTGGAGACAGGTGTTTGCCGGGAAAGGCCCCAGGTTTGTCCGGATGTCTGGGACCCGGTGTGCGGATGTGACGGAAAGACTTACGGCAATTCGTGCGAAGCCGCTGCGGTGGGCGTGAGCGTAGACTATGAAGGCGAATGCAACCCTTCGTATTGCCGCTCGAACGAAATGTGCGCCCCCGAAGAGTACTGCTTATTTGAAATTTGCGAGGTAGAAAGCGGGATTTGCACGCCGCGCCCGCAGGTTTGTCCCGATGTGTGGGACCCGGTTTGCGGATGTGACGGCGTCACTTATTCAAATGTCTGCTACGCAGCAATGGTAGGAGTCAGCGTCGATTACTTCGGCGAATGCGTGACGGGGATTTGCAATGCCAACAACGACTGTGCAGCCGAAGAATATTGTGCAAAGGCCGCCGGCGACTGTGACGGCGAGGGTGCATGCTCAACTCGCCCCGAGGTCTGTCCGATGATCTGGGACCCGGTTTGCGGCTGCGACGGACGCACATACTCCAATTCCTGCTTCGCCGCAATGGCCGGTGTGAACGTTGACTACTCCGGCGAATGCCAGCCGGTGGTAACTCCATGCCGCGCAAACGCCGACTGCGAAATTGACCAGTACTGCGCCAAGGACGCGGGTGATTGCAGCGGAGAGGGAGTCTGTCAGCCCAGGCCGGGAATCTGCCCGGACATCTGGGATCCGGTCTGCGGGTGCGACGGGGCGACCTATTCGAACGAATGCTACGCCGCGAGGGCCGGAGTAAACGTCGATTACGCCGGTCAGTGCGAACCGGTTGTGACTCCTTGCGGGTCCAATGAAGATTGCGATCCGGATTCTTATTGCGCCAAAGAACCGGGCGATTGTGACGGCGTAGGCGCCTGTCAGCCGCGACCGCAGGTTTGCCTGGATATCTGGGACCCGGTCTGCGGGTGCGACGGGCGAACATACTCGAATTCCTGCTACGCGGCTACGGCAGGGGTGAATGTGAACTACCGCGGCGAATGTGAGCCCGTTGTGACCCCGTGCAGTTCGAATAAGGATTGCAGCCCGGAAGGTTACTGCGCCAAAGCAAGCGGTGACTGCGACGGCCAGGGCGCCTGCCAGGCTCGCCCCGAGGCATGTATCGCGGTGTGGGACCCTGTCTGCGGATGCGACGGCGTGACGTATTCCAATACCTGCTATGCCGCGATGGCAGGTGTCAGCGTCGATTATCAGGGCCAGTGTGAGCCCGATGTCACCCCATGCGATTCCAGCGCCGACTGCGATGCGGCCGACTATTGCGCCAAGTCGCCCGGCGACTGTGACGGCGAGGGCACCTGCCAGTCAAGGCCACAGGCCTGCCCGGCTGTTTGGGACCCTGTTTGTGGTTGCGACGGAAGTACATACTCCAATGCCTGCTATGGGGCGATGGCCGGAGTAAGTGTCAATTACGAGGGCCAGTGTTTGCCGGCAGGGCCGACGATTCTCATGCGCGAACCAAAGGTCGCACCCGACGACGTTCATACAGGCCCGTCGGGGATAGCCCTCGTCCGGATTCTCTGGAGCGAGGCGGTTGTCTTTAGCGCCGGTGATATCGCCATCGTCAACGAAGACGGCTCAGCGGTCCCGTTCGCCGTCGCCGGAAGCAGTTCAGAAATTATGACGATTAACTTCAACCGAATACTGCTGTACGACCGATACACGATAACAATCGCCGACTCGGTGGTCGGCGCCGATACGGGCAATTCAATTGATGGTGACAAGAACGGCGCCGCCGGCGGCGATGCGGTTATCGTCATGGAACACCGCGACCGCGGTGACTTCGACAACAGCAATCTGATCAACGGAATCGACTTTGCAGCCATAGCCCGAAAATGGCTTGAAGACTTCAATTAGTCGAATGCCGGCGTCGCACCGGCGTCGCCGCAAGGCCGAGGCGACTGTGTGCGGCTATTTGTGCTGCTCAAAGGCTTCCGGGAGATAGTCGATTATGTCCGTTGTGATCAGGCTTATGCGGCCGAGGCTCTCGGCTGCGATGTCTCCGGCCAAGCCGTGAACGTACACACCGAGGACGGCTGCGTCAAAATCGTTCAGTCCCTGTCCGGCAAGTGCGGTTATCACTCCCGTCAGAACGTCACCCGAACCGGCCGTCGCCATTCCGGGATTGCCCGTCTTGTTCACGTAGGCCCTTTGCCCGTCCGTAACCACGGTGCCGGCGCCTTTAAGGACCACCACGGTTTCGGTCTGTTGAGCCAGTTGCACCGCCTGCTCCTTCCGCTGCGAAGGCAACTGCTCCCTGAAAAGTCCCGACCAGAGCCGTTTTATTTCACCGGGATGCGGCGTCAGGACAAGGTTGGCCTTCGACTTTCGCGGCCAGCCGGTTATTTTCGCGAGGTTGTTGAGACCGTCGGCGTCGATGACAAGACGCAGCGATTGCTGTTGAATCAGCGCTTCAAGAACAAGCCGAAGCGCCGCACCGGTGCCTAACCCCGGACCAAACGCGAAGACATCGTTGTCGGAAACGATATCGAGAATGCTGCTTATAGCCCTTGCCGAAATGCGGCCGTTATTTTCTTCGGGCAGCGGTATTGTCGTAAAAGACGGCTCTATCGACGCTACTATCGGCAGAATGCTTCTCGGAACCGCCACTCTTACAAGGCCCGCTCCGGCCCGCAAGGCCGCCCGGCCCGCAAGAGCGGCCGCACCACTCATGCCGAGGCTGCCTGCGATAATGCAGACCCTGCCGAAGTCACCTTTGTGGGCGTCAAGCGCCCTGGGCGCAAGCTTCGGAACCCTTCTGACATCTCGAACTTTCATCATTCAATTGAGCTTTCTGTCTTTGAGCCGAACGGCCGGACCTGCAGTCAAGCCGGCAGAGTTCAATCTCTCTGTTCGATTTTTCTGTTGATCAGTGTCGCCGTAACACCTGCCGAAAAACCGTTGTCAATATTCACGACCGTCACGCCCGCGGCGCAACTGTTCAGCATCGTCAAAAGCGCCGCTACCCCGCCGAAGCTGGCGCCGACGCCTATGCTGGTCGGCACGGCGATAACCGGGCAGCTCACAAGACCGGCTACCACTCCGGCAAGCGCGCCTTCCATACCCGCGATAACGACAATCACATTGGCTTTCTGCAGATCCGGCACGTGTCCGAGGAGCCGGTGCAGGCCTGCAACTCCGACGTCGCAAATCAGTTCCGTGCGCTGCCCCATAATCTCGGCGGTGACTTTCGCTTCGGCTGCGATCGGAAGGTCCGCCGTGCCCGCAGTGACTATGGGCAGCACCGTTTTCGACGGTTCGATTTTCTCCTGCTCCAGGACAATCGCCCGGCCCAGTTCTTCGTACCGCGCCTCCGGGACCGCCCGGGCAACTGCTTCGAAGACCTCTGCCGGTGCTCGCGTGGCTAAGACATTGTGCCCTTTCTCGGCAAGCGTCGAGAATATTCGCACGATTTGGTCGGCGGTTTTGCCCGGGCAGAAGATGACCTCGGGGAAGCCGCGGCGGATAGCGCGGTGGTGGTCTATCCGGGCAAAGCCCAAATCCTCGAACGGAAGGTGACGCAGCTTCTCGAGCGCCTCTTCAATGTCGATTTGCCCGCTCCTGACCTGCTCCAAAACCGCTTTCAACTGTTCAACCTGCAACTTGCCCTGCCCTTTCTCGGCGCCTCGGTTTTCTTTACGAAGTACTTCTTTTTTCAGCCGTCATAAAATGAGGCTTGCCCCGCTGTCAACTTTTTCAGCCGGTTGCTTTTGGTTCAAGCGTCAGGTCGGCGAAGAGCCCGGCTTTGTACTTGTGATACGCCAACGAAGCTACCATAACCGCATTGTCCGTGCAATACTGTTTCGGCGCGACGAGCAGTTTTTTCGGCGGCTCAGCCGACTCGCACATCCGCTGCAATGCCGTCCGAAGCGCGGAATTGGCAGCCACGCCGCCGCCCAAGAGTATGGTTTCGGCGCCGATTTTTTCCGCCGCGCGCCTGGTCTTGCTCACGAGCACATCCACCACAGCCGCCTGGAAAGACGCCGCGATGTCGGCTATTTCCCGACGGCTCATCTTCTCGACGCGATTTTCGCCTTTCATATCCTGGCCGCGGCAGTAGTAAAGCACAGCCGTCTTGATGCCGCTGAAAGAAAAATCCAGCGAATCAGGGCCTAACATCGAACGGGGAAAATCTATCGCGTTCGGATTTCCCTCTCTCGCGGCATCCTCGATGGCCGGGCCGCCGGGATAAGGCAGCTTCAGGATTGTGGCAACCTTATCGAACGCTTCGCCCGCGGCGTCGTCGATCGTCGAGCCGAGAAGCTCAGGCTCCAAGGGCGAGCGGTAATCATAAAGACTCGTGTGTCCCCCCGAAACAATCAGGGCCACGGCGGGCAATTTTACGCCCTCTTCGGAGATTATCGCCGACTGCATATGCCCGTGAAGGTGATTGATCGCAATAAGCGGCTTTTCCCACACCAGGCTGAGCGTCTTTGCCGCCGTCACGCCCACAATAAGCGCCACCGTCAGACCCGGCTGATTGGCAACAGCGATTGCATCGATTTGCTCTTTTTTCAGAGCTGCCTGCTCGATTGCCTCACTTATCACAGGGCACAACTGCTCGATGTGGGCGCGCGAAGCGATCTCAGGAACCACGCCGCCGTATTTCTCGTGCAGCTTCGTCTGCGAGGCCACAACCGAAGATTTGACGACCCTTCCATCGGCAACCACAGCCGCCGCCGTTTCGTCACAACTGGTTTCTATCCCCAGAATATTCACGCATTTTTCCTGCGCCTGCATGAAGAAGATATTAGCTGTGCGAGGCGCTCGTGTCAACGCCGGCCGGTCTTCGACGGCTGGGGCGGGCGATGTTATTTCAGAGCGGCGCTGCGCTTGATTTGCTCGACGTCAAGCTCGCGAATGTACCTGACGAGGTTCCGCCACTCGCGGTGAAAGCCGAAGCCGCCTTCGGTCATCTCCTCAATCGCCTCTTCTTTGGCC
>Ga0180437_10008072_pt1 | contig 13496 bp, 11 predicted proteins | sample SS_ome_4_FD_132410 | JGI IMG/M metagenome (GOLD analysis project Ga0180437, IMG submission 132410) | Hypersaline lake sediment archaeal communities from the Salton Sea, California, USA - SS_3_D_1 metaG | ecosystem: Environmental > Aquatic > Non-marine Saline and Alkaline > Hypersaline >...
GGAGCATTAGCGGACAGTTCAACAAAAATGATAATGAACTGACCTTGTCCTGAATCGGACGGTTAACTTTTTATCGTTTTTAGCGCTTTCCGCAACAGGAACTAAATAATGATTTCGCTAAAGGATTACAGGATAGTTTTAGTTGGAGGTGCGGGATTTATCGGGCACAATCTGGCTTTGGCTTTAAAGGAACGAGGGGCCCAAGTTGAGGTCGTGGATGGATTGGACGTGAATAATCTGCTGACCTTCTCTTCATCAGATTGTCATTCCGGAAATCGAGAGCTTTATCGTGGTATGCTAAACGACCGCCTGGATCTGCTTCGGGAAAATGGAATTCCCCTTCATATTCAGGACGCGAGGGATTATCATATGATGAATGCGGTGTTAAATCAGATAAAGCCGCAGGTTGTTATTCATTTAGCCGCCGTAGCTCATGCCGCACTTTCCAACAAAGATCCTCATAGTACATTTGGTCATAGTCTGCGTACTCTTGAAAATGTGCTTGATTACTCGCGCAGCGGCGTTGAACACTTCATATATTTTTCTTCGAGTATGATTTACGGTGATTTCAAGTCTGCTGAGGTTACAGAACAGAGCCCTTGCGAGCCACTTGGGATATATGGTGTGTTGAAATTAGCAGGCGAGAAAATAGTAAAAGCTTATAGCCAGGTATTCGACCTGCCCTTTACGATTATTCGTCCATCAGCGCTCTATGGAGAGCGTTGTGTCAGTCGCAGGGTGGCGCAGGTTTTTGTGGAAAGCGCCTTGGAAGGAAATAGTATCTCTATTAATGGTGATGGTTCGGACCGTCTTGATTTTACGTATGTGCATGACTTGGTAAACGGCGTAATCAAAGTGATTGAAAACGAAAATTCAAAGGGCGAAATTTTCAACATCACCTATGGACAATCCAGGTCGCTTGAGGATATGGCTGAGCTTATAAGGGAACATTTTCCGGAAGCGCGCATCAGTTATTCGACCAAAGACAAACTTGTACCGGACCGCGGCACTCTATCTGTGGAGAAAGCCAGAAAACTGATTGACTATGAGCCTCAATATCCCTTGGAAAAAGGCTTTGTGGAATATATCAAATGGTATAAGTCAATATGGCCGAACAAGGCTGACGTTGTTCCGGTTGGGATAGGTGAATATCGCAAGAGCGGTCAGGCGGTGTCACCAAAGCAAAGTAAAACAGCTGAGCAGACGACCGGAACTGCGTAATGGCTAAACTCGACGGTATAATTCGCGATGACTGGCTGTCCGGGATACTGCAAAGAGATGTATATGAAATCGTCGTCGATGAATGGATAGAAAGAGTTAAAGACGAGACATGCGAAGAATATAAATTTCTTCGCGAGTTGCAATCAAAATATGTGTTCATGTATGCCAAGGTACCCACAAATTTTGTCAAGGGCTTCCATTTTTTGGAGATATTGGGCTTTAAGCTGGTCGACACAAATACTGTTTTTGATAAACCGATAGGTACGACCCGTGAATTTGTCGGGCGGTGCACCGTTCGACGTGCTGTTCCCGAAGACAGACAGTCAGTTGTGAAGGTTGCACGTGGCAGCTTTGCGTATTCTCGTTTTCACCTGGATCCGCAGATATCCGACTCGGTTTCCAACGAAATTAAAGCCAAGTGGGTTGATAATTTTTTTTCAGGGAAGCGAGCCGACGAGATGGTTGTCGCTTTGGTGGATGGGAAAGTTGCAGCATTCCTTACTCTGCTTCACGGAGGCGAGGACGAGCTTACCATAGATTTGATAGCTGTAGATGAAAAACAGCGTCGAAAGGGAATTGCCAGCGATATGATTCTGTATGCCGAATCTCAAAGTACTCGCCGCCGTATAATTGTCGGGACCCAACTGGCTAACATACCTTCCGGCCGCTTTTATGAGAAATTAGGGTTTCGACTACGCGAATCTTATTACGTATTTCACTATCATACCTTTTCCAGAGACGGCAGATGAAGATAGGCAACATAGATTTGGATGAAGAAGTTTTAATTATTGCCGAGGTCGGCAATAATCACGAAGGCAGCTATACATTGGCCGAGGATATGATAGGCTTGGCAGCAAAAGCAGGTGCGACGGCTGTCAAATTCCAGACGATTGTTCCTGAAAAGCTTGTTTCTGTCAGTCAGGCTGACAGAATTGCTCAACTTAAGAAATTTCAGTTGAGTTATGACGATTTTGAGAAACTAAGCAGAACAGCGCGACAAGAGGGAATCATGTTTTTGTCGACGCCGTTTGATGTAGACAGCGCTCATTTTCTTGAGCATTTTGTCCCAGCTTTCAAAATCGCTTCCGGCGATAACAATTTTCTCGCTTTGATAGATGTCATTGCTCGAACAGGCAAGCCCGTTATTATGTCAGCGGGGATGACAGAACTTTCGCAAACCGAAAAGACGAAAGATTTTATTGAGTCTATATGGCGAGAGTGTGGGATCGAGCAGGACCTTGCTGTTCTGCATTCTGTGGCCAGTTATCCGACCGAGACCAAGGATGCCAACCTTATTTTCATAAAAGAACTGCAGGGTCTTGGGGTTACAGTTGGTTATTCCGACCATACAATGGGCATTGAGGCTTCGATTCTTTCGGTGGCTGTAGGCGCTCGCGTTGTGGAAAAACATTTTACGATTGCTAAGAATTATTCGCGTTTTCATGACCACCAGTTGTCCGCTGATCCTCAGGAATTCGGGGAAATTGTACAAAGGATTCGCCAAGCTGAGGAATTGCTGGGTAAGGCAGGTAAGCGTGTGCTGGACGCGGAAGAAAAAGTAATTCGGGCCGCTCGTCGTTCGATAACAGCCCGTTGTGACCTGAAAAAGGGTGAACGAATTAGCATTAAAGATATTGCATGGCTAAGACCTGGCGGCGGCCTTGCGCCGGGCGAAGAGCAACAAATACTTGGCAAAAGACTTTGTAGAAATATTGCCCGGGGAGGAAAAATACTTCTTGAAGACACTACGGTTTAACTTTTATCAGACGGCTGTTTTGATAATCTGAGATTTCGCCGGAATGTGTGGTATCGCAGGATATATTGGCCGAGGTGTTGTTTCTCACGAGCGGATTGAATCTACTTTGTCGCTGATGAGCAATCGAGGGCCAGATTATAAAGACTACAGGGTTTATGAACAGGGCATTCTGAAGGTTGTGCTGTTGCATTCTCGCTTGAGCATTATTGACCTTGACCCTCGCTCACACCAACCGTTTTGTATCGGTGAGAGCACATTAATCTTTAACGGCGAAATATACAATTATCTGGAGCTTCGCAAGGAGCTTGAAGCTAAGGGAATTGTTTTACGAACAACGTCTGATACCGAAGTTTTGTTACGCTATTATTTACTTTATGGGGAGCGGTGTGTCGAATATTTTGAGGGGATGTGGAGTTTTGCGGTATTTGATAGGTCTAAAGGGCTTTTGTTTCTCTCCAGAGATCGTTTTGCTGAAAAACCGTTATACTACTATCGGTCGAAAGAGGGACTTTATTTTGGTTCAGAAGTAAAGTTTATTAAAGCCCTATCCGGTGAGAGACTTTCTGTAAATCAGCGACAGTTATTGCGTTATATGGTGAACGGATACAAATCTCTTTACAAAACAGAGGACACTTTCTTTGACGGTGTAAAGGAGATTCCGTTCGCTACAAATTTAACGATAGACGGCAATTTTAACGAAAGGAGCAGTCGTTACTGGGCACCACAGCATAAACAACGGTCGATGACACCGGAGGAATCGGTTGAGGCTTTTCGTGAGCGTTTGCTGGAGAGCGTTCGTATCCGTCTTCGTGCAGATGTCCCGTTGGCTTTTTGTTTAAGCGGGGGCGTTGATTCGGCGGCTATTGTCTCGATAGCCACTAAGTGTTTCGACTACGATGTGGCAACATTTTCGATAGTTGATTCCGACAAGAGGTATGACGAAAGAGACAACATTCAGGCAACATTGGATGACTTGAGATGTAAACATACAATTATTGAAACCTCATACGACAATTTCTTTGAGCGATTGGGCGAGCTTGTTGATTATCATGATGCGCCCTTGTATACAATTTCTTACTATATTCATTCATTTCTTTCCGAATCTATCGCCGGGCACGGCTATCGGGTGGTTTGCTCAGGCACAGGTGCCGATGAAATGGTGACTGGGTACTACGACCATTTTAATCAGTATCTTTATGAAATGCGCAACTCTGAGAACTATCCGCAATATCTTGAAGAATGGAAGCGCAATGCGGGACGTTTTGTTAGAAACCCATATCTTAAACAACCGGATTTGTACTTCGATAATCCTGGGTTCAGGGAACATATTTACTTGAATAATGATGTTTTTTCGGGGTACATGAACGAGAATTTCGCAGAGCCATTTATCGAAGAAGTGTATTGTGACAGTCTTTTACATAATCGGATGATGAATGAAATGTTTCACGAGGGGGCACGTGTCATTTTACACGAAGATGATTTGAATTCCATGCGTTACTCTGTTGAAAACCGCAGCCCTTATCTTGACTCCAGGCTGTTCGAAATATCCTATTCAATACCGACTGAATATCTTATCAGGGATGGATACGGAAAGTTTGTTCTGCGCGAGGCGGTGAAGGGCATTTTAAATGACCAGGTAAGATTGGACAGGCGGAAGAAGGGGTTCAATGCGGCAATTACTTCGCTGGTAAATTTCAAGGACCCGTCAATCAGAGACTACATATTGAGCGATAGTCTGGTGTATAACCTTGTTGATAGAAAAAAAATAGAAGCGATCATCCCTACCGAACCTTTACCTAACAGCATAAGTAAATTCTGGTTCTATTTTCTTAATGCCAAGGTCTTCCTGGAGCGGAACTGAAAAACGGTTTGTGGAGCAATAACAGGATAGAACGTGTTGATAAGCGACGATTTTGAATGTCGGGAGTACGGGCAACTATTGGAAGAATTTGCCGGGTTGTGTGAAGGGTTAGTGGAAAAGGGATGTCCGTATCTGGCTGTTATACTTTGCCATGAACTTTATCGTTTTTTGTACCCCGCGGAACCGTATGCAAATTTTAATAATACTGATCCTGTGGAATTTATTGTTGGTCATATAAAGAGATTAATTGAGTCGGGGCAGAGTTTTTCTGAAAGTTTAGCCCCGTATGATATGAATCTGAATTTGCTCAGCCGTTGTGATGAGCGTCAAACACTGGAAAGATCTACTTCAGAGTTATACTCGGACCTGTGGCAAGGATTTGATACAAGTGACTTGACCGATGAAAGTTTTCGCCTTCTGACAGATCGATTGCCCAAGGACATTATTGAAGAGAACATTGTAGGGAAAAACGTGTTGGATATGGGCTGTGGGTCTGGACGTCATTCGATTGCCCTTGCCAAGGTTGGCGCCGGACGGGTAACAGGCATTGACCTGCAAAGGAAATCTTTTGCTGCTGCAAAACAATGGTGCAAAGATAATAATCTTTCAGTGCAGTTTGAAGAAGGTAACGTTCATCGATTACGATTCGATAACGGTGCTTTTGATTTTGTTTTTTGCAATGGCGTGCTTCATCATACCAGTTCCATTGAGAAAGGCTTGCAGGAATTATCACGGGTATTAAAAAAGTCGGGCAAAGCATTCCTGTATCTGTATGCCTCGGGGGGGGCGTTTTGGACAACCCGGCGAGTATTAAGACGGATTTTCAAAAAGATACCGATAGCTTATACGAAGTCTGTTCTTCGCATGATAGGAATGCCGTCCAAGCGTTTTGTATTTTGTGATACGTGGTATGTGCCGCAGGAAATCCATACGACGGAGAAACAACTTATTGAGATGTTAGATAAAATAGGATTTTCATATCGGAAAGTTATTGGTAATAATTCTTTTGATTTGGATGCTGCCATTGAAAAGAACGTTGCGGGAGCAGAAAAGATGTGGGGTGACGGGGAGCATCGCTATATCCTTGGACTACGGTAGTTCAACACTTTTATTGCAGAATTGGATTTTGGTGTTGTTTAGAAGCGTTATCTGGCCGGATGGTTTTGGCAAAGTCTTTGAAGAGCAAAGCAGTTCTTGGATAAGTTTTATATTGGTATTAAATAGGTCAAATGACAAACTTGAGGAGTGTGTAATGCGAATTGTTGCCTCTGTGGAGGCTCGCATGCGGTCGGCACGTTTGCCTGGAAAAGTATTGAAGCCGATTCTGGGACGTCCTATGTTAGCGTTGCAAATAGAACGGCTGAAAAGAGTACGACACATAAATGATATTGTTATCGCCACGACGGTTGACTGGTCGTGTGACCCCATTGAAGAACTTGCCGGTCGTTTACGTGTTGGATGTTATCGAGGCAGCGAAGAGGATGTGCTCGTCCGGGTTTTGGAAGCGGCTCGTTACGCCGGGGCCGATTTGATTGTAGAAATAAACGGAGACAATCCGTTGATCGACCCTGGCACGGTAGAGCATGTAATAGAAGCATTTTTGGCCAATGACGTGGATTATTGTTCCAACTGTTTGGAACCTACATATCCCGATGGTATGGCTGTACAGGTTTTTCCGTTGTTTGTTCTGGAAGAAGTGGCTGGGCTGACAAATGATCCTGTTGACCATGAGCATGTCTCACTTTATATTTATGAGCACCCCGAAAGATTTCGTTTGCTGAATGTTGCGAGCGATTTACCGGCGGGGGCTTCTGAGTTGCGGTTGACGGTGGATACCCCTGAGGATTTTGAACTGGTCAGTCGTATTTACGAAGAGTTGCACCCGACGAACCCGGCCTTTACTTTGCGGGATATTTTGGATTTATTTAAGCAAAACGCAACTTTACGCGAAATTAACAGTCATATTAAGCAGAAAGCGGTGCATTGAAAGAAAAAGTATACAGAGCGGCATTAATCGGCTGTGGCCAGATAGGGGCTTGTTTTGATTGGCCGGATTCCAAGAATATAATTACGCATGCCAAGGCATACTTTAGACATCCGCGAACACGGTTAGTCGGCGTCATGGACATAGAAGCAGATGCTGCGAAGATGGCCGGGGAAAAGTGGCGGTGTAACAGTTATAATGATATAGACACATTATTTGATGAGGAACAGCCTGAAATAATAAGTATTTGTGCGCCGGATGAATATCATTATGAATATTTGATGGATGTTATCAGATTCCGGCCAAAGGCTGCTATTGCTGAAAAACCTTTAACAAAAGAGGTAGAGTCCTCAAGAAGGATAATTGCCGAGTATGCAAAGGCCGAGCTGCCTCTTTTCGTCAATTATTCTCGTCGTTATGATGAAACTGTACAAGAAGTAAAAGGGATGATAGATAAAGGTGAATTTGGCAGAATTCTCCATGTGAGTATTAAATATACAAAAGGTATTCTGCATAACGGCTCTCATGCTGTGGACATTGCCAATTATTTGTTTGGAGATATTTTGTCAGTGGAAACATTATCCGGTATCTGCAATCATAATGAATCTGACCCGACCCTGAGCGCTTATTTGTCGTATGAAAAATGCCGCGATGTCTTCCTGATGGCTTGTGACGCACAAAGTTATTCTGTCTTTGAGCTTGATATATTGGGCCAAAAAAAACGCATCTATTTTGATGAATTTGGCTGGAAGTATACCGAATATGTGGTAGAGGATAGCTCGCTTTATCATGGATATAGAGAGTTGTGCAGGGGCGAACATAGAAACACCGGATTGGGAACGGCTATGATGAATCTCATTAAGAACGTTGTAAACCATCTCGAAAGGAAAGAAGAAATTCTTTGTATGGGCAAAGATGCGTTGCGCGCGCAGGAAATCTGCGGGGATTTATTGAAGAGTTATTTGGAAAAAAGAAAAGATGCTTAAGTCCGCACATAGTATCCTTTCTATAATAAGAAAGTTCAACGAGATTTATTTCTACTGTGTTGACCCAGGGGCATTCAGTGTTTTATATCCTGTATATAAAGCAAAAGACGACCAAACCAATATAACGTGGATACTTGACGGATGGTGCAGGGATAACAAAAAAGAAATTTTTTGTGTTGAATTAGACACGTTCAAGGCCTCTTGCGATTTTAGGGACAATAAAGGGGTCTGTTTGGTTTTGGGTTCACAAACAAATTTCAAGACAACACGATGTATCATCGGATATTGCAGGGGAAAGAGGATATATTCAGTTTTTGTTTTTGACCACTGGTGCAACTATTTATCTCACTTTTATGACAAACAGATATCGAAGTTGTACCTCCCCGATAAAATATGCGTCATGGATGATGACGCAAAGCGATCATTGATTTACGCGACGGCTTCTCACTTGGAGGACAAAGGATACTTGGAGAATATCGCGATTGTAGGACATCCGGGTATTGAGCAGAGTGTTGAGACAATACACAATATCTCAAATGAGGAAAGGGCAGAAATCAGGCGTAAAATCAACGCTGGCAACAAGAAGGTCGACCTTTTTCTGTTGGAGCCTATCGAAGACGCTTACGGCTACGATTTAGAGGGCAAGCCACGCCAGGGCTATACTGAATATTCTATATTAAGGTACTTTTTGTGCAATATCTGGCTTGGTAATACCAAGGTTATAATCAAGCCTCATCCCAGGCAGGATGTTAGCAAGATTCGGACGTTTCTCTCAAATATCGCAAATTTTAATGATTTTGATTATGAATTGGAAGAACAGTTGAGTCTGGAACAGCTAATAGCAGTTGCAGATATAGTATATGGTGTGACTACTATAGGGTTGATAATAGCTTCAAAAGCCGGCAAGAAAATTCGGAGTATTCAGGTCGGTCGAAACGATAACGCTCCTATGGTATCCAATGAAGTTCTTGAGAGGAACCTTGTAGTTTAGCAAGGCAGATATATGAAGTTGGCTGTAAATGACGGGTGTCCGGTTAGAAGCAGACCGTTTCCTCCGTATCGCGTGATAGGCACAGAAGAAAAAGAGGCGGTAGCAAGGGTGCTGGACTCAGGCATACTTTCCCAATATTTAGGTAGTTGGCACGAGCATTTTTTTTATGGGGGCCCGGAAGTTCGGGCATTAGAAGCCGAATGGGCGGAATACTTCGGAGTAAAACATGCTGTATCAGTTAACTCATGCACATCAGGGTTATATTGCGCAGCAGGAGCGACAGGGGTAGAACCGGGCCAGGAAGTGATAGTTTCTCCTTATACCATGGCTGCATCAGCAACTGCGCCGCTGATTTATAATGCTATACCAGTTTTTGCCGACATTGAGGAGGATTATTTTTGTCTTGACTTCAAATCAATCGAAGAGCGTATAACAGGTCGAACACATGCAATAATTGTTGTTGATATTTTTGGTTTACCCTATGATGCCGAAGCCATTAATGCTATTGCCCGAAGGCATAACGTCTATGTGATTGAGGACGCGGCTCAGGCTCCGGGAGCGCTTTACAAAGGACGCTACGCGGGGACATTAGGTGATATTGGCGTTTATTCTTTGAATTATCATAAACATATTCATTGCGGAGAGGGTGGTGTTGTGGTTACGAATGATGACGAGCTGGCAGAAAGAGTCAGATTGATTCGCAATCATGCTGAGGCAGTTGTCGAAGCCAAAGGGGTGACCGAGTTGGCCAATATGATAGGCTTTAATTTCCGCATGACTGAAATAGAGGCTGCGATTGCCCGATGTCAGCTAAAGAAGCTGGAATTTCTGTTAAAGGGCAAGCAGGAAAACTGTGCGTATCTGGGTGAAAGACTGTGTGAAATTCCTGCGATTATGCGGGTACAAGCCAGAGAAGGATGTACACATTCGTATTATGTTCAACCTTTCAAGTTTGATAAACGGGAGGCTGGAATACCGAGAGATATTTTTATCGAGGCGGTTAAAGCGGAGTTGCAGCCCACGGTGTCCGGAGAAGAAGAAGGTGTGAGTATTGGCGGCGGATACGTAAAGCCGTTGTATCTTCAACCGATTTTTCAGAAAAAAATCTGTTATGGCAAGACTGGTTGTCCGTTTGAGGCGCCATGGTATGATGGAAACGCGGACTATACGAAGGGAATATGTCCGGTGGCCGAACGAATGTATTATGATGAACTTTTTATACATGACATTGCTCATCCGTATATGGAGAGAGAAGACCTTGACGATGTTGTTGCGGCCTTTATGAAGGTATGGGAACACAGAGAAGAATTGAAATGAAAGAGCCACTGCTTATAGAAGCCGGTTGCCAAAGTGAATGGTTTCTTAACGAAGCGTTTTAAGGGATATTGTATACGTATGATTTCACTTACAAAGCAAATCATAAGGTCTCTGGCGGTCTATTCTGTAGGTAAGTTGAGTTCGTTATATCATTTTTTCTTCCCGGTGTCTCTGACGGAAGCAGAGAAACTGTTCATTGAAGAGAACAAGGCTTTTTGGAAAGAATATTCGAATGGTGGCACATGCGCCAAATACGTATTAATTGAACACAGGAAACATGCTGTTATCTATTTAAGCAATGCCGCGTTTGGTTCGATAGTAGCTTACGCTAAGAATTTAAGACCGTTATTTATCATTAACACCCATAAAAAGACGGTTCAAAGACAGATTCTCGAATCTTATCCCAATGCGACATTTGTTTATTCAAACAGTTGGAGATACTTGCTTAGTAATGTCAAAGCCTGGTTTGAGGCTAGAAAAATCCATCGACGATTAAAGACTCCGGAAGAGCTTTTGAAGCTAAGAATTGATGATATGCCGGTTGGTGACACCATTTATGATGCTGTGCTTTCACGCGGATATGCCACCATACAAAGGATTGACAGAAAAGTTTTTGAAGTGCTTTATGCTTTTTTGAAGTTTCGATGTGTGATTAAGGATATCATCAGAAGATACCATATCGAGGTTGCGGTTGTCAGCCAATTAATGGGTTTCAAAGGTGGGACTATTGCTAAATATTTATTAAAGAACGGTATCGAGATACTTAACAGGTCAGGCTCACACACAATATGCATCAGAAAGTATCGTACATTGCGGGAGATTGGAAATGATATCCGAGCACCTCTGCGTGAATATTTCACTGCAATGATGAATAATGATGACGGGACCGTCCGGCAGGCAGCCGAAGAATATCTTGAACAAAGATTAGGGGGGGGACTGGTTCGCATAGATGCAGCTCAAGCTTTTCACCGCGAGAAAAAGATATTTACTGATCGCCGGTCATTTTGTGCAGACTATGATTTGGACCCTTCGAAGCCGGTAGTTTTTGTTATGTTGCATGCATTTAATGATTGTCCGCATTGGAATTACCCCAGGAAGATGCTATACCTTGATTATTATCAGTGGTTTATGCATACGCTGGAGATAGTCAAGACAGTGCGGTCTGCGAACTGGATATTCAAGGAACATCCTACACAAAGGTTTTATCCAACAAAAGACCTCGACGTTGGCGCAGTGATGAAGCAGGTAAACTGTAGCCATATTGGATTTATTGATGGCCAAGCAAATTTTAATACATGTTCACTGCGATATACAGCTCATGCCCTCGTAACCGGAACGGGTACAGCGGGGTTGGAGTTTTCAACTCACGGTATTCCGTGTATCCTGGTTGGGGAAGGGTCGTATAGCGGCTTTGGGTTCACAATTGAGCCCCAGGACTTAGAGGAATATATAGAGTGCCTAAGGAACATCGACCAGATGTCGCCTCTGAGCGATGAACAGATTAAGGCTGCGAAAATAATGTCTTACTTTTATTTTCATATGATAGAAAGTGAAAATTTTTATTTCTGCCCCCGTTTTGAAGGTGATGAACTTCTGGAATGGAATCAAAGGTACTCGGAGATACTTTGGAAAAGGGGTGCGGCTGATTTTCAGGATCCGCAGCACGCAGAGAAGATGAGAAAGCAGATACCCAGCTTAGTTGATTTTATTTGTGATGACTCAAGGATTCAATCCGTTAATCTGACCCGCTATGCTTTTTTGAAATAGAGTTACAGTAAGGGATTTTACGGTCAACCGGAGAAAACCCGGATTTGTAATGAGCTCCTTTGAGTAGAAAGAGAAAAAAGTGCTGACCCCTACCGATAAGAATACGGAAAATATGTGGGAATTAATGGAAGAGTTATTTCCGATATATCGTTCTTTGGCAGGCCCCGGATTTCATGAATCAATGAAGGCGGTTCAAAAGCGGCTACCTATTGTCATTAATGAATTTCCAAGCATGAGCAGGGTATTTGACTGGGTAATCCCAAAAGAGTTTAAAGTAAACTCGAGTTATGTCCTTGATCCAAAAGGGAATAAGATTTTAGATTTCGATGAATGCAATTATCATGTGTATGTTTACAGTCAGCCTTTTGAAGGCGAGATGGAACGGGGGGAGTTAGTCAAGCATATATCAACGCATCATATCCTGCCGGACGCGGTTCCATTACGGGTGACTTATTATCGCAAGAAATGGGGGCTTTGCGCAAGCCAGGAGCAGGTCAAGGCTCTTCCGGAAGGACGTTACAAGGTACATATTGATACGGAGTGTTTTGATGGTTTTCTTCGCATTGGCGAGTACTATTTGCCGGGTGAGACAAAGGAAGAGATTTTGATTACAAGTTATTTGTGTCATCCTCGCGGCGCTAACGATAATTTGAGCGGTGTGGTGATTGCTGCTGAGCTTTTTAAGATGTTGTCACAACTTTTGCGGCGTCGTTATTCCTATCGATTGGCCATTTGGCCTGAAACCATTGGAGCTATCACTTATATTTATAATTATCCTGAGCGTATCAAGCGTACAATCGGCGGGTATGTGCTGCTTTGCTTAGGAGATGCTGAAAGCGGGGTGTATAACTATAACTGCAGCTATAAGGGCAGTTCTATTATTGACAGAGCGGTTATCCACGCCTTGAAGTACTTGGGTTACAAACATACAGTCATGCCAGGTTACAGTATGCACTCAGACGAGCGGCAGTTTAATGGAATTGGTGTGCGCGTGCCATTTGGAGTTCTTACAACCAGCCCACCCGGAGGGTTTAGCGTATATCATACTTCGCGTGACGATCTTAGCTATGTTGAGCCTGAAATTCTCTTTAAGTCCCTGAATGTTTATTGGAAGGCCCTAACGACTATAGAAAGAAGCCGAGTTTATAAAGGCAATTTTAAGGTTGAGCCGTTTTTGAACGGTTATGGAATTTTTCCCTATGATCTCGGCGTGGGCGAAGGTACGACAATGGCCAGAAGTGCAGAGTGCAGTGACAGGGCCGCGGCGTTCTATTATTTGATGTGGAATATTGATGGGGAAACAGATTTGTTGGAAATCGCAGAAAAAGCAGGCTGCGATATTGAGTTTTTCGACAGGCCGGTAAGGGATTTTCTTAGAAAAGAGCTTATGGATATAGTCTCTTAGGAGAAGAATGCGAGACGATTCAATTCTGCCTACAGCGTTCGGCAAAGTACGGACGAAAGGCATAAGCAATGGCATAGGCGTAGGTATTTATTGACCTTTCAAAAGATAAAGGAACAAGGCTTCGATGACCGATAATAGTATGCATGAGACCAATAGGAACGCAAAAACAGCTCGAGCAACGCAGAATCCGTGCTGTGAAGCTGTTGCA
>Ga0180437_10008073_pt1 | contig 13495 bp, 13 predicted proteins | sample SS_ome_4_FD_132410 | JGI IMG/M metagenome (GOLD analysis project Ga0180437, IMG submission 132410) | Hypersaline lake sediment archaeal communities from the Salton Sea, California, USA - SS_3_D_1 metaG | ecosystem: Environmental > Aquatic > Non-marine Saline and Alkaline > Hypersaline >...
GGGCGAGGTTGTGGAAGAAAGATGCAGGACCTGTCTCTTCGAACCAAGGGGATAGAAACCCATGAGTGATCAGACCACACTGGCCTCCATCCTGGACGACCGCAGGAGGTTGGAGACCTTCCTTCAGAGGGATCCAACCAACTTGAAGGCTCACGAGTTGATGGAAAAACTTCGATCCTTTCTTCTCCCGGATCCGGAGTTGAATCAGGAGTTGAAAAGGCTCGAACTGAGTGAAAAGGCTCTCGTGCTCCTGTCCGTTCCGGAGTTCCTCGAGATCGAGAGTACGACCCGATGCAACATCAACCCACCGTGCATCATGTGCCACACCCGCATGTTTCGATCGTCCGACAGGGATATCGATGCCGCTGTCCTCGAGAAGATCAAGAAATATACCCGATACGCAAAGACCGTCAGCCTGCATGGGGGCGGTGAACCATTGATGGTGCCGAATCTCTTCGACACGGTCGAGCACATCGACCCGTTGAAAACCATGGTGATTTTCAGTTCGAACGGGCTCTTGCTGACCGAAAATCGCTGCGCCGAGATCATCGATCGAGGCGTGGGGTACGTGAATTTTTCCCTTGACGCCGCGAACCCGGAAACGTACGACAAGATTCGTCACAGCGATTTTATATCCGTCATCAACAACCTCAAAAGACTTGCCTCGATCAAGAAGGCCCGGGGGAGCAGATTGCCAAAGTTCTGCCTGAGTATGGTTATCATGAAGGAGAACATCGAAGAAACCGTCGAATTCGTCGAGTTGGCCCACGATGTGGGTGCGGATTATGTGGAATTCATGAAGCTGGGCTCTCTTCCGGAAGCCCAGTACTACCGAACCACGTACAAGGACTTTGTCTTCGATTACAGAGGGCAAATGCTCGAGAACATCCCCGAAGCACATAATCAATGGATGCATAAGGCCTACCGGAGGGCCAAGGAACTCGGCTTGACGTTCCGGTACGAGGGCTGGTTGAACGACAAGGAAAGCATGTACCTGTCGAATATTCCTCAGGAGGTCCAAGAATCGGGCGGATGTGAGGTCGAAAAGCCTCGGACGCTGTCGATTCTTTGCGAGAAACCCTGGACAGGCGCTTTCGTCCTCATGAATGGAAATGTGATTCCCTGCTGCAATCTGCCTGCTCAGGTACTGGGAAACTTGAAAGATCAGGGCTTTGACGAGGTCTGGAACGGCCAGAGGGCACAGGAAATTCGAGCGGTTATGCTGGAAGACCCCCTCCCGGAGATTTGCCGAGACTGCCACGTTTACAAGGCCCGAAGGCTCGATCCCTCCGTCCATTCCGAGAGAGAAAGAATATGATATGAGACTCAATGTAGGCTGTGGCGAGGATGCGCGGCCAGGGTTCGTGAACATCGATATACGTCGATTGGAAAAGATCGATCTCGTTGCGGACGCAGAGAATCTGCCGTTTAGGGAACGTGTTGCCGAAGAGATTGTCGCCACTGACATCTTGGAGCATTTTCCTTGGCGCCGAACAGAGGCACTGCTTACCCACTGGCATAGCCTGCTCAAACCGGGTGGGCGGATCTTTCTTCGAACGCCGAACCTGGAGGGTTTGCTCGAACTCTATCGAACAAGACCGCCTGGATGGCAGCGTGAGGAGGGAAGTGAAAAAGGAGTCGATCCGGTTGTAGAAAGGATTTTCGGAGGCCAGGATTACCAGGGAAACTTTCACCACGTGATCTATGACCGACACGCCCTCACGGAGCTTCTTGAGAAGGTGGGATTTTCCGTGATCGAGATCGTCCCGGACGGACAAGATGTTTCTAACCTCCGTGTTCAAGCCATCAAGGAGTTCCGGAAGGACGAAAAGTACACCCAGGGCTCTCCCTGCGAAAGATACGATGACTGTGAGATCGTCAGAAGGTTCCTCGAGAGAGTCGATCGAACCCGACTGACAGGGGAAGATCCCGTCAAGATGTGCGCCGACGATATGCGGTTTTACGAGCATGGTATGTTCTCTGATGAGACGTTGCTCGAGGCTTGCGAACCGATGCGGCATCTCAAGAATCTGACCCGTGAGCTGCGGGTGACATGGGAATCCCCCACCTTCGGGCCGAGCGGGTACGCCTTCGCCTCGCGTGGGTATTTGATCGGTTCGGCGGACCTGGGACTCAGGGTACGCGCTCAACCCCTGCTGGGTGATTGCAGGATAACCGAGATCAACGAAGAGGGTCTGGGCAACGAATGGCACAGAATCCAGGATTTCGTGACCGACAAGTACATGGAAATCGCCATGAAATCGCCGGTCGATAAAGCGACTCTCAGGAGACTGATTCGACTGACGAACACGCCTCTAGGAGGGGTCTATGTATGCGGCCATATCCCCAAGGACCATGAAGGCAGGGATTTCTATCAGGAGTTTCGGGAGAGAAACCCGGGGATGAGGGCATATGTGGGGTACACGATGTTCGAAACCGATCGAATCCCGGAACCTTGGGTGGACGCATGCAACCGCATGGATGAGGTGTGGGTGCCCTGCCAGTTCAACGCGGAGACATTCGCGCGATCCGGGGTGGAGCGTGGGAAGCTTCAAGTGATCCCCATTGGGTTCGAGCCCGAAAAATACCGGCCCGATGCCTGCCGGGCTCTGGATTGTGTCGACAAGAAGGGATTCTGCTTCCTTTCGATTTTTGAATGGACCTATCGAAAAGGGTGGGATGTCTTGATCAAGGCCTATCTCGAGGAATTCGGGGAGGATGAAGACGTCAAATTGATCCTGCGAGCGTATCAGGGTGGAGGGGTCATCGGGGAGGACGTCCCGCCGGTAGCTAGACAATTGACGGATTACATAACGAGTCTAGGGTACAACCCGGACCGGATTCCGGACATAGAACTGCTCGACCAAATGATTCCCGCGAGTGACATGCCTCGCCTGTACAAGTTGGGCGATGCCTTCGTTCTGCCGACCCGTGGGGAGGGGTGGGGAATCCCCCTCACCGAAGCCATGCTGATGGAAGTGCCCGTCATAGCTACAAGATGGAGCGGACATCTCGAGTTCATGAACGAAGAGAACGCCTACCTGATCGATGTGGACCGAATCGTTCCGGTTCACCAGGAGCAGGTCAGAGACAACCCGCTGTATGAAGGGCAACATTGGGCGGAACCTTCCGTGAAACACACCCGGATGCTGATGAGGCGTGTATTCGAGAATGAAGAGGAAAGGAAGGAAAAGGCCGGCCTGGGCCGACGGTACATCCTCGAGAATTTCACCGTCCATCACGCAGCAAGCAGGATCCAGGAACGTGTTGCTGCGCTCGAGGAGAGGCGAATCCAGAGAGCGTTACCCGAAGATGAAGGCGCTTTGAAAAAACCTGGCACGCTGATTCCTCCACGGGCCGACAGCGCCCCCCTTCGTGTATTGTTCCAGGCAAGGTCCGACCTCTTCTCCCTGCCAGGCGGGGATACCGAGGTGTTGGTGAACCTCAAGAGATCACTCGAAAGGGCGGGGGTCATCGTGGACTACAGCGCGAACCCTCAACTCGACCTCAACGACTACGACCTGCTCCATATATTCAATTTCGGTACACCCTTTGCCTTGAACGCTGCAACGCAGATCAAGCCTTACGTATGTACACCGCTCTCCGAGGATTTCCGAAGATACTTGGTCCCCTCGAACACGATTGCGCATCAGTTCAGGGAATATCTTGACTCCAAGCAGGCCGACGTTCTTGACGAGGGGCGAGTGGGTTCCGTTTCAAGAGGTACGCTGAGGGTCCTTCCGGACAATCGGTTCATGATTGAAAACGCCGATAGTACATTCGTAAGCGGTGCGTCAGAGGGCCGCCGGATTCGGCAGGATTTTCCAAACGTGAAAAGGGTGGAGGTGGTGAAATTCGGATTCTACAGGCCAGATGATCCGGATGAAATAGAGGCGGATCTGTTTGTCTCCGAATATGGGGTAAGGGATTTTGTTCTCTGCGTGGGCCGGTTGGAGACCCGTAAGAACCAATTGATGCTCCTTCATGCCTTGGAAGACGAGGAGATCCCTGTTGTGTTCGTGAACGGGGGCACGCCGCAACCCGAATACGAAGAACTCTGCAAGCGACTGACAAGGAAAGGCAGAACCGTGTTTACGGGCAGATTGTCGAGGGACATGCTGCTTTCTGCGTACAAGGCTGCGAAGGTGCATGCCCTTCCCAGTTGGTATGAACTTCCAGGACTCGTGTCCCTGGAAGCGGCGTGGTTGGGATGCAATGTTGTAGCTCCCACTTGGGGGACGATTCGGGACTACCTTGGAAATCACGTATACGAATGCGAACCAGACGACCCTTCATCGATCAGGGAGGCCGTCCAACGAGCCCTGGGTGGCCCGTACGATCCGGCCGTGCGTGAACTTCTGAAGCAGTGTACCTTCGAGAATGCCGCACGAAGGATCCTCAAGAATTACCACCGGGTTCTTTCGACGTCGAAGACCCGCAAAGCGAGTCGCAGGTTCAACCGGAGAGCAGAACTTGCCGAGAGAGAGATGATCTACCACAGGCTGAAGCGGCGCGCGCTGGAACTCGTCGAGAGAAATCCGAAGAAATCCGTAGAAGAGGCAACAAAGCTGTTGCTTTTCAGAGGCGATGACCCGACTCTTCACTTCATCAAGGGTGCGGCTGCCCTCTTGGCGATCGACTATCATGAGGCAGAACTGCACTTGAAGAAGTCGATTGAGCTCTTTCCCTGTGTCGATGTCAAACCCTACTTCTACCTCTCGACATTCCTGCGGCAGCAGGGGAGGCACCGAGAAGCGATGGGTGTGCTTTGGAGTGCTCAAAGGGCGTTTGCCTTCCTCCCGGAGGATGCGAATGCGCTCTTGGACGAACACCTGCAGAGTAGCGTCGCTGAGCTGGAGGGGAGGGAGATGACCGGCGACGTGCCGGAAGACACGCGCGCGACGTTGGCCACCGGGACGTAACGCGACGTTACCGACTGCAAATTCCATAAGGCCCAGTTTTGTGGAACCTCAAAATGCCTGATGTCTCTTCACAAACCCTCTCCCTTGTCAAGACCAAGGGAGGGTGCTTTTCCTTGAAAATCGCCTGCGATGAAGGCCCGGCGAAGACGCTGCACAGCCTGTACGATCCGGAAAAGGAGGCCCGGTCGGCTGTGGAAGCCTTCCATTTTGATGGAACAGGGTTCCTGGTCGTGCTGGGGCTGGGTCTTGGATACCATGTTGCGGAGTTGAAAAGGAGGTTTCCCGGGACAGAAATACTGGTTGTCGAGCCTGCTTCCGAAATCTATGAAATGGCACGAACCCATGGAAACCTGCCAGGAGACTCGACCCGGATCCGTTACATGGTGGGTCTCGAGACAAACGAGGTCGTACGGGAGGTCACCAGACATCAAATCCGTTGCGGTATGGCGCCGGTTTCCGTCTACCCTTTACCCCCGGCCGTGTCTTGTTTTCCCGCATACTATGGCCCGATTCTGGACACGTTGAAGAAGACGAGTGCGGCAAGACTTTGGGAAAAGTTGAAATACCCTAAGTTTACAGAGAAGTCCACACGGGTTGCCATCATTGATTTCGGGTATTTCCTGACGCGGGAGGTTCAGAATGCCCTCGGGCGTCTAGAGCACAGCGTCACGACAGTCCCCGTGCGAAAGGGCGAAAAGGGAAATGCGATCGTCTCCAAGATCATCGACGCCGTCCTCTCCCATAGACCGGACTTCTTCCTCACGATCAATCACCTGGGCTTTGATGAGGACGGGGAGGTCACCTCGTTCTTCAAGGCCATCGAGATGCCTGTCGCGTCCTGGTTCGTTGACAGTCCGAACCTGATCGTAAAGGCCTTCGGACGGAATGTGTCGCCCTTTACGACCCTGTTCTTGTGGGACAAGAGTTATCTGACGGACATGGAATCCATGGGTTTTGAGTCGTTGGTCCATCTTCCCCTGGCCACGGATGAACGTATCTTCAGGCCCCTTCGGCGCAACGGGAGAAGATCAAAGGCCACGCCGTGGGATGTGGGATTCGTGGGAAACTCTATGGTGGAACCTGTCAACGATCGGATATGCAAGGTCGAGCCTGAGCTTCATGCCCTGGTGGAGAGGTTGGCGCAAGCTGTTCTTCTGTCTCGACTTCGTATTGAAGACTGTCTCGCGGAGCTCCCCGAAAGCGATCGAAATCGTGTGACCGGGCTCGATCCCAGGGAAAAGATCGACTTCGAAGCCGCCGTTCTGTGGAAAACGACCCTCCTCTATCGGCTGCAATGCATGAAGAAGCTGAATGACCACAATCTACGTATTCATGGGGATACCGGCTGGGAGGCATTGCTCGATGGCCGCGAGGTTCTTGGCCCGCCGCTCGACTACTACAGGGAGTTGCCCTTGTTCTACAACCGATGTAAGGTCAACTTCAACGCTACAAATTTCCAGATGGGAGAAGCCGTCAATCAAAGGGTCTTTGACGTTCCTGCTTGTGGAGGTTTTCTGCTGACGGATCGACAGGATGCACTCGAAGAGCTCTTCGACGTTGGCGAAGAAATCGTAGCCTTCGATCAGCCGGACGAAATACCTGACCTTGTCCGTTTTTACTTGGATCATCCGGGACTGCGCAAACGTATTGCCCTTCGAGGTCGAGAACGAATTCTAAAGGAACATACGTATCGGCACAGACTGGACAGGATCCTGCAGACCATGAAGGCCCGATACGGCTGACAGCTGAACCTATACAGCCAGTACCGTCATAAAGGCCCAAAAGCTGGCCAGGAACGCGATCAAGCACCACCAGAATATGGCTCTTTCCTTCTGGACTTTCACGGCTCGTTCCTCCTGGAAGAATTGCGGGAACACCTAACTGCAAAGACCAGACCAAACGCGGGAAGACCGCATTTTTATTTAGAATCAGTGACTTATTTCGAACGGTAGTGGTGACTTTCAAGGGAAACCAGAAAAACTTGTAAGCGTTTATACAGCTTTGTAAGGCAAATGCTCGTCTATTCTCAGGCCCATGCGCTCATCATAGGGCCGCCGCAAAGCATCTAAAGTTCCCGTAAACCTCACCGATAAACATACAAAGGCACCGATCAAAGGTGTTACCCATATTGGGCCCTGTCCTTACCGGGATATGGCCCGGCCATTACCTTACCAAGGTGTGGCCTTTTTTTTCGCTCATCTAAGGTTTTTTCTCTCCTCAACCGATTCCTCATCGTGAGGAGGAACCGGATATGCTAAAGGCTCGTCAGTTCCTGCTTCACAACGAGGCCGCCCATCTCCTGGATTACGGTCCCGAAGACTTCCTTGAACTGGCCCAGAAACGCAGACTCAAAGCAACCAAGGTGGGTAGATTTTGGCGATACTGCCTGGGAGACGTGCTGATCTACAAGGTTCAACAGGAACAGCCCGATTCTCCTGAATCACCTACTGGATCGTCTTCCAAATTCTAGAGTAGGGGGTTTGCTAACGCAACGAAACCGGTAGCAAGCCCTCCTTCTCAAGGGATCCGCTGTCCCGGTGGCGGCGTATATGGTCGGCAGCTATAGTCCCTGACCATCGCCAAGGCCATAGTGCTTCTCTTGCCCTTGATGGGCTGACCTGGAAACATGCGAGGAGAGGCTGGCCCGGGGAACGACAAAAAGGGGCCGTCAGTTCGGAGAGGCAGGATCTCGGTTCCACCCAACTGACGGCCCCAAAGGTCAAGAGCGCTCTAGCTCTTTTTTATCAAGTAAACTATTATTTGTCAAGAAAAAAAGCAATTGCTTGGTCGATGCGGGCGAACTCTTAACCGTTCAGTTTGGAGAGAGCGCCATCGCTACTCAACTATCTTGCAGATGCGTTCGATGAGCGCTGAGGTGGAGACCCCTTCCACGTAGGAGATCGTGGCAACCCTTCCGCCCGACCCTTCGACCACCTCTCTGCCCACGATCTGTTCCACGGGCCAGTCCGCCCCTTTTACCAGAACATCCGGCTTGAGGTGCTCGATCACAGAGAGAGGGGTGTCCTGCTCGAAGGAGACGACGTAGTCCACACATTCGAGACCGGCCAAGATCTCCGCCCGGTCCTGTTCCGGTTGCACGGGACGGGACGGGCCTTTGAGTTTTCTCACGGAATCGTCGGTGTTGATGGCCACCACGAGAAGGTCGCCCATCCGCCTCGCCTGCTGCAGGTACCGGATATGGCCGACGTGAAGCAGGTCAAAACACCCGTTCGTGAAGACGACCTTTTTGCCTTTTCCCCTGTCGTGCTCGAGCTGTGCCGTGAGTTCTTCCAGGGATCTAATCTTTTGGTTCATCCGTATGCAGATGTGAAGGGACGAATACGATTTGTTTCATGGGGTGCGGATGAACTCAACCCTGTCGTTAAGCGTCCTTCCCCACGAAGAGTCGTTCGAGGCAACAGGATCCCGACTGCCTCTTCCCTGTGCCTCCAGGCGGCCATCCGCAATGCCAAGACCGACCAGGACGGACTTGACGTGATTCGCACGGAGCCCAGTGACATGTTCTGCCTGTGCAGGTGGAATACTGTTGTCCAGGTGGGCCTGAATGGTGAATCGAAGATTCGGGTTCTCCTCCATGATCCTTGCCACTTCCCCGAGAGGAGAATCGGCATCCATCAGGGGTTGCTGGGTTTCCGGATCAAAGACGATCGGCAGGAGGATTTCGATCCTGTCCCCGGTAAGCACAGCCTTCTGGGGCACACGATCCGGGCAACCGTCCTCATCCATGTAATTGTTGAATGTCTCGGGAGCGTCCGGGCATTGATCCTGCCGACCGTGGATCCCGTCTCGATCCAGGTCCCTGCCACAGACGAGGATCTCTTCCCAAATCCCCTCGGCTTCCTTCTCGCAGAGGCGGATGGCGTCCTCGGCTTCCCAGAGGTCCCCCTCCTGGAATTCTTCCTTTGCCCTGGCCAAGTGGGATTGGGCGGCAGCAAGGGATTCAGGGGCACACTCCGGGCCCTCAGCGGCCTGAGCCTTACGGAGGTACTCTGCCAGCCGCTCCATCTCCTGCTTGAGCTGCTCCCGGTCCGGATACCCGACAACAATGCCCGGCAGGCAGAGAAAGAGGAGCAGGAACCAGCCAGCTGCGTGAGGTTTCAAGGTACAACTCCTACGATGGGAGGAGGGGCTGATTCGCTTAAGGAGTGAAGCTCTTGTGCCCTCTGTAAATGGCTCCTTGACTGATCGAGGAACTGGGTCGCAGCGTGGAAATCCGCCTCTTCGTACTGCTGCTCTGCAGCTTCCAGGAGACTCCTCGCCACATTCAGGTGGTACAGAGCCGCTTGTTCCATCCCAAGGCCTTCGGCTTCCTGGACTTCGTGCCCCGTCTCCTTCAGGCCCTTCTTGACGGTCCAAACCTCGCACCCGGATGCCAGGACCCCGAGTGAGAGGAGGAGAAGGAGGGCCATCCATTTCTTACAGCCTCCGTCGTGTTGGTTCGTTCCGAGGTGATTCATCGCTTCCTGGGTCCTTTCTGTGAATATCCATAGGATGCTAATCAAGGGATGCCCGTGTGTCAATGTCTCGATTTCCAAAGCTCGCGGCATCGTTCATGAAATATTCGGGCTGGGGGAGCGGGCCAAGGTGAGGGCAGCCACCCTCGAGGCACCGGCAGAGAGAAGGCAGAGAGTCAATGCCTCCAGGGTGGCGCCCGTTGTATAAACGTCGTCGAGGACGAGAATCGACTGCCCCTCGATTCGAGGGACTTTGCGGACCTGAAATGCACCCCTCAGGTTCTTCCTACGCACCTTCTCTGTTGAAGCGCTCTGGGGCAGGGTATGGCGAACCCTTTCGACCGCATCCAGATCCAGGGGAATTCCGAGCCGAGCCGCCAGTGGCCTGGCCAGGAGCACGCACTGGTTAAATTCCCTGGCACGGAGTCGTTTTGGATGAAGAGGAACCGGCACCACCCTATCGAAGCCACTCTGCGGAAAGAAGCGGGTGAAATGATCCCTCAGGAAGACACTCAAGGAGCGAGCCACAGGGGCCTGTCTCCCATATTTCACTCGCAAAATTGCCTGTCGCACGTTGCCGGCGTAGAGAGCGATCGACCGGACCTTGTAAGAAGGGGGCAGAGGGACATTCCACGAGATGCAGCCGGGGCACAGGGCGCCTTCCGACCCTGTCCTGCCTGCCAGAGGATAGCCGCAACGGTAACAAACAGGCTCTTGGATGACTGGGAACCCCTCGAGGCAAGCAGTACAGAATCCCTCCCCTTTGACCGGGATCACCTTGCGGCACAGGGGACAGGAGTGAGGGAAAAGGGTGGACAGGAATTCGTCGAGGAGAGCGTTCATGGTCCCTGAGATTTCTCCACTCCTTTAGGCTATCGAGAAGACCTATTTGGGATACGGGAGTCGGTTCAGGATGGCAAGGGCGCGATAGAGCTGTTCCATCAATACGAGAATGGTCATTTCATGGGACAGGGTCATGGGAGACAGGGATAGCAACAGGCTCGCTCCTTCCCGAATCTCCGGCGGAAGCCCGATGGGTCCGCCGATGAGGAAGGCCACCCGGGATCTTCCATGAACCATCCACTCCTCCAACAGAGAGGCAAACGCCTCGGAACCGAGTGCTTCGCTGTTCTCATCCAGAACGACCCAAGTGGTTCGGGTGTCCATCGCCTTCTTGAGCCGTTCCCGTTCCCTTCGGTGGATCCCCTGAGGAGCCGAACCCTTTCGAAGAGGTTCTTCCCGGACTGTCTTCAGCTCGAGGGAGGCGTAAGGCTGGATCTTCTTCCGATAATGCTCGATGCCGGCGCGGACGAAGGGGACCCTGGGCTTTCCGACATGAAAGACCGTGAAGCTCAATCCTCCCAATCTTCCTCCTCCTCGGACCATCCGTTGGCCGCGGCCTCCTCCTCCAAGAGGTCAGGGTCTTCCAGTACGGACGCATCGGACCAGAGATGCTCCAGACGATAGATCTCCCGTGTGGGTTCATAAAACACATGAACGATCACATCGTCGCAATCGAGGAGTATCCAGCACCCTTCCGATTCACCCTCCACACCGAGAGGCACGTGCTTCAATTCCTTCTTGAGGCGGGTTCGTACGTGCTCTACGATCGCACGGGTCTGGCGGACCGATCTCCCCGAGCAGATGACGAAGTATTCCGTGATGGGTGTCAGGGGTCCCACGTTCAGGAGCGAGATCCCGTACGCCTTCTTCTCCAAGGCCCAGCGTGCACAACAAAGGGCTTTTTCCTTCGCGTCGATCGTTGGGGAAGAGCCTCCTTGATCTTGGGCTTTAGTCGACGGCATCGCAGTCCTTCCGCCTACTCGCGTAAAGGCCGTTTTCCTGGACATACTCCCAGACGCGTTTGGGAATCAAATAACGAACCGACCTGTCCTCGCGGATCCACCTGCGGACTCTGCTCGCCGATATGTCCAACAGAGTGGTTTCTTGAAAGTGGATTCTATGACCGCTCACGTGTTTCAGGCAGTCGGGCTCTTCTTGGCAGGGAACGAACGAGGCCGCAACGTCTTCGGATACGACCTCGGACAACGCGGGCCTTTCGTACCCCGGGCGGGTGATGACGATGAAGTGAGAAAGGGTGAAGAGCGCCGGATACCGGTGCCAGGTTGCGATTTCCTGGAAACTGTCCATCCCCATTATGAAATACAACGCCACGTCGGAGGGGTAGTGCTCCCGATATGCCTCGAGGGTATCGACCAGATAGGATATGCCTTCTCTGCTCGCCTCCACCTCCGAGACCCGGAAGTAAGGATTTCCCTCGACAGCCAGTCGCAGCATTGCGACCCTGTGTGCAACCTCGCTAGGAGGGTGATCCGTTTTGTGAGGAGGTATTCTTGCAGGCAGGAATTCAACCCATGAAAGAGAGAAAGCCTGGCGGATCTCTTCACCCGCCCTGAGGTGTCCGCAATGTATCGGATCAAAGGTTCCGCCGAACAACCCGATCTTCTTTGTCTCTGTGGTCGTGTCCGGTGGAGGTATGTTCACATGTCTCCTCGTTCTTCGTAAGACCCCCGGACGCAACGGAACAAGTGTCGGGTCAGGGAGCCGAGTCCTTTGCCTGTCACGGCAGAGATGAAGAACATCGAACGGTCGTCAAAGCTCGACCCTTCGAGGACCGATCGTCTTCTTCGACGAGCCACGGGCAGGTCGATCTTGTTGAAGGCGACAGCCGTTCTCTTTTCCAAGAGTCCTTCAGAGAAGAGGGAAAGCTCTGTCCGGAGTGCTCGGTAGGTCTCGAAAGCGTCTTCCTGCGCCGGGTCGGCCAGGTCGATGAGAAAGAGAAGTACCGAGGTGCGTTCGATGTGCTTGAGGAAACGAAGGCCGAGACCCACGCCCTCGGCCGCGCCGGGGAGAATGCCAGGGATGTCTGCGATGACGAAACTCTGGTCTTCTTCTGCCCGAACGAGCCCCAGCTGGGGAACGAGCGTGGTGAACGGATAGTCAGCGATCTTGGGTTTTGCCGCGGAGAGGCCGGCCATCAGGGTGGACTTGCCGGCGTTAGGAAACCCAACGATTCCCACATCGGCCAACAGCTTCAGTTCGCAATAAAGCCTTTTTGACTCGCCAGGATCGCCTTTCTCACAGGATTCGGGGAGCTTGCACAAGGGGGTGACGAATCGGGCGTTTCCACGGCCGCCCTTTCCCCCTCTTGCAGCCAGAAAACTCTGCCCGGGGCGGCTCAAGTCTTCCAGAACGAGTTGGCTGTGTGCGTCGCGTATCAACGTCCCAACCGGAACACGGATGATCCGATCCTCGCCCTTCCGTCCGTGTTGGTTCTTGCCGCGGCCGCTCTTGCCGGACCCCGCGCGGTATCGTCTCTGAAGGTGCAGCTCCAGTAAGGTGTTCCTCCTTCGGTCCGATACGAGGAATACGTCGCCACCCTTGCCGCCATCTCCCCCGTCCGGGCCGCCCTTGGGTCTGAACTTCTCCCTCAGAAAGCTTCTGCAGCCATCTCCGCCTTTGCCGGCTTGAATGAGGATCTCCGCTTCATCGATAAAGCGCATAGGGGATGAAACTGTCGTTCAGGGATTGGAGGAGCAAAGGAAGTGAAAAGAGCGATGAACGGTCAGGCCGGATGAACGTGGACGAATTTCTTCTTTTTCCCTTTCTGTTGGTACTTTGCCACCCCTTCAACCTTTGCGAACAACGTGTAGTCCCTGCCCATCCCTACATTGGTGCCTGGATGAACGAGTGTTCCGAGCTGCCGGACCAGGATGTGTCCCGCCTTCACGGGCTGTCCGTCAAAGATCTTGATTCCTCTTCTCTGCCCCGGGCTGTCTCGGCCGTTCCGTGAGCTTCCCGCTCCCTTTTTATGTGCCATTTTGTTTCTCGCCTTCTGTTGGGCTGGGTTGTCCCTGTTCGATCGCCTTGATCCGAATCCCGGTGTAGTCCTGGCGATGTCCCTGTTTTTTGCGATAATCCTTGCGTCGCTTGAACTTGAAAACGAGCACCTTACGGCCTCGCCGCTGGGCTAGGATCTCCCCACGAACGCGCACATCCTCGAGAAAAGGGGTGCCTACTCTGACGCTTTCTCCTCCGCCGACCAGGAGGATCTTGTCGAGGAGGACTTCCTCCCCC
>Ga0180437_10008074_pt1 | contig 13492 bp, 10 predicted proteins | sample SS_ome_4_FD_132410 | JGI IMG/M metagenome (GOLD analysis project Ga0180437, IMG submission 132410) | Hypersaline lake sediment archaeal communities from the Salton Sea, California, USA - SS_3_D_1 metaG | ecosystem: Environmental > Aquatic > Non-marine Saline and Alkaline > Hypersaline >...
CCTCGAGAGTCCCAATGTGGCTTGTGTCAAATCGTTAGTGCCAAAAGAGAAAAAGTTAACATGGTTGGCAATTTCATCAGCCACCAACGCTGCGCGGGGAAGTTCGATCATAGTGCCAACTTTGTAATCGAGAACAACGCTATGTTCTGACTGGATAGCCCGGGCTTCGGCGTGAATACGTTGTGTATGGTCCTGAACCTCACGTGCATTCATAACAAATGGCACCATGATTTCAGGGTGGACTGTGTAGCCCTGTTGTTGCGCGACCAAAGCAGCTAGTAGGATGGTTCTTACCTGAACGTCAAGCAAGTCAGGCTGGGCAACGGTCAAGCGGCAACCCCGCAGCCCCATCATCGGATTGATCTCATGATATGTCTCCATTTGTTTGACTATCTGTCCCAAATCCGTGCCGAGCATCTGTGCTAGCATTTCAAGTTGCTTAGGTTGGCGCGGTAAGAACTCATGTAATGGTGGATCTAATAACCGAATTGTGACCGCGCAGCCTGACATTGTGGCAAATATCCTCTTGAAATCTTCTTGGAGCAAGGTCTGGAGTTGGTTGAGTGCTACATTGCGTGCCTGGCTATCTGGCAAAAAGATAATCTGTTGCAGTAACGCCAATCGGTCGGGACGTAGGCATAGGTGTTCAATGCGGCACAGACCAATACCCTCGGCACCCAATTTGCGGGCGAACTCAGCATCGACCGGCGTGTCAACGTTGGCCCGTACACCAAGTGTGCGAATCTCGTCGGCCCAGGCTAGCAGTTGTAACATTTGTGGAAGTGGTTCAGGTTCAACAGTGACGACATTTCCTAAAATAATGTGCCCACTGGTGCCGTCAAGGGTAAGAGCTTCGCCCTTTTGAATACGATGCGGACCAATCTGCAGGCTCTCATCAGCTTCATCTACAATGATACTATTAGCACCGACGATGCAGGTTTTACCCATGCCCCGCGCAACCACAGCAGCATGGCTTGTAGTCCCGCCTTTCGCGGTCAGTAATCCCTTGGCTGCAACAATACCAACAAAATCTTGTGGGGAAGTTTCTTCGCGCACTAGGATCAAGGCCTCACCTCGAGCAGCGCGTTGTTGAGCCTCAACTGGATCGAAGATTAATTTGCCACTGACAATACCCGGGCTGGCTGCCAGTCCCCGTGCTATGACATGAGGCCGCCTGCCAGGAGCTAAGGTGGGGTGGAGCAGCCGCCCCAGAGTTGCAGGGTTGATACATTGGAGAGCTTCAGTCTCGCTGACAAGGCCATTAGTGGCCATGTCCACAATAGTCTTGAGCACAGCCTGATCGGTGCAACGTGCCGGCTTCATATCGAGTACATAGAGGTGCCCCTGCTCAACCAGGAAGTCAATTTGAACCAAATGATGTGTCTCTTGTTCCAGACGCTGGGCAAGGTTGCTCAGGTTTGCATAAGAAGCTGGATATTGTGCGTTAAACTGTTTTAGGCTAATGGCGGGACTGGCACCGGAGATGGCCTCCTCAATGTGCGCATCAGGGACAAATTGCCCGTAGAGCCCTTTTTGGCCCGTGTAAGGGTGGCGACTGTAGGCGATGCCAGTGCCGCTCCCTTCACCTACATTGCCTAGTACTACCACTTGCACAAGGAGCGCCAAGTTATAGTCGGTAACGGCCTCTGAGGTTGTGGTAGCAACAAAGTGTTGCCAATGGGTATAAAGGGCTATAATTGCCTTGCGTAATTGTTCTTCAATGGTTGTAGGGAAAGGAACGCTTGTTTTTTCAGCGAGATTACTATCCAGTCGTACAATTAGATCGCTGAGTCGGGGTTGCTCTGGATCGGTGTGAAACTGGACAATAAGTGGGTCTACAATCCCAGAGATTGCAACAGGGGATATGCCTAAGACCTCGTGACCATATGTTTGCCAAAAACGCCCATAAGCCTCTAGGGCGAATTGAGGATTGCTCAATTGCCCCAGTTGCAAAACCATATCACGTGTCAAACCCAGATAAGGAATCACGGTGATGATGTTCGGCCCAGAGTGTTTTGTCAGGGACCTCAGCGACACCAAGAAGGGTACTTCTTGGGAGCGTCGTTGGGACATAGACTGAAATAGATGTTCAATAGAGATATTTACCCGAGCAAAGAGGTGGTCGAGCGTGTGGCCCGCTGCGAAGATTTCGTAGGCATAGGGTGTGATGATAAAGCCGGGTGCCAAGGAGGTTGTTATGGACAGGAGTTGCCTGGTAGTGTTGGGTAACAAATCCGCAATCGGTGGAGCGGTTGTCCCTGTCTGGAAGCTGACAATCAGGTCGTTTTGCGATGCAGAATACGTTAACAGAGTAGATGTCATAGACGCAAAGCCTCTACGTAGACTTGCGGCAGATTAGGTTGATCCAATACGGTTCTTTAGGCTTAATATGTTCTTGTCTCCTCGTGAATAAAACTTCAAAACCAGCCTTGGAGAGTAATTGAGAGATTTCCTCGATGCGATAATAGGTATAATAACGCGCGACTTTGCTCACATTGCCGTCGGAGTCAATCACCCATTTTTCCCCCTCTCCTTCTTTGAGATCCAGATACAACGTGCCAGCAGGCTGCAGCACCCTAGCAAATCCTTTCAAGGTGCCTAGAGCATCGATGCGGGGTAGGTGAAGAAAAGCAGCACAGCACCAGATGCCGTGAAACGCCGCATCGGTGAATCCTAGTCGACGCATATCCATTTTGTAGAGGGGGATATGTGTTTTTTGACGCAAGGCATTGATGAAGGCCTGTGTGAGCTCAATGCCTTCCACATCTAGTCCTTGCTCAATGAGGTACAATGTATCTCGCCCAGCGCCAAAAGCCACATCTAGTACCTTGTGACCAGGTAGCAAGTAAATGAACTTGTCCAACATAGCTGGCAAACCTGGAAAATAGGCTAATTGATCAGTATTACGGATGTACTCGTCGGCTTGTGCTTCATAGGACGCAACGGTGATTGATATGGAGTCATTCATAGTCGTCTTGATAGTTAAGCCAGTTATTTCGGAGCACTGCATTAGCGGAATAATTCTTGGCCAGTGTCCCAATCAATAAAAGAGAGCAAACCTGCTTCGAATTTGAACTCCAAAGCGACCTCATTGGCGCCAGCAGTGTATAAGATTGTGCAAAGCCTGTGAATAGCTGTAGAATGTTGCCATAAGCGCCGGGTTACAAAAAAGGCATCTTGTAAGTAGCTTTCTTTTGAAGAATGGCGATTGACTAAATATCTATGAGGTATATGTAATAGCTCCGTGCGGAAAGTAAATTGCCCCAGATCGCGATGTGCGCGCCAGAACGGGAAAGCAAAATCAGCACCGGAAAACTCTTCAATTCGGCGTGGACTTGTATGCCAGATGAGCTCGATTTCATCACCGCGGTTACCTCGCGGCAAAGTTAGCCGCCCACCCAGACTGAGCGTTGTGAAATCTATAATAGATAAGCAGAACCAGAGTTGGTGCTTTGTCGTGCAACAAAGCTGCGCAATTTGGGCGAAAGCGCTATCAATTTCAGCAGATGAATAAACCCTAAAATTGTGAATTAGGCCGACATTATCTTTAGGGACAGCCTTTAGTACAATCATAAAGTCTTTGCCGCTGGTTGACGCTCGTCTGGCAATCGCATGACATTGCTGGCGGGCTACCTCTAACTGCCCCATACTGTAACGCTGCGGATAATTATGCGTTTGCAGTTCCTCGGCAGATATCAAGCCAACGCGTGCCATCAAGAGGTACTTGAGCCATTTGAGTGGCTCGGTCGCTATTTCTTCCTGAGAAAAAATGTAGGTTCTTTCTTGCGGCGGGGCACTCGACCCTGATTGTGGAGGGTAATGCAACTGGGCAAAGAATGACCTGAGCTGACCCATAGGATTTGATTTCGCTTATCAACTCCTTAAAAACGCGCCCATTACATATCTGCTGTGATGCAGTCGTTAGACACCGTTCGTACTTTCTCTCAAGTGGGCTATTTGCTTCTTTACATCGTTTGCCAAGGGAGAGCCAATCTCCCGAAATAGTCTTTCCGCTCCACCCCAGTCGTTAATCGCTTTATCATATTGCCCTTGATAATCATAAATCCAACCACGGTTGTTGAGGGTTTGAGCCGCGGTATAACGGTCGTTCGACCTTTTGGCAATAGCCAAGCTCTTCCTATACCATGCCATCGCCCTTGTGAAGTCTTGCTGCCTCTGCGCTAACATGCCTAACAGATAATAGGTTTGGCCTTGGCCTAGATCATCGTTGATCGATAACCAGATAGACAGACTTTCATTCAGAAAGTCTTCAGCCTGCTGCCAGTCTTCATTTTCGAGATGTAGGCGACCAAGTTGTTGAAGCGATTGAGCAATGGCTGAGTGGTCCCCCAACGCGCGGCAAAGGACTAAGCTGTCGCGGTAACATGTCTCAGATTCATCCAGACGGCCCTGATCGTGTAGAACCATACCCAGATTATACAGAAACACACTTTCAGCTTGACGGTTCTGCAGTTTGCGGCTGGATTCTAGACCTTGCTGGTTTCTGAGGAGCGACTCAGCGACCCAGCCAACCCGCTGCAAATAGGTATTTAGGCTTCGACTTAGATTTAGTACAACTTGCCATGCCCCGGCTTGATAGCATCTGTCCAGTACCGCTGCCATATTGGGGTATTGGTCGTCTAAAACGTACCAATTGACTTCTTCTTGCTCAAAAAGCGCATCAGCAATCGTGTCCAGATAAGCAGCGGCAAGCTGTTGATACAAGTCTATCTTGGTTTCAACAGAGATGTGATTGACAATTTGCTGTGCAACCAGTGAGGACATGCGGCATTTCAACGCATTGCATTCAACCAGCCTATAAGTCTGTAATTGATTACGTGCTGGCAATGGTTGCCAGTCACCCCAAGTACCGCTGGAGACTAGAGCCAAGGAAACAGGACGGGGCAAAAGGGAGATCTTTTGCGCTAAGGTTTGTGCTGGGGCGTTCAGTGCAGCATAGGCTGTATCTACAATTAGACTAGGTTCGAATGCTTTGTCATTAGGTAGTTGACTAAGAAATGTTTTCAGGTCTAAGCTCGCTAGCAATATAATAGTGGCTGGATAGCCCTTTGTAAAGTGTGATACATCTTCGCTCGAAAGTGAAACAACCTGCTTGTCAACCCGTAACTCCTGATACAGGGTCCACGTGGCTTCCTTTGAGAGAGGGTTGATGATCACATTGGCATCAGCTTTAGGATTCGGCTCGGAAGATGTAAGGAGAACCTTACATGTAGGTGGCAATTGGACAACGAAGCTCAGAACTTCTTCCCGGGCGGCACTGGCTTCCACATTGTCAAGAACAAAGAGAATACTTGCTCCTTCCAGGATATCAAGAAGGTCAGTTGCAAGCTCATCTGTTATTGGGGCTGATAGCATCCCTAAGCGTGATGAGACGATGTGATTTATGGCCACCAGGAAAGGGTGAAGCTCCAACGTGCCGGCGAGATCCAAATACAGCGCCCCATTTTCGAATAAGGCCTTATTCTGATGCATAGCCTCAATAATAAGTGCTGATTTACCTACACTAGAAGATCCACTTAGGGTAATGATGCGAGTCCTACCCTCAGGTTGGAGCAGTTGGCGCAGGTGATTTAACTCGGTATCACGACCTGCTAGATAGGGAGTAACAAACATCGCCAGCAATTCTCCTGTCTTTACCATGGATAACAGATAGCCTGCTCATTCTTGTCTGGCCAGGCGTGGAATCAGGTAAGATGTTACAAATTGTTCAATCTGCTGTTGAAGCGCAGCAAGATCACCAGAGTTGTCAATTGCATAATCAGCAAGACTTAGACAATACCCTATATCAAAGCCATAGCAAGACCGACGAGCGCCCATCTCACGCTCTATTACCCTACGGGCGCTTCCCCGGCTGCTCAAGACCGACCAATCCTCATCATAGCGCCTGCGTGCGATAATGCGATCGATCAGTGTCTCAATAGGAGCTTCAACGGCTAGCAATAGGAAGGACCCACCTAACTGTTCCCGAAAGAACTCCACTTCATGTGAGTTCTTGACAGCCTCCATTACAACTATGTCAGGCAACTCCTCATTTTTGAAGTGATTTTCAAGATGACTTAAAGCACGTATCGCCATCACAGCCGGACCAAACTGATCTTTGAGCCGACGAGACGTCGCGGTTAAGGTTTCACGTGTATAAACACCAACAGTTTGCCTTGCTTCATAGCGCACGTCGTCAGACATACTCCAGTGGTATGTAGAAATGTTATGGACCGCGAGAGCCTGTAACAAGCCATCTTTCACCAGTTCTTTGCCGCTGGCTGGTAAACCAGTGATACCAATGTAGAGTGACATCTTTCAGTTTATTTCAGTCTAACTCTGATTTAACATAAGTGCTACAGACAATAGCTTTCGCGCAGTTTCAATCATGGCCTGTCTTCTCGGGAAAAGGGCCCAATCCCATTCATCGGGAATACCCAATTCTCCAGCCAGCAGTCTGCGAAGGAATTGTGAAGGGATTCGTGGTGGGACTACAAAGATGAACCTCTCCCCTTTCACATTTTCATAGAACAGATATGGCTGCTTTTGTTCTCCTAGGTCCTTCAGTTCGTAGAAAGAATAGAGCCGTCGTCCCTGGAAGTGATTTGATATGGATTGCAGAAGATCAACCTGCACAGGCGCGGCATGCATATGCGCGTGTTCTATGCAACATCCTCCCCTCTTTGAAACCGATGCGGGCCCATGCTCAAAGAAAATAGGTGTTGTGTAAACCGAACTCAGCATCTCCGTAACTTGTGACTTGAGCACAAGAAACTCTGGATACCACTCGACTGGAACTTGAGCATATGATATGTGATGCGCTCGCGGAGCCAATAGTAAGTAACCCTCTGGCAGAGGGCCCATGCCAACAAATACTACGAAGTGCTCCGATGTCAAGATGTTCCTCGTAGCCAATACCGTAGATGGAATCAAATGACGGAATTCACTGTTATCTACGTTCTGAAACTCAGCGCAGAATTCACAATGGCCAAGCAAGACTAGACTCCTGGTGTCCATTCGCCACCTTGGTCCCAGAAACGTTCAAACTGGTTAAGGAAGAAACGGTACCACTGGTCGTCGGGATCACTGAGCACTACATGGGGTCTTTCACTACTAGGAGCATGGGCAAGCAATTCGACCTTGAGGCTTCCAATACTTTTGCTCTTTACATTACAGTCTACTCCAAACAGGACAAAAGGGGGAACGTAATCGAGCGTCCTGATTTCTATCGTGCCCATCTTAGGATAGATTTCCCCTGAACATATCCTGTAAATCGATTGTAGATGTTCGTCGATACGAATAGCTAAAGCCTTGTGGGGATTGGGAAAGCTGGCTATATTAGGGTCTATGTTGGCTACGTATGAGATTGCCTGAGAATCTGGTTGAACTGCCAGGATTCTGATGTTACAACCCTCTTTTAGCAATTGAGCCAACTCATTACCTCTATTATAAATCTGACCAAATGTGAGACCACTGAGGAGTAGTTCACGAGTAGCCTCAATACGGTCGTTCAGGTCGGGGAGTTGGCCACGTTTTCGAAAGGTCAAAGTGTTCTCAGGCAACTTCTCTGCGACGCTTCTCAGTCTAGATTCGATGTTCTCTAGCAGACCCACCCTTTCAATAATCCCATCCAAGGCTATTAAGCCAAGTAGGATCAAGACAATCTTCTGTTCTGTAATGCCTAGATACTTTTCAAGCTGCGTGGTACCCCAGTTAGGAATAGCAAAAATCGCGGCTACGATCGCTACCAGAACTATGATGTTCTTGGACGAGAAGAGTCTCTTAAAGAATGATTTCTTTACGTTGCTCATTATACCTCTCCATTCAAGGATCTACAATTCTTGCAGCCACATTCTCACCAGGGCTGAATCACGATGTCCGGCCTCTTCAAGTTTCTCAAGAGCCTGCGCTCCTAGCTGTCGAGCCAATTGCCTGTTGCCTCGCGATTTCTCAACCTGTGCCAGACCAAATAGACTGCGTGCCAGCCATCTGGTCACACTCACCTCATCAGCAATACGCATACTCTCTTGAAAATGAGAGTATGCCGCTTCGGGTTCGTTGAGGAGCAAGTAAACTTCCCCAGCGCTGCAAACTGCCCCTGCCAGCGCTGCCAGGTCTTCTATTTCGCGATAGATTTGCTCACTTCGTAGGTATGCATCAAGTGCATCTCTATGTTCTTCTTGCTGTCTGTAGGTATCACCAAAACCACGTAAGATATATGCCTGAGCTTGAAGATCACCTGCTTGGGTGGCCATTTGCATCGCTTGTTCAAAATATCTCAGGGCCGTTTGTTGATCTTTTTGAATCGCATATGTTTCACCCAAAGCACGCAAGTTATAAGCAAATCCCTGTTGGTTGCCGACGGCTTCCAAAATTGGATTACTGCGATGCAGATATGCTTGGGCTGCCTCAATATCGCCCTGAGACAACTTGACCCGCCCTAGCCCGCGAACAGCTTCGCCCAACGCATTTTGATTTCCAGCACGCTCAGCAAAGACGATTGCCTCCTCCAGTAATCTAACAGCCTCTACATAGCGAGGACGGTATAGTTGTACATAGCCTGCGTTGAAGAGTGTATTGGCAAGGATGTGATCATTCTCGATATGACGGCACAATTTAGCGGCCTGTTCAAACGTCGTCTCCGCCTCATCATATTGACCCAATTCTCGTTGGTGAATACCAATTTCACATAAGAATCCGGCCTGATTAGAGAGATCATTAAGATGTTTACAGGCCTCTACCCCCCTATGTAATTGGTCAAGTGCATCTTGCCAACGCCCATTAATGTGCAAGAATTTGCCTACTATTGCAATATTCTGAACGAACTGAACTACGTCTGACCAGCAATTTTCGTTGTAGACGTAATCGGCCGCCTGCATTATGTTTTCTAACGCCAACCCGAGCATAGTCGGTGTAACTTCTGTTTGTGCTACCAAGTCGAGAAAGTGGCGTGAGTGAGCCAGGGACGCCCTATCGTATTCTTCTTCAGGTTTACCAAGTAATTGACGAGCATAGTCACGCAGCAACGGGTGAAGGCGATAGCCTTCTTGCGTGCGTTTTAGCAAACTCCGATTGGCCAAATTGCGCAAATGCCAACTAGCGGCACGATCGTCTTTTGGAATAATGTCCGAACCGTAATGCCTTAATAGGCCTGATACCCATTCTGGGGCAATGTACCCCTGGACAAAAGCACCGAGCAAACGAAATAATTCGGCTGATTCCGGTGAGAGGCTTTGATAGCTAAGACTAAAACTGAGACGGATACTATCTTCTTTGCGATCAGCACTCTCCAAATTAAGAGTGTCAATGCGGTTTTCAGGATCACGTAAAGACTCGATGATCCAATCTAATCCTTCAACTTTGACCAGCGCCGCAGCAATCTCAATGGCAAGCGGTAGATTACCTGTCAGATCAGCCAATTCGTTGGCTAATTCTAGTTCAATGTCTGGAATGAGTCGGGTGACCAACTCAACTGCATCTTCTGTCTCCAATACATCAAGCGACAAGATACGATGGGCACGTAATGATGACGCAACACTGGCTTGACGTGTAGTGATTATGAGCGGCGTACCATCCGGCACTGTCTTACGAAGCAAGTGGGCCCCCTTTAGCCAGGCGTCTTCTTGGGTTTCACGCACATCGTCGAAGACAGCAAGCATTTTTCCGGACTTCTCGATATGTACTTCGATAGCTCGTCTGACGGCTTGCGCTCGAATTTCTTCGGAAGTTAGATCAATGAATTCAGGTCGACCACACAGTTGTGCCCACGAAGCCAAAATCGGAAATGGATCACCTTGACTGGATGGGAAATCTGCCCAGAGCACCCCGCCAGGAAAATATTCAGCCAACCCGTAGACGATTTCAGTAGCCAAAGTTGTCTTGCCTACGCCCCCCATTCCGTGCAGCGCAATCAGAGCGACAATATGCTGGTCCGCTGAGAGGAGCGCAGTCTTCAAGTCGTTGAGTTCCTTTTGCCGACCAACAAAGTGCTCAGGTCGAGTTGCCGTTGCAGTAAAGAAAGATGCATCGACCGGGATAACACGCTGAGTGCCATCCGGCAAGTTGATAACAACAGTATTTCCTTCCCCGACAACTGCCCCATAAACAGGGCCTTGAATTGCGATGTTCTGGTACCGCTTGGACATGATAGACTTCACAGTTAACGTAGTAGTTGCGCACTCAGACGCCGAATCGTTGTGAAACAGTAAATTTAAGGACTTTACATCCGGCTCGATTTCCCTGACAATAGGTGCAACAGGGGTGGGAGGGGGAAATCGAGATGAGCATAACAGACGAAAACGAAACCATCACCGTTTGTCAGGCTACCCAGCATGCCATGTTGATCCCGTGGGGTCGATTTTCGCGCCTGCTGGGGCTAAGCGAGCGATTGCGAGCAGCAGTCGCGCTACGTCGCCACAAAGATGCGGCACCGGGCGGCGACCTGATATTGGAGTTTGGATTGGCATCACTAGCGGGCTACGAGTACTTGCAAGATCTGAACCTGGGGCCGCATCCACTGGGAGGCGAGCAGGCGGTTCAAGATGCCTGGGACATTGAGTTTCGGTATTACACCACGGTCAGCCGCTTTCTGTATGAAGTGGATGAGACGCTAGTCGAGCAAGTGCAAGCTGAACTGGAAGCCGTCATGCAGCCATACATTCGCAGCGCAGTGCACGAAGTGCTGTGCCACCAGGAGTATCTGACCCTGTGTGGCGATCTGACCGGGCGTCCCGTCAGTGCCTATAGCACCACCTACCCACCAGACACGGTGTTTGGGTATATGGCCAATCAGTTGCGCAAAGGGCACCAGGCAGCGTTGGTCACATTCAAAGGTATCCAGCACCGAGTACACGTCACCGCTTTCCACCATTCGGGCGATACGGTGTCGAGCGTTTGCCTGGGCGAGATGGTCGCAGCCACGGAAGCACGCCTGGGTTGTCATCCGAGGCGCCGAACTGATCTCTTGCAGCAGCGCATTGCAGCCATCGAGACCAAGATGGCGCAGAAGCAAGGCTGGAGTGAGGCACAACAGAGCACCATCCGGCAGCAAATTGAGCGCCAGATACGCCTGGGGCATCAGTTGCAGGCCCTCCGACCACGATTAGCTGAACTCGAAGTGCGATACCAGGACAAACGGGTGCCTCCCTATTCGAAGCTGGCCCAGGCGCGCAAACAGAAGGCAAGCTGGGAACGTCAACTCCAGTCCGCTCTCGAACAAGAAACTCAGGCCCGGTGTGCTCTACGTCGTCATCAACAACGGCTGGAAGCTCTCACGGTTGAACGGGATGCGCTCTTGAATTGGCTGGCGCAATTGGAAGTAGACAATGCGAGCAACCCCAACCCAGTTCGGCTACGCTGGTTGTTGGACGGTGGCTTTGGAGACGTGGCCAACGTGACCTACTTGATCGAGATGGGATATGACATCTACACCATCGCCCACAACGGCAAGATCACCCAGGTATTACGCCAGGAGGTACCTGACCATGCCCCGTGGGAGCAAGCCGGGTCACGCACCCAAGCCCTGGATATGGCCCGGCAGACGCTCGGTGACTGCCCTTACCCGGTCCGTTTGACCTTATTGCGCTGGTCGGTCGGAGATGAGTTGAAGTACAGCACACTCGTCTCGTTCAGCGACGTCGAGGAGTTACCCACCGCAGAGTTGTTTCCGACCTACCACCAACGCCAGGATGTGGAAGCTGGCATCAAGCAAGGCAAAGGCACTTTCAGCTTCACCAAATTGCGCGTCCGTTCACCGGCTGGCATCCGCCTCCTGGGGCAGTTTGCCCTCGTCTTCTGGCCCAACTTCGTCCGTTGGGCCGCGGATTGGATGGCCAATCTCGTCCGTGATGAGATCGGTCGTTTCAGCCGAGTATTGCACCAGGTGACCACCCAGGTGCGCGTCGCAGCCAGAACCTCAGCCATGGTGTTGACCAATACAAAGGGTCAGATGTTGGTCTTCGATGCCCACGGGCCGTATGCTGGGGTGCAAATCCCTCTCGACCGTCCATTCGCCTATCAGTGCCCCATGCCCTTGTTCCAAACCTGGCAGCAACTGTGGCCCGTTTCGTCTGAATCTGTTAAGGAGCAACTGGCGACCATGGTCGCTCATCAAAAGCTATACTCGCCCGCGGGATTACCTATTCGCTTGCCCTGGGCAGGACTACCGGAGAAAATCCCTAAATCCAGAGTTCCCGAACAATTGGTGCTCTGAGTGCGCAATCACTACGTTAAGACTACGGTTTAGTTTCAGAATCGCCAGTTTCTTGGGCTTGCCCAAATGTCATCGTTACTTGTGCATGGTTGGCTTGTACCAAACCCTGTACGTTGCCCATGATCTGAGTCACGTACTTTGCAGTATGGTCACTTTGCTCTTGAGCCTGATCCAAAAACTGCTGCGCCGCTTCCCTCAATTCCTCAAGCCCACCAGCATTGGCATCTGCCAATACCTCAGTCAATCGCTTGCGCAGACGCTCCGAATTAGGGTCTATCTCTATCGCTTCTATAATGCTAGATGGCACGCTATCACTCCCAAACTTTCGTATAATAAGCGCCTTGAGGCCACTGTAAGCATCTTTAACGGCCTGTGTAGTAGTATCCTTCAAGGCGACGGCCGCACCTACTACGATGGCGGTTGTGATCAAGGAAATTGGATCCACAATTCACCTCCCGGATTACGTTTGATGAACGTCAGCAATCAACACAGTTATCATCGATCTCAACTAGTTGGGCTAACGGCACGTTCAGTCCCTGGGCAATCTTTACAAGAGTCAACAAGGTCGGATTCCGTTCGCCGCGCTCCACACCCCCCAAATAGGTGCGATGTAGTTCGGCTAATTCAGCCAACTTTTCTTGGGAGAGCCCCTTTTTCATACGCAGACGACGCAAGTGATTGCCGAACACTTTTAGCAGAGGGTTTGACACAGTCGATCTTCCTCGTAGAAGGAAACATACTTACAGACAATACAAAAATACAGAACTAATAACGAGTCTAATAGAATGCAGCCTATGAGTCTACAGCCTATAGACGTCATGCGTGCCAGGTCTCGCCTGCGTGCAGAGGATGTGCAGTGCTGTCACTTCCCACGAAGTAGCGCCTGAATGGCACATCCGTACCCAGGCCGCCTTCCAGAAAAATACGGACAACGGCGTCTCCAAGACTATTAATCTGCCAAACGAAGCCAGGGTGGACGAAGTGGCCGACGCCTACCGGCTTGCCTATGAGACCGGCTGTCTGGGCATCACCGTCTTTCGTGATGGTTGCAAGGCAGAGCAGGTGCTCAACGTGGGAACAGCAGAGAAAAAGACCGAGTCAAGGGACGAGACCCCGGCCGCGACCAAAGCCCCCAAACCGCGCCCCGCCGTGCTGACCGGCACTACGTATCGCAAGAACACCCCACTAGGCACAGCCTACATCACGGTCAACAGCAACGGCGAGGGTATGAGACAGCCCTTTGAAATCTTCGTCAACATCGGCAAGGCCGGCTCCGACACC
>Ga0180437_10008075_pt1 | contig 13488 bp, 16 predicted proteins | sample SS_ome_4_FD_132410 | JGI IMG/M metagenome (GOLD analysis project Ga0180437, IMG submission 132410) | Hypersaline lake sediment archaeal communities from the Salton Sea, California, USA - SS_3_D_1 metaG | ecosystem: Environmental > Aquatic > Non-marine Saline and Alkaline > Hypersaline >...
ACGTTTTTTGAAGCCGGTACAAAAAAACAAACTTTTCTCTATTATTATTCTTTCTACGATGTTCATAATTAAATTATAGTATATATGTATATATTACAGTATATATGCTCATAATTAATTGTGAAAATATAGGGGGTAATAATAATAGAAAAAATACTTGTTTTTTTGATTTTTTTTGATTTTTGTAAATTCCGTGACAAACCCCCTGCGAGCATCATGCCGCTTTGTAAGTTTTTTGACAAAAGGCGTTGGTGGGTGTTGACGGGCCTGGGAGCCGATGTTAAGTTTTTAACAGAAGGGGGCAACGATGGAAAAAGAAGCAAAATCCGTTAAAAGTGAAACTAAAGAACAGCTAAACGAAAACCCTGCCATGTGGTGGGTGGATTCTACCGCCTCAATAGAGGTGGTACTATGGACCAAGGAGTTATTCTAATGTTAGAGACAACAATGATTGTGGCGACGAGCGTATGGATGGTAGTCGTTGCTGGGAGCGTATATGGCTCCTGGATCGCGAGCAAAGTAAGAAGCAAGAGGAAGTAATGAAAGAACCCTCATTCAGCATGTATCTTAAAGCAAATATAAATCTAAAGTTAACAATTGAGCTAAATCGCCGATATTGGGCCACCTTTGACCGGGAAGAGATACCTGGGTACGTTGCTCAGATGAAGAATCTCGTACTAGTCTCGTGGGACATCGAGGAGGGTGGTGCAGCGTCCCTTGATTGGATCAAATCGACTATTATCGATTTGACAGGGGGGAAGATAGTGGATACGTTTTTTTTCAATGACGAGATTCATTTTAAACTGGAGGCGTTCTAATGCAGAAGGATTTTGATTACGACTAGACATATCTCTCCGAATCGGCTAAACTACTGAAATAAGGACTTGATGAAAGGACCTTAATGAGTAAAAGCCGACAATGGGAAGCGAAAGAGATTGAGATCGCTGTTACGCTGAAACGTGAGGGCGAGAAGCACACAAAAATTCTTGAAGCGCTTAAGGCAAACGGGTACGAACGTACCGACCGGGCCTTGGGGCAATTTTTATTCAAGTATAGTCAAAAGGTTCCACAAGACCCATGGGATTATAATTCCTATGGTGAGATAGCCTATCGAAAGCCGAAGATCTTAGTATACGATATTGAAACTACTGATCTTGACGCAGGGTTCGGCGAGATGCTTATGTTTGGCTACCAATGGTGGGATGAGGACACACCTAAGATCATAAAGATTAACGACTTTGATGGGTGGAAAAAAGGCCATTATAACGACCGTGACTACCGGCTGTGTGAAGCCGTGCATGGGGTAATATGCGAAGCCGACGTACTAATCGGTCATTTCTCGACCCGGTTTGACCACCCCTTCATACAAACTCGCATGCTTAAGCATGGCCTACCACCTATTCCCGATACCACACAGATCGACACATGGCGAATCGCTAAGAGGCAACTCAAATTTCGTTCTAACCGGCTTGGTATCATTGCAGACAGTCTAGGATGTAAACAACGCAAAGACAAGGTGGAGCCCGCTGTATGGCGTATGGCTAAAGGGCACGATGAGGAAGCCATTGGGGTTATCGCTGAGTACTGCCTGCAGGACATTCGTACACAAAAAAGTGTCACAGAAAAGCTTTTGCCGGTTGCAAAAGAGGTAGTTAATCTTAATTTATTTACTGATGGGGATCACCACCGATGTATGTGCGGGTCATGGCGTGTTGTACGAGATGGTGAGATATTTACCAAGGTCAACGCCTACGAACGGTACAAATGCCTGTCTTGTGGGCGGTGGTCAAGAGGTAGGAAAACAACGACAAAAAGTAAAGTCGAACGAAAGGCCAAATGATGGTCGCTATGTATGTATACGTGGGTCCAGAGACAACAAACGAACACAAAACATTAGAGATGACGGATGATGTACTGCTGTGGCTTGGGAGAGCTTACATTGGGGAGCATGGGTGGCGTAATTTTACCCATTTTCCTGCTTTTGCCTGGTGTATGATTAATCGGTTCATGTTGCATCCAGGCAATCACCATTGGGATGATTTTATTTACATGCTACGACGATTCTCGCAGCCTATTAATCCTCGGTGGATGAGGGGTGGTGATCTGGCAAGAAGGTATAGAAAATCGAAGATGTGTACCCCTGCAAAACTTGACAGAAGAGAACGCATGGTTAACTTAGCATGGGAGGAGTTACCAGCGCGGTTAAGGAATCAATTGGAAGCATTACAGGAGGGCCGGATTGCTCCGCCACCTGGTATCGTGCCGAGGAAGAACAAGATTTCCAACTTCGCTGAAAGTTCGGATCGAATGAAAAAACGATATCCTCATGGGATGGACATTGGTGGTAACTGGTATTTCCAGGGGCGGGGGCTAAAACGTGGGGTGGTCGTTGTAGACCATTGGAGTAAATAGTATGGATCAAGAAAGAAGGCGAAGGCAGTCAAGAGGAGAGGACATAAAAAGGGCATGGGGCCACCTTATCCGGAATGAGTTTAATCTTGAAAAAAGGTACGACCCACAATACCGCACTCAGTTTGCTCGGGAAAACGAGTGGAAATTGTCGAGGCTCAATAAAGCCATCGATTTTGTAATTGCGAGATATTGGGAGATTTACAAGGAGGTAATTAGGAGAGATGACAGCAGCGCGGACTAGATTAGAGGACACTCGGTCAGCAGTGACCCATGAGTTTGTTGTCGACGGGGATAAGGGCTACGTGACCGTCGGAGAGTATGAGGATGGAACCCCCGGTGAGATATTTATCCACATGGACAAGGAAGGCTCTACGTTAAGTGGGTTCGCTGACGCCTGGGCAGTCATGGCGTCGGTTTCTTTGCAATACGGGGTTCCCATCTCGGCGATAGTGGCTAAATTTAAACATACAAGATTTGAGCCGCAAGGCTTGACAGATAGACCAGATATTAGACCAATGGCTACGTCAGTATTGGACTACGTGGCGCATTGGCTTGAGAAAAGGTATTGTGATAATGACGATTAGGGAATTGATTGAAAAGCTTCAAGATGCAGAAAACAGGCACGGGTCAGACACATTAGTTGTATTGTCTGATATGATGCCAGTATACGACGTTTTGGAGATGAACGACATTAATGGGTATTATTGTGGAGTATCTTGTGACCCTAAGGTAATGCTGTCCTAATACAACAAAGCTGGGTACGGTATAGTGCAAGACATTTACAGCTTACAAAGGAGCTTTGCGGCGGGCCCTAAGGCTCACCCTGTTACGAGGTAGCAGACTGGCAGAGTTGTGGCGGCTGTTCGGTTTGATAGCGACATAGACAACCCGTCTTGCGCTATACCGTACCCAGCGCATTTAAAAGGAGGCAGAAAGGTGAAACGTGTGTTTTACTTGTTTGCTGTCGTACTGTTCGCAGCGTGCGAAAGTGTATCGCCTAGGGGACTGGACCCCCCAGATACTTCGTTGCATGAGTCTTACAATGTAGACACGTATGTCGAAGTATGGGGCCATGGCATGCGTGGGTCTGGTTTTTTTGTCAACGAAGATGGTCTTTTGCTTACTGCTCAGCATGTAATCGCGAATAGGCAATACAATGACTACGCTCATATCCGAGTTTGGTGGTCATCGGGCTTTATCCCTGCGAAAGTAATCGCAGAGGACGAAGACGCCGACATTGCGTTGCTTAAGGTTAATATGGTGTCTAGTCCGATTGCCCCTTTATGCACTGGCCGTCCACCGGATGGTTATACAACGTCGTATGGTAGGCCGAGGGGTCCTTTATTGACCTATATCGGCGATATCGACTACTATATTGACCAAAAGGGCATTAGTGAGGTACTTGTCAACTCTACTTCTAAACGTGGCATGTCCGGTGGCGCTCTGGTGTACTCCGGTGGCTTGAAAGATTGCACCCTTGGCATACTCGTCAAGATGACCACCGATGAGACGAAAATTTTTGCTGTATTAATCGAAAGCGCCCCCGTTGTCAAGGCTTATCTCAAAGAATTCGCCCCTGGTTTTATACAATAGTTGACAATTAGTCTACAATCGTTTACAATCATGACGTGTCTGGGAAGAATAAAAACGCACAAGCACGTCTTGACAAAATTTTAGAGGAAATCGATGGGGCTTGTTTATCCTATGGCATAAGTGGCCCTCATGTTTACCTTGTCGAGCTAGCTGCGGGTAAAGACCCACGATATGACACCAGTCAACTCTATGATTTAATTTACCATATTGCCAAAAGGGAAGAACTTCCAGACTCAGAAGAGTGGGCCGAAATCAAACGGTTAGTCCTAGGTAATCCAGCATATCAGTACGAGAGACCCCCCACCTCCGTCTCTCTTGACGCTGCTAAAGAGCTAGCTAAAGTGTACATCCCAAAACAGAAGGCGTTAGAAGTTACAGTCGAGGACGTCACACCACGAGAGATTCCCAAGCCGACCAAAGAAGAAATAGAAGAATTCAAGAGGATACTAGATGGTGAGGACGATGATATTCTCTAAGCATATAGTGTCTAAGTTTGTCCATTCCCCGGATGATTTATCCGACAAAGAGCTGTATTTCTTAAAGTGTGCTTTCGAGGCAGACTTTTTGCTGTTTTGCCGAGTTTTCTTCCGCGTTAAAGAGGGCCGAAAATTTATTCTTAACTGGCATCATAGGGTATTGGCTAAAGTTATTGAGAGGATCAGGGATGGTGAGATTAACAGGTTAATTATCAACATACCGCCGAGGTACGGCAAAACAGAGATGACTGTTGTATTGTTTGTCGCTTGGAGCATTGCGCTTAACTCTTTAAGTTCGTCAATACATCTTTCTTACTCTGATGACTTGGCTCGTGCTAATAGTGATGCTGTAAGAGAGATAATCAAGCTTGGCCACTTTCAGATGCTTTGGCCCCGACAACTTCGCAAAGACACTGCATCAAAAAAACGATGGTTCACCGAGGAAAAAGGCGGCATGATGGCCGCTTCCTCAGGTGGCCAGGTTACCGGATTTGGTGCTGGGGTCATGTCCCCAGAGTGGGAGTTTTCTGGTGCGATTATCGTTGACGACCCGATTAAACCCGAAGACGCCTATAGTAAGACACGTCGGTCAAGTGTTAATGACCGTATCCCCAATACTATACGGTCGAGGATTAATAGAGATGACCACCCGATTATTGTCATTATGCAGAGATTACATGAGGACGATACGACTGCGTTTCTACTTCGTGGGGGGAGCGGTGACACTTGGCATCATTTATGTATACCTGTTCATAGCTCAGATCCTATCTATAATTACCCAGCAGACTATACGCATGCTATTCCAATCGAATACGAGAGACCAGAGGGACCGCTTTGGGCGCTAAAACATAATGAAGAGCAGATAGCAAAGCTCAGAGAGCACCCCTACACCTATGCCTCGCAGTACGGGCAAAGTCCTGCACCGCTCGGTGGTGGGTTATTTAAAGAGGACTGGTGGAGGTTCTATCTAGCTTACGATTACGCTAAGAATGTTATCACTTTTGAAGACGAGTCCACCGATGCTATTCGATACAAGTTTATTTTCGCCGATACTGCAGTAAAGACGGGGGAACATAACGACTTTTCTGTTGCCCAATTGTGGGGCCGAGGCGAACGAGGTATTTATTTACTCGACCAAATTAGGGGTAAATGGATAGCGCCCGACCTTAAAAAACAGTTTAAAAACTTTTGTTTTAGACACGATTTTAAGCCAGGAAAGCCACATCCTTTGATTTCCGTGGGGATTCGTGATAGATTCGTTGAGGATAAAAGTTCTGGATCTGGTTTAATCCAGGACGTTAATCGAGAAATGGGCTATGATTGGGTTAAGGGTATACCAAGAGACAAAGATAAGGTGTCAAGGGCATCGGGATGCCTTGACCATATCGCGTCTGGTAGAGTGTTCTTACCGCAAAACGCGGTATGGATTAGTGAGTATTTGTACGAATTCAGCATGTTTACAGCTGAGATGAGTCATGCTCATGACGACCAAATTGACCCAACATTGGATGCAATACAACACATGCTGATCGAAGAGCAAGGGGTCAGCTATCAAGATATTTTTTAGGAGCTGAGAATGAGCTATAGCAATCAGACAATCGATGAACGATTGACGTATGAACAAAATGGGAATAAATGGGATAAACGTGTAACTCTCGCAGGCGCAAGTTCGGGCGCTGGTTTGAGAGTTATGGATGTTAGCCCTATTTGGACACATAAAAGACCGCAAACTTTGGCTGAAGTAACTAACGGTGCAGACGGCACGTATACATATTACGTTGATATGGACGGGTATAGACATCTCAGCTTGTCGTTGGTACTTGACGGTGGGTCTGGGTCTGTGACAGTAACGGTCGAAGCTACAGCGCAAGATGACGGCTCGGCACCGGGGGATTGCGCGTATACCGACGTGACCAATGCTGTCTTTGGTGCCGCTACATTCACCGCGTCTAACTTCCTTTCTGATAGCGCAAGGAAGCTGGCCGGCGCGAAGTTTGTAAAAGTCAAAGTCGTCGCGAGCACAGGTGCTGCAGACGACGCCGATTGGTCGATATACGCCAGACAAACCTGGTAGATAGGAGGCCCCTATGTCTGATATTGATGTGATAGACGCCTTTTTAGCGGATAAAACGTACGCTCAACTTGAGCCTAATTACATAGACCCGCAGCCGCCGTTGTCGCCGCCGCCGCCTCTTACAGCGCAAAGGGTTCAGCAGGTGATTGTTAGGCTCAAAGAGGGACGAACCCTTGTATCGATTAAACAGGAGGCGAAAGACTTGGGTGTGTCTATATCATTTGGGCAAATTAGGTTGATTAAACGAGCATGGCTCGAAAAACTTGTTGAGTTAACACCGGAGGAATAATATGCCTATTGTAAGTTTGGGGACAACCCCTGCGGAAAGGATGCGAGGGTGTACTTTCGCAGAAGCCTTCTTTTCCGACACCACACTAGCTGAAAATGGGGGGTCTGCTACAGGGTCGCCTGTCATTTCTAATGGCGCGACGTTCGATGGCACTACGGACTACGTGAGTTATTCTGTTGCGGGGGGTGAGTTTGACAGTCCGTTTCTTACGTTCACTCTGCGATTTACCCCTGATTTTGACTATGATTCAGACGATGATTACACTCTTTTCCAAGCGATTGACGACGCGGGTACAAATTTTTTAATTAAAAAGCTGTCGAATACCGATGACAATACTCTAAGAGTTATTGTCGCCGGTAGAACGATGGATGTGACTGAGGGAGAGTACTCTTCGTACTGGCTTGAAAACCAAGTCAATGAAATCGCGGTTGTAAGTTCTGAGTTAGTTGCTACATCCACCTTGGTGTATTTGAATGGTACTCAAGTCGCTTCTTTTGATACCGCGCACGTCGAGTATGACGTTACGACCGTGTTGCTAGGTGCGACGTCTGGTGGTAGTGACTTTTTTTCCGGTGTAATTCACAATTTTAAATTCTTTCAATCGGCTTTAACAGCGGGCGAGATTTTAGACTCATACGATGGCACTACATACAATTACAAACAGAGTATGACGCTAGACTTCCCCTGCGATAATTATTACTACAACCCTACAGAGCATCTCGTTAAAGACGCTACGAACAATGGAAATGACGCTACATTAGGGGATGGCTCCACCGCTGGATTGATGCCTACCAAGATACTGGGCAAGCCAGGGTTCGCTTTTGACGGGTCTGATGACTATTTAACCGGTATTAGTAACCCGACTGGGGATTATACCGTTACTGTAATGAAAAGAGTATCGGGGGTTGTAAGTATCACCCATGAGAATGATTTGACAACGTGGGCAACACTATTTACTTCTGGCGGATTTGACGGTGACTTGTTAAGTCTTAGGTTACATTCATCCTTATTAACTGAAACGCAGAAAAAAGATGAGATTTTTGACCTCAACCAGCGGTACAACACAATAGAAAAAGGTACTGGGGTACTGAATGATTTAATTAGCGAAGGCGCTTGTGTGATGTATCACGACTATCGCTCTGGGTCGTTCAGAGATTGGAGTGAAAACGGTAACAGCGCTATACCTGGGATTGTTACTTGGGGGACTGATACTCTAAACGTGCCTTTAGTTTCGAGCGATATACGAGTCGCGGAGGACTCATCGTTAAGGCTCACAACAGGATCGTTAGTTGTATATGGCGACTTTACTAATGTTTCAGCATCCGGTCGTGTGATGACACAATATGACGGTGTAGGAGATTGGCGATTCCTTTGGACATGGAATAGCAGTACTAATCAGTTCACTTTTTCAGGCGAGATTGATGAGTCCGGGGTTGACCCTGTGATTAATGGGTCAATGCAAAATAGAGAGTATCTTGCCGTTAATTTTACTGAAGGAGAATCACCGCAAGGGTTCCACGACGGCGTTTCGATTGGGGACTATAGCGAAGCATGGGGCCCCGGTCCCGATAACGCCGATACATATATCGGTAGTTCAGCAGAGGGAGGCGGGTCGCTCGTAGGAGCGTTGTTTAAAGCAGCTTTGGTGTTTAACCGTCCGCTATCAGAGGCGGAACACAACGCGTTATACGCCGACCTTAATGCGAAAGTGTGGGCTACTACATCAAGTACAAATGTAGCTTTTAACCTTTGTGCTCAACAAGACACACAAGATAATTCGCTGGTTCTTGGTGTTGATATGCATCCGTTTATGCAGGGTCTTGACGATAGGTCTAGTTATAATCACACTATAGACATTAACGACTGCACAGCGAGACTTGACAGGATGGGACCGGGTTTTGATTGGCGGGAAGAGGCGAATCAGTACCTACTAGCTAATAGGTCTAGCGCTTTAGAGATTGACGGTAATGGTACTTATGAAATGTGGTGCCGTACTAACACCTATACCGTTTCTGCGCCTCGAATTTATGAATTTGGTGGCCTAAAAGGATTTCGATTTTTCGTTATTGGTGCGACATATCGTTTCGCTGGATATGACTCCAGTTTATCTGTAACGTTCCCAGAGAATATCGAATATAATAAGTGGGAACACATCGTAGTTGTTACTACAAAAGGCACGTACTCACTTTACGTGAATGGAGAACTACAGGAAACGGACTCATTCGAATTTGCCACACCAGAGTACCAATTTTATTATCCGGGGGTCTCTATCGGTGCAGATACTAACGGGGGTAGGCCTTACGTTGGTAGGATTTCGGCTTTTAACATCTACAATGAGTCAAAGGATGCCGATTGGGTTGCTGAACAGTATGCTAAGGGATTAGGCGCATATTGGCAAACTGATTATAAAATTAACGAGACTATCACTAACGTGACTACTGGGCCGATTACTAATTCCGGCTTCGAGGTGGAATCAGGGTCAGTGAAGGTTATTAATGAGGACATTGATAGCGTGCCTCATAAAGTGTTAGAAGCTAATTCAGCATCAGTTGTCTCAATTAGTAGGAGCCTAATGCAAGAAGACTCAACAGAAAATGCTTACGGCACTTGGGAATTTATGATTAACAAAGCCACGTCATCTAATCCAAAAATACATTTTATTAACTCTGCGAGCGACGGCACTGGTGACGGGTACTATATTGATATAAAAGATGATGAACAAATCCTCCTTTATTCGACTTTTGGGCCTTATAGGCTGGCGACTGACGATGACGCTATGTCATCCGGCGCATGGACTAAATTTAGAGTATCCAGGACTATCTATGGTGTCTTCCGACTTTGGGTGGATGACGTTCTTGTGTCAACCATCGATGGGGCGAACCCGACGGACCCTGACAACTCTTATGAAGTGTCCGATTACATAGTTTTTGAGCTTGACACAGGGGATAAAATCTCGTTAGGCAACAACGTCGACGATACCAGCTCAATTAAAAAATATCTCGTAACCAAGAAGGCATAGCAATGACTGAGATAAGTGACGACTCTATCGTTAACCTCATTGCGGGGTTGAACACAACAAAAGATAAAAAGTACCACTCCGAATTCGTCCAACGGAGTGTGGACAAAACTGAGCTTGAATCCATGTACCGAAATGATTGGATATCTGGAAAAGTAGTCGATATCCCGGTACAAGATGCAACTCGTAAATGGCGGCGTATCGTTTCTGAGTCGTTATCTCAGGAACAATTAGATAAAGTACTCAGGTCCGAAAAGAAGCTCGGGTTCCGCACTGCGGTTACCGAGGCGCTTCGTTGGGCTCGGCTCTATGGTGGTGCAGGGGTTGTGTTGGGTATCGATGACGGTGCCGACCTTGACCAGCCGTTAGACGTGGAGACAGTTAAACAGGACTCGCTAAAATATCTCCATGTGTTTAATCGCTATGAGTTGGTAGTCGACCGAGTCAATACAACAGACCCTTATTCGGAGACATTCCGCAAACCAGAAACTTTTCGTTTGCCGGGGGCACAGCAACCTATCCATGCGTCACGGGTGCTTATTTTTGATGGACGTCCTCTACCTTGGCAGGTGCGCAGCCGCAATGGATATTGGGGGGAGTCCTATCTTGCGCATGTTTACGATGCGATTATGAACGCACAAGGGACCATTGCAGCGGTGTCGTCATTGCCGTATAAAGCAGTGGTGGACGTCATTGCAGTGCAGAATTTTTTCGGGACGATTGCAGCGGGGGGTAAATCTGTTGAGGATTTGACAAAGCGTTTCCAGGCTGCAGACCAAATTAAATCAATTAATAATGCCCTTGTGATTGATAAAGACAGAGAAGAGCTGAGCCAGCAGGTTATCCAGTTCGGTGGGTTGTCTGAGATAGTCCAACGGTTTGTGACTATCGTCGCCTCAGCTAGCGACATCCCCGCAACTCGATTTTTAGGTGAGTCAGCGCCTGGTCTTAATAGCGCTGGGCAAATGGAGATTAGAAACCATTATGACTCAATTTCTGCCTACCAAGAAACGGGGATAAAACCCCAGCTTGATAAATTCGACGAGATTCATGCTCGGTCGGTGCTCGGGTTTATACCAGATGATTGGGATTCGCATTTTGAATCGTTATGGCAGCCGAATGAACTTGAGAAAGCTCAGGCTCAGCTTATTAAAGCGCAAAGAGACCAGATTTATCTTAATGGTGTCATTATGTCATCACAGGTCGCTGAGCAGCTTAAGCTAGATGGGACTTATGAGACTCTCACAGACGACTACATCGAGACTATGATGGAGATCGACAAAGAGGATATGGAATCTGAGCCAGAAGAACAGCCGCAGCCGGAAGAGGAAGAGGAGAAACCAGAAGAGGAGGAAGAGAAATCAGAAGAAGAGGAGGAGAAACCAGAAAAGGAAGAAGAAGAGGAGAAACCAGAAAAGAAAGAAGAAAAGCAACCTAAAAAAGTGAAAAAATAATGGCGTTATCCGCTCGCAGAAAAGCCGCTATACGTCGACAACTTGAGAAGCAAAAACGAAGGTACCGCCCAAAAAAAGCGCAAGGTGTTGAATCATCGGTGCCGCAAGAAGAATGGTACACGAGGGAAATAAACAGGTTAACAGTGCGGCGTATCCATAAGCGTATTAAGCAGTACGTGTTCCCCGCGCTCGATGCAAGTTTAACCGATTCAAATGGGGGGCTCCAAGACGAAGACCCGAACGCTGCGGTCATACGAGCCTTAGAAAGAGCGGTGCAGCCTATCACGGATATAACGGTGGAGGCGGCGGACCTAGCAACGGAACACTTTGGGAAAGTCAATAGAAGGCATAAAATAGAATTTAAAAAGTCAATAGAAAAAGCGATGGGGGTCAATATATCAAAAATCTTAACCGATGCTGGCATTGAACAGAAGATGAGAAACCATGTCACAAAAAATGTCGGATTGATTAAACGTATACACAAAAGTTACTTCGTTCGGGTACGGAAAGCTATAACTCAAGGATTCGCAAGCGGCCAAAGCTCATTTTCGCTAAAAAGAGACTTAATCAAAATCGCTGGTATAGAGTACCGTCATGCACGCCTTATCGCAAGAGACCAAACGTCTAAATTAAATAGCGACCTTAATAAAATACGTCAGAAGAATGTAGGAGTGACGCATTACATTTGGAGGACTGTAGGGGATGAACGAGTCAGACCTGACCATGCCTCGAATAATGGCGAGAGATTCTCGTGGAAAGACCCACCCGCGACAACCGGGCATCCAGGTAACGATATCCAATGCCGGTGCGTTGCTGACCCGGACTTGTCTCCTTTACTAGACACTGTTGACTAATATTGACATTTCAATTTGGATATGGTATTATACTAACGAGGTAATTGATGGAGACTAACGATAGCCTACAAATCACTGACCAAAAAGTAACGCCGGAAGGGTATCTACAAGTAACTGCTAGGCTTTCCCGTACAGGTATACAAGAGTATTACCTTGCTGAAATGACGGAAGACTATTTACCTGATAGCCTCAAAGAGTGTCCTCATGATAGCATAGTCCGACTCTACAGGTCACCGGACGAGGTTTTCGGAGATGAGTCTATGTCGTCAATCGGTAGCAGGCCCGTAACAGACGGCCACCCCCCGGTATTTGTCAACGCTGAGAATTACAGCATGTATTCAAAAGGGGTTGTTGTCGGGCAACCGAGGCAAGAGGATAGCTATGTTGTTGCCGACTTGTTAATTCAAGATAAAGAGACAATAGAAAAAGTCAAGAACGGAACTAAACAAATTTCTTTGGGATATAACCTCGATATGGACTGGACCCCTGGGGTAAGCGACGAGCATGGGGTTTATGACGGGGCCCAAAGGAATATCAGAGTAAATCATATCGCTATTGTCCCTCAGGGGCGTGGTGGGCCGCACGTGCGGATACAAGACGAGAATAAACAGGAGACCAGTATGAAAACTAGGTTAATCGACGGTATATCGGTCGAATTCAGCGAGCAAGGCGCACAAGTTGTCGATAAATTGCAAACTGAAATTGAATCGATGGACGCCGAAATCAAAAAAGTAAAGCAAGTTGCGAATGACGCAATCGCCAAGGCTGAAAAGCTTGAAGGCGAACTTGCTGTTAAAGACAAAGAAATCGAACAACTCAAAGCTGTTGACGTAAAAGCTGAAGCCGAAAAACTCTTCGCCGTTATCGACTCTGCAAGAAAACTCGCGAAAGACCTCGATCACGAAGGCCTTAAGACTGAATCCGAAATCAAATCAGCCGCGATTAAAGCTACTGACGCTTCTTATGAACTGGAAGGCAAGAGCCAAGAGTACATCGATGGTATTTTCGATACCTTGCTGAAGGCAAAAGAAAACAAAACTGAAACCGCAATGGATAGCGTTGTAACTGCTGCAGCTAACACCGCCCCTGAGAGTTTTGAGGATAAAATCCGCAAGGCCCGTGAAGCATTTTCGGCTCGGTCGAAAAAGGAGAATAAATAATGACTGTCCAGACTAGCTATGCAGAGAACATGTCGGCAGCCTATGAAGGGCAGTTGGCCGACCTCAATAATAAGTATTCTGACATTGTCTCTAAGCGTGTTGAAACCTCGGCGGGTATTGCCCCCGGTCGCGTTGTTTCCCCCGGAACTGCCGACGATCA
>Ga0180437_10008076_pt1 | contig 13485 bp, 17 predicted proteins | sample SS_ome_4_FD_132410 | JGI IMG/M metagenome (GOLD analysis project Ga0180437, IMG submission 132410) | Hypersaline lake sediment archaeal communities from the Salton Sea, California, USA - SS_3_D_1 metaG | ecosystem: Environmental > Aquatic > Non-marine Saline and Alkaline > Hypersaline >...
GGAGACCTTCTCGCGCCAGTTCTGCTCCAGGTCCATCGACATCAGGAAGCGGAGGTTCCGGCGGGTCCGGCGGAACTTCACCGGCATCTTCTTGATCATCCCGGAGAAGATCTTCGTGGAGATGTTCGCGTTCTCCGCGTCGTAGATGTTCCCGGCGTCCATCAGGCGGAGCCAGCCGTCGATCAGGGCGATGAAGGAGTCCTTGATCACCTTGTCCGTGGCTCCCCCGTCGATGAGGTCGTCCTCGATCCGGGCCGGACCCAGGACGTCGCCGTTGACCATCATCTCCTCCATGTCGTTCGCGGTCTGGGTGGCCATCAGCCGCATCACGGTGTCCTCGACCTCCTCGCCCTCGATGTTGTGCTCCGCGAAGGTGTCGGAGATCTCGAACGGAGTCATGATCTCCTGCGGGGTCAACTTCACCTTCGAGGTGCGGACGCCCCTCCGGATCCCCGGGTCCTTCGCCTCCTCCTTCGGGACGGAGACGCGCTGACCGACGCCGATCTTGTCGATCACCATGTTCTCGTTCCGGAAGCGGACGGTCCGGACGGAGCCGCGAAGCTCGGTCACGTCGATCACGAAGTCGATGAACATGTCCGACTGCATGTCGTTCAGCTTTCCCGCGGCGACCAGGTCCGCGGTGGCGATGAGCGCTTTTTGAACCAGTTCCTCGTTTGTCATTTCCTATTCCTCCAGAATCTTTCTCCCGGCTACTCCGGGTTGGTTTTCTCTGCTTCTCTACAGATTCTCCGTTACTTCTTGCTGAAGACCCTCGAGACGGCGGTCCCAGCCCACTTGCTCGTCGGCTTCTCCTCCGGCTGCTCCGGGGTCGTGGACCCGTCCGGGACCTGACCCTTCGCGGAGGCCTGCACGTTGGTGACCGTCTTCAAGGTCTCCTCCTGCGCGTCAAGGCGCTGGTTGATACCCTTCAGAGCCTCAGAGATCTCCGACATCCCCTTCTTCACCTCCGACTCCCGCCCTTCCTCCGGGGTCTCCGGAGCGGCGGTAGGGGCCTCGGAACCGCCGCTCTTCTCAGCGGAGGCCAGGGTACCGCTCTCCATCGCGGCCTTGATCCCGGCGGAGACGCCCTCCGCGACTTGCTCCGCGATACTCTTGCTCTCCGGGGTCACCTCCGGAGCGGCCGGGGGTGCCTCCGGCTCGGGGGTCGAAGGTTCGTTCTGCTGCTGCTTCTCCTCAGGTGCGACGCCCCCGGTCTTAGGATCCGCCGCCGGTTGAGTTTTCTCAGTTCCCATGTCTTTCCTCCTCTTTACGATGAAAAAGTCCTCCTCGTTGGCGGCGGCGTCGACCAAGGACACCTCCTGAACGCGAAGGTTGTGAAAGCGGCCGAGGGTGGGATCCCCCTCCGCTCTGTTGATGTGCTCCAGGAGCGCCCGCTTCTGGGTCTCGGAGTACGGGAGGTCCGGGCGGAGGGTGAAGCCACCCCCCTCCGCCGCCTCCGTGATCTCCTCCGTCTGCGCGAACCCCCCGATGGAGAGCCCGTTCAGGGTCTTCTTGACCTTAACCCGCTCCACGATCTCCGGGGCCTCGGAGTAGAGTTCCTGGTACCAAGTCCCCGCCGAGATCGCCTTCGTAGTTCCGTCCGGGAGGGGAAACTCGAAGTCGATCGGGGCGATCACGTTCTGGATGATCGAGACCTGCTCGGAGATGTCCTTCTTGTGCATAAACCCGGTGATCCCGAAGTCCTTCATGAACCCCAGGTTCGCGCTCTCGATCTCCTCCTTCGAGGTCACAATCCCGTCCGAGTCCGGGACCTCCGGCTTCATCACGATCCCGAACATCCGGACGGACTCCTCCGGATCCCCCTCATTCGCCTTCCGGACAATCAGCTCCCCACGCTTGGCGAACTTCACCGTCTTGGAGATCTGGTCCTTCAGGTCCGCGGGGAGGAGGGCGTCCAGGGGGTCGCCCGGGTCGAAGGAGGGGTCGATCCCGAACGAGAGTTCCGCGCGGATTATCCGCTCGTGAATGACCGCCTTCGACTTCTCCTCCTCGTAGACGTCCGCGTTCTGCTTGAATCGGACCCGCGCGTTCGCGGCGCGCGCCTCCGTCTCCACCGGGTACTTCAGGTTCACGGGATCCGCGTAGTCCTCCTCGGAGGTCGGACCGTCCGCGGGGAAGGAGAGGTTCTCCCCCTTCCCCTCCAGGGCCTCGATCCCCCAACGCTCGGAGCGCGCCGCTTGAGCCTCGCGCTTCTCTTCGTTCGAGGCGTCCGCCGCCGGGACCGCCCGCTGAACCGGAACCTCCCGGGAGAGCGGCTCCCCCGCGGTGACGAAGACGTCCCGGGTCAACCGTGACCGCTGAAGGGTCCCGTCCTCGAACTCCTCCTCCGCGCGGACGCGGAGGCAAATGGACTTCCGGAACTGCCGCGGGGTCTCACTCGGGGAGAACCCGTGGTTCTTCGCCCAGCTCTTCGCCGCGGCGGCGGACCGGAACTTGTCCACCGCAAACTCGAACGCCTGCACCTGACGGGGTTCGAGGTTCAGGGGGAGGAGGAGGTCCGCCCCGCGCTCCACCGCCTCCTGCTTCTTCTGCTCGTCGCTGCTCATCTCTCGCTCCTTGCTCACGCGCGCCCCTCCTCGATAACCACGGTCCTGCATCCTCCGTGGTAGGGAGGAAGCGCTAATCCGGCGTCCGATAGATTGGAAGACTGCTCCGCCGCGGTTCCGGTCCCGGCTATCTCCGAGACCCGCTCCGCGCTGACCCAACCGGCTACCCCCTTGAACTCCTCCGGATTCTCCGCGGCCTCCGCACGCTCTATCTGCCGCTCCGCGTCCCGGACTCGGAATGTCCGGTTGTCCATCCTGAGGCAGACCTCAGAGGTCCGCTCGTCCATCACCGCGGAGATCCGGTAGTTGAGGAACTCCGCGTCCCGCATCGTGAAGATCGCCCCGGTGGCGGAGGACCGCGCCCGGACCGTACCGGCCAGCATCTGAAAATACCCCCCGACGGACCCGTTCCAGGTCCCCGGTACTTGAGCCCCCGTCCCGTTCTGGACCACCCCGCGGAGGATCTCCCCGACCTGAACCCTCCCGAGTCCGATCCCCTCCGCGGCCCGCTCCACGGTCAAGGCGATCCGCCGGGAGAGGTGCTCCCCCCAGAGGTCCCCAATCCACCAGAGTTGTTGACCCCCGATCCGCTCCAGGGAGGAGACGTCCCGCGCAGAGAAGGAGGGGGAGGTCCGGGGTGTCCCCTCTGGGAACCGCTCCCGTAACGTCCCACGAGAGAGCGCTGCTAGCGCTATAACCCCGGCGGAGAGGATTTCTCGGGTTCTAGTAACGTCCCGGGCGTTCATCCGCTCTCCTATCCCCAGGAGCGCTCTAGCGACCTCCTCCGTCTCCACCGCGGTCTCCGGGAGGGTCTCCAACTCCGCCTCCGCGGCGGGGTAGAGGTCCCCGAGGTAGTCGTCCTCTAACTCTTGTGCCAGAGTCCGCTCCGCCGCGTCCTCCCGCTCCCCCTTCGTAACGAACTCCTCCCCAGTGACCCCGGAGACGGCGTCCGCAAGGGTGATCAACTCGGAGTCCGAGAGCCCAGCTAGAACCTCCGGGGTTACGCCCCGGACGGTCCGGAGGTTCATCTACTCCTCCTCCGCAAAGGTGGGGGGTACGAACCCGCCGAAGCGGGCGCGGCACTCCTCCCGAATCTGCTCCGAGAGGCGCTCCACCTCCGCCTCCTCGAGGTCCTCCGCGGCCGGTTCCTCCGTGCGGTCCCGGTCCGGTCCCCCGACTTGAAGACCGGCTCTCCCCTGACTCGTGCTCTCCCCACCCCCCTCCGCCTCAGTGGCGGAGTCCGACTTCATCAGCTGCGCCAGGGTCAAGGAGAACGGTTGGTCCGGGTTGAGGAAGTCCGGGTCGATCTCCCCCAGCTTCTCGTTGACCACGCGCCCGATCAACTTCCGGGCGATCCGCGGGGTCAAGCCTCCGGTCTTCTCGCCCTGAGCGAGAAGCTTGACCAGGTCCGCGTTCTCCGTCACGTTCGGGGACTGTGACTTGAACGTAGACCAAACCACGTCCAAGTACCGGACCAAGACATCCTGGGTGTAGAAGCGGTCTATCTTGTTCCGCTCCGGCTGGAAGACCTGCTCGTCCGCGAGCTTCCGGGACGCCTCGATCGTCTTCCCGGAGAAGTCCTCACTCTTCCCGACGAAGATGGGCGGGAAGCGCCAAGCGCGACGGACCCGGTCGTCGTTCGCCTCCTGGTAGTTGACAAAGAGCGCGTCCGTGTGCTGCTCCTTGGTCAGCGGGACGATGTCGATCTTCATCGACCCCGGATCCCGCATCCCCTCCATCACCGGCTCCGCCTCCAGAAGGAGAAACTTTGAGTAGTTGTCGTCGCTCTGGATCTGAGCCTCGACAAACTCCTCGATCCGCTCCAGGGACTCGTCGTCCAACTTCCCGTTGGAGACGGAGATCGCCATGCTCGGGACGTTGTTGTTCTTGAACGTCGTGTAGTTGATCTCCTCCGCGGCCCGGGACCCGAAGATGCAGAAGAGGTGCCCCCCGTAGCGCGGGAGCCCGTAGGGGGAGCGGGTGCAGTAAATCCGACGATGACGAACGGGGTTCGCGGCGTAAGCCACGGGGAAGCCCAGCTTCCCGATCCGGATCTCCAGGTTGGCCCCGCGGAGGACGAAGCGCGGCTCCTCCGAACCGTCCCGGGCCTCCGTAGTCAGCTCCTCCCGCGTCACCACGTGCCCGTCCTTGCAGGAGATGAGCCGGGGGTCCCCCAGTTCCTTGAACCACGTGGAGCACCCGTCCACGATCTGGACGTACCTTCGGAACCGGCGATAGCGAACCACCTCCGAGATCTCGTAGGAGACCTCCTCCGCGAACCGCTGCTTCGCTATTTCGGAGACGGGGAGGTCCGGTGCGTTCTCCAGGGAGGTCCGCTCCGGGGTCACCTCGGACTCCGAAACCTCCGGTTCCAGCGGACGGAGGCGAACCTGCTTCCGGACCTGTCTGTCCACGTAAGCGGTGGGCTTCTCGTCCATCCGCCCGATCCGCATCGTCCAGGATGGGAGGTGATTCAGACCGTCCAGTCGGTTCGAGCCCGGGAACTCGACGAACTCCACGTACATGTTCCCGGTCGCCTCGAGGTCCTTCCGGCACTTCTCCCGGAGGTCCTCCAGAGACTCGTCCTCCCCGGCGCAGCAGTTCTCGAAGAAGTTCTGCGTCCGCGCCTCCTCCTGAACGAGTTCCTCCAGGATCTCCACCGGGGTATCCTCGTTCACTGGGACGCGCGGTTCCATGCGGTAACCGAAGGACTCGACGTTGATCGTCATCGCGTCGATCGCCGGACCCAACTCCGTGTTATTCTCCGGCATCACCGCGAGGGTTAGGAGGTCGTAGGGCGGCGGGACGATCTTCCTCTCCCGCTCCAGAGTGGTCCAGGGGTCAACCTCCTTCGCCTTGCTCTCCCCCGCGGAGGTCCCGGATCCCGCCTGCTTCTTCAGACCCTGCTTCCTGACGCGGGAGAGCCCGATCACCGTGGCGCGGAGCGCGTGTACGTTCCGCTTGACGATCTCCTTCGTCGTAGGGGAGTCCGCGTAGTCCCGCCGGATCTCCACGGTGGCGGCGTTCCCGCCCTGCTTACCGTTCCCCACGGACTAACCTCCGGCCTGACCGTAGACAGGCACCCCGGAGACCTCCACCCGGACCCGCTCGTCCGTTGCTAGACCCCCGGCGATCCCGGTCACCTCGAAGAAGACGGACCCCTGATGGTGAACCTTGATGCGCTTTACCACCCCGGCCGCGGTGGCGGTGATCACCTGCGGGGTCGCCTCCGGGACGAACCCCCCGTTCGGAGTCCCGTCCTTGAAGGAACTCCAGAAGTGGGGTTCCACGGTCGCGGCGGTCGCCCCGTTCAAGAGGGTGACGTAGACAAACAGATCGTCGAAGTCCGCGCAGTTCAGGCCCTCGCTCTTCTTCGCGGGGAGCGCGGCGTCGTTCGCCTTGACAATCCGAGCGATGCGCTGGTCCGGAGCCCAGGAGACGCGGGGCGTTTCGATCACGGCGGTCATGAGTTACCTCCTGCTCTGGAAGTGCTCCGGGAGGATCCCGCCCCACTTCCCTCCACTCCGCTTCATCACCTCGACGTACTTCACCTCCGGGGCGGCGCGCTTCTCCACGCGCTGAACGTCCTCTCCCCCCATCTCTGGAGCGGCGGACTCCACGGGGACCCACTCCATCCGGACCTCTACCGGGTCGGAGAAGGAGATCTCCCCGTTCGCGTCCCGGGTGAAGTTCGCCTTGAACATCCTCCCGGTGTTCCCGTCCTGGACGATCACGTGGTCGTCGTAGATCCCCTGGAGCCACGCGTCCAGGGAACCGTCCGCGAGGATGATTCTGTTCGTCTGAACTGCCTCCACCATCGTCCACATGAAGTCCCACAGCTCCTCCCCCTCACGGAGGGCAAGCTTGGAGACCGCAACGTGACGCTTCCCCACGTTCTGCTCCCGCTTCAGGGTAGCGAGGAGGGCGACCTCTTCGTCCGAGAGTCTTTCCCCACTGTCCAAGGCCTTCTTCAAACCCAAGAGCTTCTGACCCATCGTGCTCATCTTCTTCTCCTTATCAGGTCAGCGAGAAGGCCCGACGCCGGGTACTGCTCCGCCCGCCAAAGAGCCCGACCTTCCGCTTCCGTTTCTTCCTGGCGCGGTAGACGCACCCGAGCTGGATCGCGAGATCCTCCGCGTCAAAGATGTCGTCCCGCTTCAGCTTCGGGAACCCGAGGAGCTGCTCCTCGAGGTCGTTCGTCATCTTGTCCCCCTTCCGGTGGTAGACCCGCCCCGCCTCGTACCGCGCGGAAAGCTTCCAGGCCCGGGTGACCTTGTCCGTCAGGGTGATGACCGGGATGCAGCGGTCCCCGATCTCCGCTCCCAGCTCCCGATAGACGGAGAAGAGACGCGACTTCTGGAACGCGTTCGCCTCTATCCCAAAGCGGATGAGATCCCACTTCTCGAAGAGGTAGGCGGCGCGCGCGATCTGAACGTGGTAGGGGATCTGACCGTGAAAGAGTTCCAGAACGTAGACCTCCAGAGAGGAGGGGTCCCGGTCGTCCACCCCAATCACGCAGTCCGCGTACTCGTCGTTCTTCTTGATCTGCTCCTCCGTCACCGCGAGGTCACAGGCCCCCCAGACCTTCAACTCCAGGCGCTGAATGAGGTCGAACGGAGGCTCGTCGAAGTACTGGAACATCTCATCCTTGAAGATGTCCCCCTTCATCCGCTTGGTGCTCTGCTGGTACTGGGAGTCGAAGTGCGCGCTCCCCATCGAGATCCGGAGGTCCTTCAGGTCCTCCGCGGGGAGGATCTCCTCTACGACGGAGACCCCGGTCTCGTCCCGCTCCCCCGTCTCCGGATCGACCAACGCGGGGATCTCGCAGACGTTCCCCCGGCGGATCTTCGGGTCGTCCTCCAGGTGCGCGTAGATGTCCTCCGGGTGGTAGCGCGTCCCGATTACGTCGATCTCCCCGGGACTCCCGTCCTCCCGGACGTGAATCAGAGTCGGGACCAGCGTCTTGTAGAAGAAGACCCGGATCCGCTCCCGCTCCCCCTCCGTCCGAGAGTTCTTCTCGTCGACGAGATCGTCCGCCTTGATGTAGTCAAAGTGCTTGGAGGTCACCGGACCGTCCGCCCCGCAAGCGAGCCAGGTCGGCTCCTTCCACTTCTTCCGGCGCGTAGAGATGGTAGCCTCCCCCGCCCCCCACTTCGAGCCCTTCAGGTCCCCGAAGAGTTCACAGAAGCGGGGGACCTCGAAGCAGCCCTGGATCTCCGTTAGGAGGTCCTTCGCCTGGTCCTTGACCCGGGAGGCGAGGAGGATTCGGACGTCCGGCTCCCAGAGGGGGATCCCCACGGAGTCCACGACGGTCAGGATGGTGCTCTTCCCGGCACCCCGCGGGGCCAGATACATCCGCCAGGGTCCCGGGGTCCTTCGCTTAGCCTGTATCAGAATCCAGTGGAAGGGGAGGACGCGGTACCCTAAGACGGTGGCTAGGACGTCTAGGCGGCGCTCCTCCAGGATCAACTTCCGCTGCGCCTCCGCCTTCATCTGCATCACGCGCTGAAGGTCCGCCTGAAGATCCGCCGCAGTGGGTGCAGAATCCGCGCTCATTACGGGGATAATAGGGGGACCGCGTAAAAATCCTACTCTCATGAGCCTCCGAGGCGTTAAGCTAGGGGAAGGAGATCTACATGGGAATCGGAAAAGCGCAGCGAGAAGAGATGGAGGCGACCTTCGAGGAACTCAAAGGGGCCGGGGCGAGGGGGAGGGCGGTCCGGATCGTCCGGGAGGGTCTACCGGCGCTCCCGGCGAACGCGGAGATCAACAAGCGGAAGAAGGAGGCGGCGCAGTACCGGGCCGGGGTCGCCCTGATCTGGGACCGGGAGAGAATCCTCCAGGAGACGGGGTGGAGCCTCCAGCAGTTCATGGCGGTGGAGCGCTACGTACAGGACGAGGACCTCCGCCTGACCAAGGAGGCGGACCCCCGGCAGGTCTTCGCGCAGTACCGCCTCCAGCAACTCCAGGCGGCGCAGGAGCTGGAGGACCTCGCGGAGATCTTCCGAAGCAGTCGCCAGTTCACCGCCCTGGTCTCCGCGGTGAAGACCCGCTCCGAGATCCTGGACAAGGTGATCAAGACCGGGCAGGAACTGGGGATCCTGAAGCGCGCGGCCCGGGAGGTAAACGTCAACGCCAAGGTGGACTTCCGCGCGATGAGCGTCAACGAACTCCGGGTCCACCTCCAGTCGGAGATGTCGGAGGTCCGGGACCTCCTCCAGGCGGAACCGGCCCCGAGTAAGCTGGCCAACTCCGTCCTGAACCGGATCCTCACCCCTAAGAAGGAGGACGCGGTGGAAGCGGAGGGCGTGGAGACGGAGCCGGAGAAGACACCCCGGGTCAAGCGCCTGGCCAAGAAGTCCTAGTCTCCGCACCTCCCGTAGCAGCGGGACTCCCCGCAAACGGAGCAGATTCGACCGGAGCCCCGCGGGACGTACTCCGCGAGGTCCTCCTCCGAGATCATCCAGACCCGCCCCAGGCGACGCGCCCGGAGCGCCCCCCGCTTGATTGCATACCAGATCGCGGGTCTGGAGACCCCCTTCAACTTCGCCGCCTCCGCGACGCTCAAGAACCTCATCTTGACACCTCCTCTCACTCCAACTCGACCCGGACGCGGACCCGAACCGGCCTACACCGAAGGACCTCCGGGAGTCGATCCGTGTAGCTCCGGAGGTGCTCCTTCACCTCCTCCGCGGTCCCCCGGAGGACCTCCTCCTCCCCGTCCAGTATCAGGTAAAACTCCTCCCCATCGAAGGGATCCTCCTGCTCCTCTCCGCAGTCTTCCGGCTCCTCCTCCCCCTCCGACTCCTCAAACTCCTCTCCACCGTCCTCCACCGCCCTATCCGCCTCTCCGATCCCGGAGAGTTCGGAGAAGGGGGAGAACCTGGAGAGTTCGGAGAAGGGGGAGGAGGTCAAAGTCCCGGAACCCTCCGTGGACCCGGAGGTGAAGTCCGCGGCGGACGGGTAGTTCCGCGCCGCCATCTCCGGGGTCAGGACCGTGACCACCACCTCCGGGTAAGTCCCGTCCTCTTTGTCATTGGGCTTAAGGACCGCGAAGAAGGTGCTCGGGATCGTCAAATCGTCCGTCTCCTCCGGGGAGATCTTCACCAACTTCGTACCCCCGGGGAGGGTCCGGAAGGAACCGACCTCCACCGCCTTCCGGATCGCGTCGTCCGCGGCGCGAACAAGGGCGGCGTTCCCCAGGTAAGCCGGGACTTGAACCCGCTCCCGGAGGCGCTCCTGAGCGTGTTGACTGACGTAGTAGGTCTGCCGCTTGCTCCAAGTGGGGGGGCAGTGAGCCTTAGCCATCTGACCGCCTCCTCCCGTCCAGGAACCCCTCCGGGGGAAGGGTCCGCTCCGGGTCCAGCGCCCGCGCCCGCCTCCCCGCGGGGAAGGGGTCCACCTCCGTATCCAGAGCCTCCAGGCCCCCGATCCCGGGGAGCGTCTCCTCTAGCGTCTCCAGTTCCGTTAGCATCCCTTCCCCCTCTCCCGCAGGACTATCATTCGATCCGTATCCTCCAGGTGCGCGAGAACGTCCTCCAGCTCCTCCCCGTACTCCTCAGATAGTTTACCCAGGGACTCAAAGAGGGCGGCGAACCGGACTTGACCCTCCCGGTCCTCGTCGTCGCTCTCCGAGAGGTCCGCCGGGACTGCGGAGGCAAGTAGGTTAAGTAGTTTGGCGGCGGTTAGCAGTTTCATAATTTCCTCCTAACTTCCAGGGATTTACTTAATTTCAATCCGGTTCCCGGAGTAGTAAACGGAGGCGGTCCCATTCAGGATCCGCTCCGCCTCCTCCTCCTTCACCGGGGCGTAGTAGGTCACCCGCCCGCGCCGCTTCCGGAACGGAACGCAGAGACGACCGGCGAAGACCACGACGCTGCGCCCGGACTTCCCGCGGAGGGCGTAGTCCGGGGTATGCCGGCGGTCCCGGGAACCCTCCGAGATACGGAGCGCCCGGAACGCGGCGGCGTAGGAGAGGCGGCAGAGCGGGAGGACGTCCGCGGCGTCCAGGACGACTTCCTCCCCGAGGAGGACCGCCAAAACAACATCCCCGTCCTCCTCCAGGATCTGGAGGGGGGAACCGTCCGCGGTATACCGACGGGCGGAGAGGTCTTCCCCGTCCCGGCTCCCCTCCGCGGAGAACGGAGGCGGGGGAGGGGGCGGGTTCTCCGCGCGCTCCCTTTCCGCCTTCATCTCCGACAACCGCGTATAAGCGGCGTTAACGGCGTTCCGGAAGTCCTCCGCGCTGTTATCGTTACTCATCTTCTTTCCTCCGTTGCTCATAATAATATCTTAACAGATAGTAAGAAGATGTAAAGGGGTAAAATGAGGTTTCCCGAAAAAAACCCTAGTCGCAGTCGAAGTCCTCGGACCAGAGGACCGGAACCCCGAAAAACTCCGCGGTCTCCGCCGGGAGGCGCGTTACCCCGTAGCGACCGGCGGGACGGCGCGCGGAGATCCGCTTCCCGGTCCCGAACCCCCGCGGGGAGAAGGAGTGACTCCCCCCGCGCTGGATCTTCGCGCGGAGTTCCTCCAGCGCGTCCTGATGCACCCTCCAGCCGAACTTAGGGACGGAGACCATCTTCTTGGAGACCTCCCGCGCCTTCTCGATCCGCTCCAGCTCCTCCCGGACCGTCTCCGCCGGGTCTTCCGCGCTCCCCCCGTAGAAGGAGGAGTCCACCCCGATCCGATCGAAGCAGGCCCAACCCCCGCTCTCCGTCCGGTAGTAGGTGGATCCGTCCGCGTTGACGGCACCGTCCGCCAGCCCGCAGCCGTGCTTCAGGTTCACGCGATCGAGCCTCCAGTGAAGCTCCTCCGCCTCGGACTTCAGAACCACGGTCCCGGTCCCGTCCGACGCCTCCCCGCGCTGAGCGTAGCTCTCCCGCCCGTAGAGGTAGACCCCGGGGAGAAACTCCGCGGTCCAGCCCTCCGGAGCCGCGGCGAGGATCCGCTCCACGTAGCGCTCCACACAGCGGGGATCCTTCGCCTCCTCCCGCGCCGCGGCCTCCTTCCGCTCCCGCTCCTCCAGCCAACGCGCGCGCTGGATCCGACGCTCCTCCGCCCTCCGCTCCTCCTCCGCCTCGATCGCCTCCACCGCCGCCTTCCGCGTCCGGAACGCGGGGCGGTCCTCCTCGAAGTAGGGCTTCCCGTGGGGCGTAAGGGCCTCCCAGACCTTCCCGCGGCGCTCCACCTTGGCGATCTGAACGCACCCGTCCCGCACCGTCCCGTCCTTCCTGACCTTGATCTCGCTCTTGGACTCTCTCATCTCAAAACCCCTTTCTGGTAGACCCTTTCTGCTAGACCCTTTCTGCTAGACCGCTCCTAGTAGAGACGCTCCCGGAGGACGTAGGGACCGGAGAGGAGGTCCCAGGTCCCGAACTTGGAGAACCGCCAAACGGAACCGCACCCGCAGCAGCGGACCCCGGCCTCCCCCTCCGTCCGGAGCGGCGTCCCGGGGCAGCAGGTAGGCGTTACCCCCGGAATCCCCGGGGCGATTACGGAAGCGTTGTGCCTAGGCATTTGAATCCTCCGTTCTAAGAACTTCGTAGATTTCAACCTCAGAGACCGCAAGCGGAGCTGTACTGCAACGGTGGAGCTTACCGGTACCAAAGTTCGAACGGGCAATTTTGAGGATAGCACTCTGCAGATCCTCCCCACCGGTGAAAACGGTGTACGGCATCAGGTGAATCGAGTCTCCAGTATCCAAGAACCTGTAAACGTTCAGAGTCCAGCCCTGACCGTGCTCAACGACCCTTATAGAACCGACCGTCTTCATTTTTGTCTCCCTGGCGTTTTCCGTCTTGCTCATATTAATATCTTAACAGACAGTAAGAAGATGTAAAGGGTCTATCTCGAAATTTCTCTCAAGTTAGCGTAATAACTAAGAAGAAATTTCGCGCTCCACTTTTCTCGAAAAAAAAACTCATTTTTACCCTTTACATCTCATTAACAACTGTTAAGATATTATTATGAACAACGGAGAAAACGGAATGCAAAATAAAATCCAGCGCGCTATCAACCTTACCTATCAACTGGACGCGGAAATCCGCGGAGAAGTAGAACACTACCGCAGAACCTCTAACCCGGATTCCCTCCAAAGGGCAATCCGTAAAATCTGGCGCGCGGAGTTCCTTACTACTTGGGTCCTCCGGGAAACTAACCAGGTAAGCGAAATCCCAAACTGCCGTAAATATTACGATAATCTACTTCCACGTTAGGAGGAAACAAGATGGACTCAATCACCTACACGATCTACCAACTGGCCCTCCTCTCCCTCGGTCACACCCTCGAGCGCTGCTCCGATGGTTCCTGGGAGATCACCGCCAACCCGGAGCGCGCCGGGAAGTTCGGAGAGGTCCCGGAAGCGGACTGGAAAAGCGCGGAGGAGGCGGTCCGGGAGGCCTACCGGAAGGGGGAGCGGCGCGCCTCCGTCCTCGGGGTCTCGCACCTCCCGCTCGCCGCGGAACTCCCGGGACTGGAGCACCCCCCGGTAGACCGCGCCGCCGTTATGAGGGACGCGCGGGAGCGGTACCACCGGGATATGGAGGAGTTCAACGCGGAGGTGGAGCGGATCCGGAGGGAGAGGGCGCGCCGGGAGTGCAACCGGAGGACGGACGCCCTCCGCCGCCGGGGTCAACTCAAGTTCGGGAGGTAGGAAGATGACTACTCAGAAATCCCAGATTCGCTTCATGTACAACGGGCTGAAGGTCGGGAAGGGGAAGCTCCAGAAGGCCGGTTACTCCTACCAAGAGGAGACAGAGATCTCCGGGCGGAAGATCCCGGAGCGGGTCACGGTCTACGGGTCCGTCTACCCCGGGTTCTCCGCGGAGGTCCGCACGGAGCTGGAGGTGGAGAACAACTCCGACTCGATGACGGACTACTTCGAGGCGGACCGGATCCGCCTCTCCCCGGATCACCC
>Ga0180437_10008077_pt1 | contig 13485 bp, 7 predicted proteins | sample SS_ome_4_FD_132410 | JGI IMG/M metagenome (GOLD analysis project Ga0180437, IMG submission 132410) | Hypersaline lake sediment archaeal communities from the Salton Sea, California, USA - SS_3_D_1 metaG | ecosystem: Environmental > Aquatic > Non-marine Saline and Alkaline > Hypersaline > Sediment...
AAGGCAGCCTTTTCCTCGCCACTGACGACGATCTGACTGAGGGGAACGTCCACCGTTGGCCTGTCTCGCTCGGCCTCATCGTAACGGGCCGAGGCCTGAACGCCCTCGCGGAACGAATAGACGTATGGGATAGCAAAGTCCACCCTGGCACTGCGCTGAAAATCCTGGAAGACGCGTTTGGTGATCTCGTACGAGATGCGCGGTCGGTCCGTTGCCTTGGTCATAAACCGCAGCCGCATATAGATGCCATAGTCGTACATGTCGGCGCGTACGTAGGGCTCCTGGCCAGTCTGAAGAATGATGTCCTGGGTAGCCTCGTGTGCGGCCGCCAACAACAATCGTTCAGCCTCCTCCCAGTCGGTGTCGTACGTGACGCGCACGACGACCTCGTCGAGGATAAAAGCGGCGTCTTGACGGGCCGTATAGTTGATGACCACGTTGCTGAACAGCATGGCATTGGGGATCAAGATCGGGCGGCCGACGGCCTCTTCGCTACCGACAGCCCCGCCGACCTGGTTGAGCATGGTGTACATAGGGCTAAAGTTCACCACATCGCCTACCAGCCCCAGGGAAGGAAGTTGGATGCGATCGCCGACGCGAAAGGGCCGCTTGAGCGAGATCATGACCCAGGCTGCCATGCCGCTGACCGGTGCCTGCAACGACCAGCCCAGCAACAGGCCGCTGAACGCGCCCAGCGCTGTCCCGACGCTCTCTAACTTGCCAAACAGGGACAAAAGTGCGACAGCGATGGTAATGCCGGCTGCGACTCGTATCAGGCCGGCGAGCATGTCCACCTCGCCGGGTGCGCCGTGTCGGGCTTTGATCCTGCCCCTGATAGCCACCACCGCCAGGTGATAGCCAGCAAAAGCGGCCGAGATAACTATCAACGCATCGCTCACCGTCTGGCCGCCGGGCATCGTGTACAAGTCGTACCCTCGAGATCGTAGAAAAGCAAACAGTCCCGTGAGGATCCCCCACAGGATCAGGCCAACGATGTTCTTTTTCAAATCCATGTGCTCTCCCACAAAAGGGTGGCTTTGGTACTTACCCTTACGAAGGTTTTCGAACCTTCGTAAGGGTTGCACTAGAAGCTAAAGCTGTAGAGAATGGCGTTGGCGATGGGCCGGAATTCCCACTGCTGGCCCGCTGGATAGAGGCAGATCACCTCGTAGACCTTGCCCAGCGGTCCCTGAAAGTAGCCACTCATTTCCTGGATCTCCGGTGTGGGCCCTTCTCGCAGCACCCGCACGCCGATCAAACCCTGTATGGGGATGTCGTTGGTCAGATCGACCGGCCAGTCTTGAGCGGCCAGCCATTCCTTCAGGGGCAACATCTCGGGGTTGTCAAACACGTCGGTCTGTATCAGCATGGTTCCCTGCATCAGGAAGGCGGCCAGGTCCGTCAGTCCGGCAGGATCCTGGCTGCTGATCGAGATCCCACGCTCCCGTGGGTTGAAGCGATACCAGCGTCGTGGATGGGAGATGGCATAGCCGTGACTTGGATTGCGATAAACGCCAAACTCGGGCTCGAACCACTGCCAGGTGTGCAGTGCGTCCTCCCAGGCAGGGCGGCAGGCCTCAGCCGCCCCCCTGGCATATTCAAAGCTAAGGACAAATGAGCGGTCGGCGTGGTCAACGTAGACCACCTCACTCGCAAATGGGCTTTCCTCACTGCTCCGCTGGACGCGCAGGGCGGGCGCTCCGCCCAGGTCAAACTCCTCAGCGTCGCGGAAGGTTCGGGGCAACTGGCCCCTGACGTCCCCCAGTGTAAGACCGTAGACGTTGGTCGAGGCCCTGACTTCGATCAGACAGCCCTCAGCCCGCATGCTGAGCCGGTTGTGGGTGCCCGGGTCGAGGTTGCTAAAGCTGACCAGTAGGGGCCGGTTGCCAAAGCCGGTGTACCAGTTCGGCGGATAGCGTAATTGGTAGCCAAAAGTGACGTTGACATAGTGTCCTGGCTGGCCTATAGACAGATCGCCCACGCTGACCTGTCCCTCGTTCTCGGGGCTGGGCGTGGCCGTTGGCTCGATCTCGACGACTGGCGTAACGGCCAGCGGAGGCGTAACAGCCGGGGATTCTGGCGTCGGCGTGGCTTCGGGGAAGGCCGTGACGGCGACGGTCGGACTGGCCTTTGACAGCGCAGCGGTCTCCGGTGCCCCCTCAGGCGCTGGCGTTGATACGAGGCAGGCAGTGACGAGCAAGCTCAGCAAAAAGATTGATACGATGTGCCTGGTCTTCATCCTTGTCTTCTTTGCAATCATAATGGATGGCTCAATGTACCTACAATTATAGCCGATTACGCGGTCATGTCCAGCCAGCGGTTGAAAGCCATAGCCGCTCACCGGCGACTCGATCTGTGCCGTCGGGATGACGAGTCAGCGTTCTTTGAGACCGGGCTGGACTAGAAACTAAAGCTGAAGAGGATGGCGTTGGCGATAGACCGGAACACCAACCGCCTCTCTGCCGGGTAAAGGCAGGTCACTGCATAGATCCTCCCCTCGGGCCCCTGAAAATATCCGCTCATCACGCGCACCTCTGGGCTGGGCCCTGCCCGCAGCGCCCTCACGCCGATGAAGCCATCGAGAGGAATGTCGTCGGTCAGTTCGACCTGCAAGTACTGGTCGGCCAGCCATTCCTTCAAGGGCAATCCCTCCAGGTTGTCATACACGTCTGTCTGCACCAGCATCTCCTCTTGCAGGATGAATTCTACCACATCGGTCATGCCCGTGGGATCCTGGCTGGCGATCGAGACGCCCCGCTCGTGCGGGTTAAAGCGGTACCACCAGTTCGGATACGAGATGGCATAGCCGTAGGTCGGGTTGCGGTAGACGGCGAACTCGGGTGCGAACCACTCCCAGGAACTCAGCAGCTTTTTCCAGCCGGGGCGGCAGGTCTCGTTGAGGCCATGGCCGTATTCGTAGGAGATGAGAAATAGGCGATCGTCGTGCTCGACGTAGACCCATTCGCCCTCAAACGGCCTGGCCTTGCTGTTCAGCAGGATGCGCAGCGCTGGCTCGCCGCTTAGCCTGAACTCTTGAACTTCGTCGAAGGCCAGGGTCAGTTGGGGCCGCATTTCGTGGAGGGTGAGGCCCAGTACGTTGGTCGAGGCACGGATCTCGATCAGGCAGCCCTCGGTCCGCATGCTGAGCCGGTCGTGGGTGCCCGGGTCGAGGTTGCTAAAGCTGACCAGCAGGGGGCGGTTGCCAAAGCCGGTGTACCAATCCGCCGGATGGCGCAGGTGGTAGCCGAAGGTGAGATTGACATAGTGTTCTCTCTGGCCCAGGGGTAGATCGTCAATCTCGGTCAGGGCGTCGCCAGGGCTGGGCGTGGCAGTTGGCTCGACGACAATGACCTCTACTCCTGGCAACGGTGTAGGGCCAGGCATCTCCGCAGGCGTGGCTACAGCTTGGGGTGTCGCCGTTGGTGCAGATGTCGTCGGTGCTTCGGTCGATACAACCTGGGCCGATGGTGCCAGCATGCCACAGGCTGTCAGCATCAGTCCCGCTATGAGGAACAAGCCCCTTATCAGAATCAGATGAAAGTGTTTACTGGTTGTCATTCTCCCTCAGACTCCTATTTGAAGCGTATCTGGCGCGGACGCGGGTCCGTCGTCCTTTCAGAAATATGATACCACCGGTCAAGTCGATGCACATCCGTCAGAAGACAGATTCGCTCTCGGTCAAAAGGAGTGGCTCAAAGCAACCCCGGATCGGTCAAATGACCGGGCGATGGCCGACAAATGACGTAGAGAGCCGACCCATCTCGTTCTTTCTATAACGGTCAAAATGACGGGGCGCGGTGTCTGCGAACCACCGCGCCCCTGCGCTTCTGTTGCTGTGCTCTACCGGCCTATTCGGCCAGGTCAAAGATGACCTGGATCTCGACGGTGACGCTGAACTCACCACCAGACATGGGTACCGGGCCACCGCCGCCGATGGCCTCCTGCCACACGGGGGCAGCGGGCGCGACAAGTCCGCCGAACTCGCTCACCTGGCGGAGCGCGCCAAGCTTCGCCCCCAGACCGGCGGCCAGTTGGTCGGCCTTGGCCTTGGCATTGGCGATGGCCAGTTGGCGGGCTTTTTCCTGGAGCGCCGTCGGATCGGCCACACTGAAGGAGACGCCATTCACTGTGTTGGCACCGACCTCCAGGGCCTTCTGCAGCAGTTGGCCGACTTTGTCCAGATCGCGCACTCTGATGCGCACCTGGTTGACGACGTGGTAGCGATTCTCGCCAGTGGGCTCTCCTTGCTTGTCGTACTGCTGCTCGATCCACATACTGTATTGAACGGTCTGTACGTCCTTGTCTTCGACGTCCATCGCTTTGATGGCGTCCATCACGTCCGTCATGCGCTCCGTGTTCTCGTTGACGGCCAGCCCGGCGTCAGCGTCGATCGTCTCGACGCCAAGCTGGATGTCGGCCACGTCGGGGCGCGCGCTGGCCATCCCCAGGCCGTTGACGCTGACGGTGCGCGGCATCGTTTCAGTGTTGGCACCAAGGGCGGAGGTTGACGCGACCGGCTGTGGGCCACCGCCGGCCGAGGCCTCGCTGGCGCAGCCTGCCAGGCTGGCGACCAGCAGTCCGATCAAGGCGATAAAGAGAATTCTTCTTCCAGTTGACATGGTTTTGACCTCCTTGAGAGGATTTTTCCTTGAAAGATTACCTGGAACGAGCTTGGAATTACTCTTGCTTGCGTTTGGGTTTTTGTCGTTGTAGAGGCTTCTCCTATTCTCTACTGCTAACCATCCCCAACCTGGGTGCTTGGGGGAAGATCGATCAGTCTCTGTAAATGCCCTGTCGTGGTGTCCATCCACCAGTAATCGCTGTCCCGGTCTACCACCAACACCCTTTCCACCGTCGGCCACTCCAGGATGGTGAACAGGTGGCTATCCTGGTCGATCAAAGTCGTTTGCTCCAGTGTCTCTACCTCCACCCGCACGATGGAGGTGGCCGCGGCCCAGTCTTTCGAGCAGGGCCGAAGCGCCAGCGTGAGCATGATCGTCTTGCCGTCTGGCGACCAGGTGATTTGCCCGGCCGAATATTCCTGGCCCGGGTCCAGCTTCACCTCACGCTCCACACTGGTCGTCAGATCGCGCAGTACCAGGCCCCGGTCGCCGTAGCCGATATAGGCCAGCGTGGTTTCGTCGGGCGAGAGCGACAGCCACAGCCCGACATGGGGCACCACCTGGGTCACGCTGCCATCGGCCAGGTCAATCTTCCACAGGTCTGAACCGTTGACGAACACAGCGCAGCCGTTGGGCACCGGCTCGTTGGTGAAGTAGAGGTATCGCCCGTTCTGTGACCAGTGGAAGACCCGCGGCGTAGTGTAGCCCAGCCCCAAGTGTGACCACTCGTCCACGACTGTCCGTTCGATGGAGCCATCGGCTCGCAACACTTGGAGTTGGGTGTAATAATCGTCCCCGGTCTTGGGAAATGCCGCCAGACCTTGCACAATCCACTGGCCGTCGGGTGAGACCGAAGACCAGGTGTACTCCTCCATCCCCTCCAGCACTGGGGTCGGCGTCGGCACCGCCCTTGGCGAAGCAGGCAATTCGTCGGGTGTAGATATAGACAGGTCGGTGACGAAGACATGGCGGTTCTGGCTAAAGGGAACATCCGGCACAAGATTCCCTGCCCCTGAGATAAAGGCCACGTGGTGCCCGTCTGGCGTGATCACGCCGTCGGAACTCTGAGCATCTGCCGGTTGCCCATCCCATCCCCGGCTGACGAGGTAGGTTTGGCCCCCCTCGCGGTCTCTGACGTATACCTGTGGACAAATGCCAGCGTAGTAATTGCATCTGGTCGAGCCATCGACCGTCAGGTTGTCGGCCAGCGAGGTAAAGACCACCCAGCGCCCGTCGGCAGAGACATCCGCGTCCTCGCTGGCCCGGTTGCCGGGCGTGCCATCACCTGAGACGCTGATCAGTTCCATCGTGCCCGTCTCACGGTCGTAGAGGTAGATGTGGCGACAGGCAGGAAACTCGTCAGTCCAGGACCAATGCTGGCAGGGGACAAGGTCGCGAGCAACCAGGTTGGGTGCAGTCGACATAAAGGCCATGTAGCGCCCGTCGGCCGAGATCGAGAGCCCCCTCTCCGAGGCTCCCCCCGTGTTGGGAATGCTGTGGAAACCACTCGGCCCTCCGCTCTCTGAGCCGTCAATCGGCGCGCTGATGCGCTCGATCTGACCGGTATCGCGGTCATAGACGAACACATCCGACTCGCCGTCGTTATCGCCGGGTACGACATCGTCGTCCCAGGATGCGAAAGCCACGTAACGCCCGTCAGCAGAGATGTCCACCGCTCCCCCGCCAGAGTTGAACGTCAGTGGGTCGGAGACGTCTCCCAGGCTGATAGGCGTGATGGCTTTTGTAGCCCGGTCGTAGAGGAATACGCCCTCCCGCAAGAAAGCCTGTGGCGTGGAGAAGGCCGCGTAACGCCCGTCGGCAGACAGGGCAGTATCCAGGCCTGTGGAGAAGGCTGCCGCCACCGGTATCCGCTCCAGCCCGCCGGAGGCTGCGTCGTAGAGGTACAGCGAACCGCAAGGTTCAGGTTCGCCGGATTCTGCCAGGGGACATTCTTGGTAGGCATCCTCCACCAGGTTGGACGCGGCAGAGAAGAACGCCACTGTGCGCCCGTCGGCAGAGATAGACGGAGCAAAACTCCAGTTGTCAGCCGGAGCGCCGGACGGGGCAGCGGTAACCGGCGTCGCCGTGCCCGTTTGCAGGTCGCGCAGATAGATTTGCCCGAGAGCGACGAGATACACAACATAACGCCCGTCGCCGGAGATCTGTACTGCTCCTTTGGCGCGTCTGTCCAGCCTGCCATTAGCCGTCACGCTGACCAGCCGCGTCGTCAGGTTGGCGGTCGGTCGGGATGTTGGGGTAGAGGTGGCTGTCGCTTCCGCCGTCTGTGTCCCAACGTTGTCCCACGATCCGACCACTGGCCAATCCAGTGGCTGATCTGGTGCCCAGGGGCGCCTTGTCTCTCCATCCCAAAAGAGGGTCAACCGGCGGCTGGAACCGGTATCTATCAACTGAAGCTGAATGCCCTGTTGACCCTGCCTGTCAGGGGCTGTCAAGCCCAACAATTCGATTTGGTCGGCGGCCGCGATCCCTGTCGCCTGCCAGCGCCCCCCGTCGTGGCAGGCCACCCACGCCTGTTGCCAGTTGCTCACTGGTGTCTCGTTGGGTGTAAAAGTGTGCCAGGCCGGCGGGCTCAGCCAAATCACTTCCAGCGCCCCGTCCCCATCCAAGTCGGTGACCGTCGGCCGGGCCAGAGGTGGGGCGATGGCTTCCAGCCTGGCTGCCAGCCGCTCCGGCCCAACCTGGGATAGAGCGCTCAGAACGAGGAGAGGCTGGGGTTGGAAGGTGTGATACACCGCCGCTGAGATGTCTTGTCTGCGCAGCGACTTTTCGTTGGGACCGGCGGCCAGTCTGCGCTCGTAGGCCGCCAGGCCAGCCAGTAGATCGCCCGTCCGGCTGTAACCCGCCCGGAAGGCCTGGGCCAGTTCAGCCAGAGGCTCAGTCTCCTCGATCTCGCCCAGGGCAGATTGGGCTTCTTTGCTATGGCCAGTTAGAGCCAGGCAGAGCCCCAGACGCAGGCGAGCCAGGTCTTGCCAGGCGGCCAGTTCTTGCTGGCCCACAGTCCCGGTCTCTGACCCGTAATGTTGGAGGAAGCTCCTGTGCCACGCTTCGTCAGCCAGAAATGCCTCGTACAGGCTGATGGCCCTCTCGCAGTCTCCTGTTGCCATGGCCTCCTCGGCCCGGTCCAATTCTGCCACTCCCTTCAGGGGAGAGGGGCCTACTATCTGCCAGGCCAGCCGGTAATGGCCGGCCGTATCGTCCCACCGCCAGAATTGTTCCCCTTGAGGGTTGATGCTGGCCTTGGGATAGCGGCCCGGCAGGAAGACGGGGTAGGCCAGGTGCACCATCAGACCCCCGCCAGGATCGGGTTCCAAGGCCCAGGTGGAGAAGCCGGCCCAGTTGACCAGTTCAGCGCGGAAAAGAACGTCAAAGCCAGTGCCGTTCCAGCGCAGCACCTGGAGGTGTTCTCGCCAGTTGCTGCCGCCGCTGAAGGTATGGGTGACCAGGGCCTCCGGCTGCCCGTCGCCGGTCACGTCGCGGGCGTCAGCCGAGGCGGGCCGCATGTTGAGCGCAGCGGCCACGGCCTGGCTCTCACCGGGTGGGAACATGGGCACGGCCAGGGAATGCCAATTCTCGTCCACGTATCGCACGTACAGCAATGGACCGCCGTTAAGCCGGGGCACCACAAACAATTCTGCTGGTACTGCTTTGTCCAAATCTACGGGCAAGACCTGACCGCTGTCGGCGGAGTGACCCGGCAGATCCGTAGCCATCTGTGCCAACGCATTTCGCTGATCCTCAAGGGACTTTGTGGGGGTAATGTTTTCTTCCAGGTAGGCGATTGTGTCGGCGGAGAACGCTTCGACCAATCGGGCCATCTTTTCGTCGGTAGGGTACTCGTTGCCCAGAGCCTCAAACCAGGCGGCCGTACACGGGAATGGGCTCTCGACGGCATCTGCCGATCCTGTTGCTGTCGGTGGAGCCATGGTTGCAGGCGACGGAGTAAAAGTTGGCCAGGGTGTGGGCGATGCGGTAGGCGACAACACCGGCGCGGGCATGGTTGCGCTGGGACGAGGCGTTGCCGCTACAGGAGGCGTCGTCTGACCGTCCTGACAGGATGTGACGCAGCCAGCTGCCGGTCCCAATACAAGGAATATGAGCACAAGTCTGTAAGCAGTGCTCCGTTTTAGCATGAAACCCCCTTCAAACCATCATACCACACCTTGCTTGTCTCTCCATGACGGATGACCAGCGATTGACCGTTGCTACCCATATTGGGCTGGCCATCAGCCTCATTTGGATGGCCTGGGACATCGCCAGCCTGGCGCTTACGTGTCACCTCGGATTGCAAGAATCGGTTGACCTCTGCCTGCGCCATCCTCTCCAGGAGGCCTTGACGCATCTTTCGGCGGGCGGTACGCACGGCAACTCCGCCCCGTCGTCCCGCAGCCGGGTTGGCCAGGAAGCCACTGAACTCGTCAGCGGCCGTGGCCACCCAGTTCTCCTGTTCGCGGACAGCGTGTTCCCAACGACGTCTAATGGTGTACAGGTGCCAGGCCTTGAACAGGCTCAGGAGTAGCCAGCTCATTGCCAGAGCCAGAATGACCCGCGTCATAATTCGCATCCCCCTCTCGTTGATTGTCGCACTGCACTCGCAGCATGTACCGGCGTCCTGTCAATCGGCGCCACATTCAAGACGCCGGGGGCTCCACAAGAGTTCCCTTCCTGGCCCTGACGTTGGCAAATCGTCGATTAAACGACGGCATAACGTTCTGTTTTGCGGAACTCTGGCGAATCGGCGGGTAACATCCCGCATGGACATTCGATCCTCACGGAATAGCCAAATGGCGCTCTGCGATTCTTTCATGCTGCAGCATCAGTACCCATTATATTGTACTATGCTTTCTCCCGGCGTGCATCGGCGGAAAGGTGGAACTGAAATCAGACAAAAAGACCGCTCCGAGAGCGGTCTTTCTAAGTCAAATGGCCAGGGCTCTACGACAAATGACACAGTCCACTTCAAATCCTCCCTGGCGCGGAGTATAGGCCCAAATCTGTCACAGTGCAGGATTGTCGCTGAAACCTGTTTCTTTGTCTCATTATCTTGAGCATGAGATGCCTTGGTGTCAGAAGGCATCTCACGCTCAAAGGTATCCTATTGAGGATGGTTGTCCAGATAAGCCTCCGAAACTGCCTGTACGTAGGCCTCAAAGGCTGTTCCCTGATCGCTGTGACCTCGGAATCGCCACACCGGCTGTACGGCGCGGTATCCCAGCTCGGAAAAGCGCTCTGGCGGGATGACATCGGGAGCGAGGGCCAGATAGGCCAGGTCCACCTGTTCTACGGTCATCCGTACCTCGGCGGGCGGCACATCCTCATCGGCCAGGGATTCTTGGATCACAAACCACTCTAGCGTATGGTTCCACTCCCCGCCCGACACATAGACTTTGGCGCCATCGGGCAGGTCGGCGGGCAAATCAGGCAGTTGAACCGTGCGACCGTCATCGGTGAGGAGCAAGTCTTGCCCATCCTGCCGCTGAACTGTGCCTGCCCAGTAGGTCTCTTCTGCCGGTTCCCAGCCCTCGACGCGCAGGGTCTGGTATTCGCCCCTGTCCCCCACCTCGCCCCAGACGTGGACATAGTTCCATTGTTCCCGGATGTACTGCTCAAGGGCATACTCGGCCAGCGATTGCACATCGCCGATCAGAACCAGGTCGCCCATCGCCAGGAACGGTGTACCACCTGCCTCGGTCGGAAACCAGGTCCGGGGGCTGCCAAAGCGATGCACCTGCTGGCCGACCTGGGACGGCCGCGCCCAGACCGTGGGGGTATTCTTTTGAACCAGCTCGCTCCACGCACCCCACGAAGGCATCTCGGGCGAGCGATAAGGGTTCTGCCATACCCGCTCGTCGGGCTGGCCCGTGCTCAAGATCTCCCACGCTTCTTGCGCCGAGATGACCGGGTACTCAGCCAACTGATCCAGGTCCAGGTGCCAGTAGGTCACCTGCCCCACCTGCCCGTCGGTCCAGATGTGGACCCTGGCAAAGGGCTCGACCAGCAACCATCCCCCTTCCAGCAAGCGGTAAAAGAGGATCGTGTCGCCAGTGGCAGTCACCTGATATTCCCCTTCCAGCAGTCCGGCAGCCCGAAGAAATGCCTCGGCGGTAGCAACCGCCTGCGCCAGGGGTGGCAGGCCCTCGGGTGGGTTCCAGCACCCTTCGTGAAACGATATACGTTTCCGGTCGGTATAGTGAGAGATCCCCGTGTGCTCGAACAGCATTTCCCGCGCGCCTTGGACGGCCAGGTAGGCCTTGAGCGGTACGTTGTCCGGGTCAGGTGAGGCCGCCATGCGCAGCGACATGTAAACCTGGCCGTTCAAGCCCAGACGTTCGGCCATCTGTGTCGCAAAAGTCGCGGTCAGCGGCTCCGGTTCGCGATGCGTGTAGACGGCCATCTGCGCGGGGCCTTCGGGCAATGCGGTGCCCAGCGCAAACGTCCTCTCGGACAGGAGTGGGTCTCCTATCCCGCTCCCGCCATAGCCGTTCCCCTGCCACTTGGCCAGCGAGGGCAGCACAATCGGCTCCTTGAGCCCTACGGTTGGCGTCGCCATGGGCGCTGTTGTCGGCAGGGCTGTCTCTTTTGGTATGGCCGTCGGCGTGGCCGTGGGCAGCGATATTTCTCGTACGACTGCCGTCGGGGTTGCCGCCGGTGGGAGTGACGTGGGCGTCGGCCCCGTTGTCGGCGCCAACGTCCACGTCGCCGTCGGCTGCTGGGCCACCTGGTCCGGCCCAACCGCGGGTTCGTTTTGGTCGAGAAAGGCCAGCGCGGCAAAGAGGATCAGGACCAGGACAATCGCGCTCGCCATCGAAAATAAAAGACGCCTGTTCATGTTGAACATCCTTTCTGTGATTGCAGCTACCCTTCCCCAGAGGGCGTCCCAGGGACGAGGATACGTTGGTCGAGCCATCGCTTTTCGCCGGGCTGCCGCACGGCGTCCCGTCTCGACGCGCAAGCGTGCCCCCAGGCGGCTGGCAAAGCTGGTCTCGGCAAAGTTGGCCTCGGCCAGATCGATCAGCGCGTGCAGAAAGGCAGCCTGGTCTGCGGGCACGGCATCCGGACGGGCCGCCGGCCTGCCGGATTGCAGGTCGGTCAGGTATGCATCCAGCGCTTCGGCCTGTAGCTGCTCTCGCTCGTGCTCGTTCACAGTGACACCTCCAGGGTATGGTTGAGTCTTTCCTGCAGTTTGCGCAGACCGCGATGGACCAGCATCTTGACGGCGGCTTCGCTTTTGCCCATCACCTGCCCTACCTCTGCCGCGCTGAGTTGGCCAAAGATGCGCAGCGCCAAGGCTTCCGCTTGCCGCCCGTCCAGGCTTTGCAATGCCTTCGATACGCGGGCCAGTTGCAGGCGAGCTTCGGCGACCTCCTCCGGGGAAGGATCGGCATGATGCAGCGACTCTATACCGTCCAGCGACACTTCGACCCGTCGTCGCCGATAGTGGTCGGCGAGCTTGTGTCGGGCGATGCCGAACAGCCATCCCCCAAAGCTCCCCCGGCTGCCGTACTTGTTGATGCTTTCTAATGCCGCCAAAAAGGTCTGCGAAGTCAGGTCTTGGGTATCCTGCACGCTGCCGGTGCGGGCCAGGAGAAAGCGATGCACGCGCTCCATGTACCGACCATACAGTTCGGCAAAGGCATGCGAGTTGCTGCGTGCCTGCCAGGCCAGTGTTTCGTCGTCTAGTGTGTCCAGGCTGGCAGGCGGCGCGTATTCGTGTAAGGTCAACTGCTCAGTGTGCATCCGGTCGATTCCTCCCGGGCCTGTGCGGGCAAACGCATTCAGGATACTTTTCCAGTGGACGTTTTGAACGAGCTCGTTCTACTATATATGTCGCCAACAGGCGTCTGATCGTAACGAGTTTTTCTACTATGGGCTCTCAATAGGTGACCCTCGTCACCTATGGAAGTAAGGAACCAGACGGGGGTGGCGGCTTCGCCCCGTCACTTTTGGCAGGGACCTGGCTCGCTGCTAGCCAGCTTGTCGGTCGGTATGTGGCCAGTGTCCTTGGGCCAGGGTTCGAGGCCTAGCATCCTGTGGTGGAGGTAGCGACCCGCCAAGCCGGCCGAGCCAAGAAGAGGGACGACGATCAGGGCAACCAGGGCGCCTCCCAGGGCCAGCGCGCTCACCACGGCCACGAACACCAGGCCAGGATGCAGTCGCAGGGTATGGCTCATGACCCGCGGGCGTAGCCAGATTTCCTCCAACAGTTGGACAGAGGTATAAAGTGCCAACACCACGATCGCAAACCAGGCGTTTGACAACGGCAGATGGGATGACCCTTCGAACCAGGCAACGATAGCGGCTATCGCCGTCGCGGCTGTCGGGCCCAGGGAGGGGATCAAGTCCAGTGCGGCGGCCAGCAAGCCGAGTACCACCGCGCCGCGCAAGCCAATGGCTGCTGCACCCAGACCTGTAAGGAGGCCGACCAGCAGCATCAGCAGCAATTGGCTACGCAGGTACGCCTGCCATACTCCTTTGATCTCTTGGTAAAGCCGCCGCAGGTCGGGCTGATAGACATCTGGGGCCAGGCCGATGAGCCATTCTCGCAGGCCTTCCCAGTCTTGCAACAAGTAGTAGGTGGTCACCAGAATCACCAGGATCCAGCCCAGGTTTGTGGTGGCCGCTCGCAGCAGCTTGAACACTCTATCTGGCTTGAGCGACTGGGATGAGAGCTCTTGAAGCTCGACCAACGCCTCGTCCAGGGGCAACTGAAAGCCCAGAAATGTGACAGGGGTGTCCAGGATCTCTTCCAGTTGTGCGCTGATGGCCTGTAACTCGAACGACAGGTTCCTGGCTTGATGGATGACGACTGGGCCCAGGATGAACAGGATGGCCACCAAACCGACCA
>Ga0180437_10008078_pt1 | contig 13485 bp, 8 predicted proteins | sample SS_ome_4_FD_132410 | JGI IMG/M metagenome (GOLD analysis project Ga0180437, IMG submission 132410) | Hypersaline lake sediment archaeal communities from the Salton Sea, California, USA - SS_3_D_1 metaG | ecosystem: Environmental > Aquatic > Non-marine Saline and Alkaline > Hypersaline > Sediment...
ACACCCACCCTGGTGACGCTCCGGAATCGCCTCCAAATATCGCAAAATCGTTGTGTAATCACGCCAACCTCCCAAATGACGCACCGTCTCGATATCTGCTCCCGACGCCAACAACTCCGTCGCCCACGTTGCACGGAAATCATGCAGTGTGCACTTCTGAATCCCCGCCAACCTCACCGCCGTCGCCAACGCCTTATCAACCCGCGTGTACGGATTCCCATCCGAATGCGAGAAAACAAATTCCCCACTACCGCCCTTTAAATTACCTAAAACACCTATCACATCCTCATTCAACGGAAGATAACGATTTCGATAATGCTTCGCATGTTTGACCACAATCACCTGATTCTCCAAATCAACATGCTCCCACTTCAAACCAAAAAGCTCACTCTTCCGCATACCCGTATGCACCGCCACCAGAATGATTGCTCCCAAATGCTGCAACTTACCCCGGCAATGCTCCAAAAGTGCATTAACTTCCTCCTTTATTCAGGGCGTTTCTATTAACAAGTTCAAACAATATATTGAATTTCATACAATAAATCAAGACTTTTTTCTATCGCCGATTTCCCTGTCGTCTTTCCGGCATCCTGTCAACAAAACCATCCAAATCACTCAACTCAAACACAATCTGACCACGCTCTTTTTGTGAAACACTCTTATGATTCGGCACACTCAGTAACCTTCGGTAAGCCAGCAGCCCCCATTCAACAAACCGATAAATCCCCGTCTCCGAAATCGCTAAATAATTCGCTGCCTCCTTCACATTAAACAACCGTTTCAATAAAACCCCATTACTAACCCCATTAACCGACCCTGTCTTCTCTGAACTATTTTTTAGAAGAGTTTCTACAAAATTAATATTCACATATGACAACCATCAGTACTTTGCTCTAAATACATTAGTTGTAGTTAATCTTAAGAAAAATTCAAATCTTAATTTAAAGTATTATTTAAAAGTCAACAAATTTAATTTCCCGATCATACTTTTACAGGCATAGAAATGAGTTTTTGTAAAGCCAAATCTAATTGGGTGCGGCTCTTTTAAAACGACTTTTTATGTCGCCATTTTATAAGCCGTTTCTTTGTCAAACGGATAATTTATCCAATGCCCTTGAGTTCTATGGAAATAAAAGTATTTCTCAAAGTCGTTGTTTGAACGGATAATTCATTTGAAGCAATATTAACAAATTGAAAAAAAATACTTGACAATAAAAATAAATTAATTATATTTAACAGAGCTGTGCTCTGTTACTTTTTTCTTGTGTCATGTATTTGTGTGAGATATAATCAAAAAAGTCGTTGCTTGATTATTTGAATAAAATTTAAATTAAACTTTTGCCAATGTAAATTTAGCAATATAATTTTATGAAAATCTCATCCACCAGGAAGCGAAATTTAGCCAAATACGAAGACATTTTAAAGGCTGCAAAAAAGCTATTCTCCGAGCAGGGATATGAGAAGACGTCTGTTCGTCAAATTGTGAAAGAAGCAAAGACGTCAATGGGCAATTTATATTTTCATTTTCCCAACAAACTGAGCATCCTGGAAACGATCTGCAAAAATTATATACACATCCTTAGAGAGCAGATTTCACAAATCCATTCCCTTTCATTTTGTCCTGAAGTCGGTTTTGCGCTGGATTTGAAAATTGGTTACATCAATACCCTGGAAAACCCAAAACTTTTTCCACTATGGCTCGTCATTCGAAAGATTCCAGAAATTCATAAGTACTCTTTAGAGAATAAAAAAATTCGACTGCAAACATTTTTTGGTGACAAAATTTCGCCCAAAGAATTGGACTCTTTAGCCATGGCGATTCAGGGAATTGCAGATTCATTTTATGAGCAAAAAGGAGCAGGAAGGATTGACGAAACATCTAGAAAACCAGGCTATATGATTATCAATTATTCTTTGAGATTGCTCGGTTATTCCCCCTCAAGGATTAAGGAGGTTATCGATGAAGTTGAAAGTTATATCAAAAATAAAAATATAACAATTGCAGATTATTTTAAGATTTGAAGTAAAAAAAGCACTTTAAAAATGATCCTCGAAAGGAGGTGGTCACACTCAAAGGGAAATATAAATTTTAAATTAAGAATCGATAGGAGGTGATGATCTGTATAAATAATATTGTTTTAATGAATGATTCAATTTGTTTCATAAAATCAATAGTTCCGTAAATAATTTTTCCTCTAAAAACAATTAATTAGGAGGAGGCGATGAACCATATGAATCATAAGACTTTGATTATGGGGCTACTAATCGTGTTAGGCCTCTCGTTAGTTGTTACTGATTTAAATGCCCAATTCAGGGGACGCATCGTGGGAAGAGTTACTGATACCAATACAGGAGATTTCTTACCAGGTGCCAATGTTTTTGTACAGGGAACGAACTTTGGAGCAGCAACCGACCGTGCTGGAATGTACCGTATTGAAAATTTACCACCAGGTACCTATACACTGGTTGCGAGGTATATTGGATACGAAGAATTTTCAACCGAAGTGCAAGTCACTGCTGGAAGTAAGGTTAAACAAGATATAGCATTGATGGTTAGTTATGTCGAAGTGGGAGAAGTTGTCGTCGAAGGATTACGACAGGGACAGGTCAAGGCGCTCAGTCAGCAAAGAATGGCAACGAATATTAAGAACGTAGTGTCTCAAGAGCAAATGGAGCGTTTTCCGGACGTGAATACAGCCGAAGTGCTGCAGCGTATCCCGGGTGTTTTTATCGATCGAAGTCAGGGAGATGGCAGGTACGTTTTCATTCGCGGCACAGCTCCGGGACTTAACTATGTGACCGTAAATGGTCAAAAGCTTGCTACCAACCGGGTTGAGGAACGTTATGCTCAATTGGATATCATCACAGCCGGCCAGCTGGCATCGGTGGAAGTGAATAAGGCGATTACACCGGATATGGATGGTGACGCTATTGGTGGATCGGTAAACCTCGTGACACGAAGTGCTTTTGATCATCCGGGAAGCCGCTTTAACCTGACATTAGGACCTGGTTATGCCAGGATCGATAAAAAGATGATCGGTCAAGGTAAATTGAACTACAGCAACCGGTTTGGGGAGAATAAGAATATCGGATTCACCTTCTCAGCCAACTATGACGTGAAAGAGCGGGGTACCGACGGTATGGAATTCGAATTCGATGATACAGAAGACATTAATGATAATCCAATCCCGTTTGCGCTTGATCAATTCGATTTGCGGGATTACCGCCGTACGCGTACACGTTACGGACTGGGAACAGGTTTAGAGTACAGACTCAATGACAACCATCAGTGGTTTGTCAATGGGATGTATAGCAGAATGGATGACGAGCAATGGCGCGGTCGTTGGCGTATTCGAGCTGCAGGTAATTACATCTCATATACCCCTCGTGAAGCCCCGAATGAGGTTCTGACAGAGAGATCGCGCATCATTATGATACATACACAGCGTGTTGAAGAATTAACCCAGTATAATTTCAATGGCGGTGGATTGCACAAGTTCGGTAATAAGGAACTTGATTATATCATTGCCCAGAGTTATGCCAATGAGAAACACCCAGACCAGTTGGAGTCTGAATGGCAACTCGACGAGAGAGTCCATCTGCAGCTCGACTTGGCCGAACCCAAATTCCCTAAGTGGACGATTACAGACCAGGAGTTGGGAAATGACTATCAGTACAACGCCTCGAAATACGAGTTTGACGGCATGGATTATCGAAGCACCTATGCCAATAACTGGCAGACCATGGGTGCGATGAACTTTAAAATGCCGTACACTCTTGCAGACCTTCCTTCAGAATTCAAGTTGGGCTTGAAGATTCGCCGGGATAAAAAAGACCGGGATGAAGATCGCTGGCGGATTAGATGGCGAGGCGATGACCTTTTCCTGAATCAGTTTGTGGCGGATTACAAGGACGAGGATTTCATGAACGGGAATTATGTCTACGGACCGGGACCTGACGGAGACAAGTTACAAGACTTTTACAATGACAATCTGGGCAATCCTGATTTAGAACGTGAACTACGTTGGTGGGACTCTGAAGCGCAGCATTATGTTTCTATCGAAGATATCTATGCCTACTATGCCATGACGACTGTTAATATGGGCGATTTCATGTTTTTAGGTGGTTTCCGTCATGAGATTACTAAGGCCGAATATAATGGTAAAAAAGTTGAGCTGGACGATAGTGGAAATCTTACGAATTTGGCAGATGTTACGGTCGATAGGGACTATAATAATTTCTTGCCAATGCTTCACGTCCGTTATCGTCTGACACCTATGAGCAATATTCGTGCTGCTTTTACCCAGTCTATCTCCAGACCGAATTACTGGTATGTTACCCCATATTACTATCTTGACGCTGATGGTGAAGAGATTGAGCAGGGCAACCCGGATCTAGACCCAACGACGGCGCTGAACCTAGACCTCATGGTTGAGCACTATTTTCAGGGCATTGGAATCGTTTCCGGTGGTTTCTTTTTCAAGAAACTCGACAATATCATCTTCGAGAAGGAATCGAAGATAGTCGGCGGTGCTTTTGATGATTTTGATTTTACAGAGCCGGTGAACGGCGGCGATGCCACGCTGATGGGGCTTGAGGTAGCCTGGAACCAGGAGTTTTCCTTCTTACCCGGTTTTCTTAGTGGTTTTGGCATCTATGGAAACTACACCCACACATGGGCAGACGCGAATCTTGGTATTGATCGTGAAGGGTTTCTACCCGGCCAGGCTGGTGACATCGGAAACATCTCTCTTTCGTACGATAAATACGGTTTTTCCGCGCGCTTCAGTGCCATGTACCAGGGTGAGTTTCTCCAGACAGTCGGTAAGAACGAAGATTGGGATGAATGGAAAGATGCACACTTTCAGCTGGATTTTTCCGCGACCTACGATATCCTGCCATGGATGCAAGTTTTTGTGGAGGCGGTTAATATTACAAATGAGCCGGTACTCGAGTATTACGGAATTCCAGATCGTCCCAAACTGCAGGAATACTACCACTGGTGGATGCAGGGCGGACTTAAAATTACCCTTTAGGCTCTTTTATGAAACTCAGGTGATGAGGAAATCGAGGATTTTCTCGTCCGTTGCCCGTAATAGCGGCGCAGTGAGCTCACTGCGCCGTCTATTTTTTGACGGTATAACGATGGAAATATGGAACAACTTTCTTTCTATCGATGGATATTTGATTGTCTGCTATGTTCAGCTTGGAGGATGTTAAAATGAAAATATCAAGGAAATGTTTTTCCTTCTGTCTAACGCTTTTCTTTTCGGCGATATTTGTTTCGAATGGGCTTTCGCAGAACCTTTCGATCTCACCAGATGACACGCTGTATTTCGGCAAAATACCCGAGGGAAAAGTAGCTATCAGGTATATATCAATTTATAATTTAAGCTCGACCGCGCTGATAGTAAGTGACTTGCGCATTGAGGGTCCGAATGCAGCGGATTTTTCGATAATCAATGATCCTGGCGCTGTGACACTCGGTTTGCTTCAGAAGCAGCTTTTAGAAATCCAGTTTCAACCCGGATCTGAAGGAAGTTTTTCGGCACAATTTGTTGTCGTAAGCAATGCCAGTACGAGTCCGGACGATGTTTCTTTATTGGGAATGGGAACTGACATCGATGGCGGATTCATCTCATTTGAGCGGATCTTTGGTAGAACAGATAGCGATGGGGCAAGCTCTGTTCGCGTAACGGATGATGGTGGATTCATCCTGGCTGGTTCGACTCTTCTACTTGGTGAAGAATTCGGTGACGCCACCTTGATTAAACTGGATCAGTATGGTCAGTTGATATGGAGCCAGGTGTACGGAATCGAAGACTACAGCGAAAGTTTTTCAGAAGCCATACCTACAAACGATGGAGGATACATTGCTGCAGGTTCCAAAGCAAATTCGGATGATAATGAACCGCCGGATGTCTGGATTGTCAAAACAGATGCCTCCGGAACAGTTATCTGGGATAAAACATTCGGAGGTAATCAGAATGATGGTGCTGCGGATGTCATCACAACGAGCGACGGTGGGTATCTCATCGTGGGGAGCTATGAGCATGATACTGCGCAAAGGCAAGATGTCGATGCATATCTGATCAAATTGAACGCCAGTGGAAACCTGATTTGGGAGAAGCGGTGGGGCGGTGAGTTAGGAGAAGGTGCGGGCTGTGTGCGACAGACTTCGGATGGCGGTTATGTGATCGCCGGATCAACCACCAGTTACGGTGCCGGAGAACACGACGGTTATCTTTTGAAGCTGAATAGTAATGGAAACGATGTATGGTATAAGACGTATGGCGGAACCGACTGGGATAAATTAGGAAAGGTAGTTTTAACCGATGACGGGGGTTATCTTATCGCCGGCTGGACAGCCAGTTTTGGGGCACAGGCGCGTGATGTCTATCTCGTCAAAACCGATGCTGCCGGCAATGAACAATGGCACAAGCTCTATGGTGAAGTGCATAAGGATGGTGCTAGCGATGTTATTCAAACAAGTGATGGCGGATATCTCGTGGTTGGTAGCCTGGAGAATACCTTCTTTTCGAATTATTGGCGTGCCGATGGATATATCATTAAAACCGATGCTTCAGGAAATGAACTATGGAGCCGGACTTATGGAGACTACAATGATGAAGGTTTCTCCTGTGTGCGCGAGGTGGGAGACGGCGGTTACATTGTTAGCGGTGGAGCAAATAGTTACGGCAATGGCAGTGAAGTCTATTTATTAAAAATTGACAGACAGGGTGGTTTTTCATCGGTATATTCAAATGTTGAAGTTACTCTTCAAGATTTTCAATTGGAAAATAATTATCCCAATCCATTTAATAACCAAACAATGATTAAATATCATTTGCCAAAAAATTCGTTTGTCCAATTGAATGTCTACAATATTCAGGGACAACTGGCAGGTACAATCGTAAATAAATATCAACGAAGCGGCTCGTACATCGTTACATTTATTGCGAAAGATCTGCCTAGCGGCTTATATTTTTATCAACTAAAAATAGATAACATTTCAGATACAAAACGGATGTTATTATTAAAATAAATGAATAGAAAACCAGGGATAAAAGGTGAAACAAGAAAAAAAATATCATGGTGTGGTTATACCCATGGTCACACCTTTCAAAGAAAACGGTAAGCTAGACGAGGCGGCAACTTTAAAACTGAGTGAGCATATCTTAGACGGGGATACCTATCCTTTTATTTTAGGAACGACCGGAGAATCGGCATCGATCCCTTTTGAAACTCGAGTCCAGTTAGTAAAACAAGTAACTGAATATGTTAATCAACGCACTATCGTTTACACTGGGATTTCGGATAACTGTTTTGAAAATTCATTGACGTTAGCCAAAAAATTTCATGATTTCGGTATAAATATTTTTGTTACTCATCTTCCTTCTTATTATCCGCTTACTCCAGACATGATGGTGAGGTATTACGAAAAATTAGCTGAACAATGCCCGGGTATGATCATGATCTACAATATTAAATCGACAACTCACATGTCGATTCCTCCGGATGTGATCGAAAAACTCAGTCATCATCCAAAGATTGTTGGATTAAAAGATTCAGAGCGAGACTTTGAACGTTTAAGAACTTTAGCGAAAACTTATGCTACCAGGCAGGATTTTTCGCTACTTTGCGGATGGACTGCACAATCTTTGAATACGCTCTTATTAGGATTCGATGGAATTGTTCCCAGTACGGGGAACTTAATTCCGAAAAAATTCAAACAATTATATGATTTCGTGATAAGAGGAGACAACCATTACGCCCAACAGTTGCAATCAGAAATCAATCCAATCGCTAATATCCATCAATCAGGTATGCTTGGCAGTGAGGCAATCGCTACGTTAAAAGTTATGATGGATGAGCTGGAACTGTGTGAACCCTGGGTGTTACCCCCACTTGCCAGGCTAAGCCCTGAACGAGAAAATCAAATCAAAAGCCAAATGAAAATGTTGGGATTAAATTAAAAATAATTCCCCCACAGATTGAAGATTCCTCCCCCATTTTTTTTCTAAATCATATCCGCGGGATTCTTCATTCTGTGGGAAATAAAAAAGTGATTATAGAATTTTAAAGATACGAACAAGCATTTGGGAAAAACAGGTATGAATTATAACAAACTGCAATTGATAATAGCATTCCTTTTTATTTTCAATTTCGAAAGTGTTTCAGGTCAAATTGAGAAAAAGCCAATCGAATTAAAAATGGGTCCACATCTTTTCATCGACGACTATCTGATTGCCGAGCAATCGTTGCTGAGCCGAACGGTAAATAATCCAGTGAAAATTCCAAATCCGATTATTACTGGCGGAAAAGACGGCGATGAAAATTTTCAGCCATATATGAGCGTGCTGCGAGATCCTGACACGGGGCGATTCCGTATCTGGTACAATACAGCAGAACATATTAGCCAGTCGCACATCGGTTACATGAAATCTGAAGACGGTATTCATTGGATTCGACCGCATCGGGTGTTGAAAGACCCACATCAGATTAAATTTGGTGTTACCGTTTTAGATCGAGGAAAGGAATTTGAAAATCAAGCCCAGCGATACGTCTTGGCATTCTGGCATGGTGATGGGATGAAAATTGCGGTCTCAGCAGATGGTCTTGATTGGAAAATGTTGACAAATAAAACCGTGTGGGAACACAATCACGACATCAATTCCCTGCACTGGGATCCAATTCGCAAACAGTACCTGGCGATCGGTTCGGTCAGGTTGAAACATGAACGTTGGGAAGGAACGCAGCGTATTCCACATCAAAGTGTAAGCAAAGATTTGCTCACCTGGGAAGAAAAATGGCCCATTTTCATGGCAAAAATTGGCGCCCCCATAGAAGAGGGTGAAACCCAATTTTATGCCATGTCAGGTGTGATTTCCAGGGGAGATTTACTGATCGGGCTGGTCAAAATTCTTCGAGATGACCTGAATGCCACACCTGGCAAAATTGCAAAGGAAATGGGTGATATGGATCGAAAAGCAGCAGGCCTGGGCTATACCGTTCTCGCCTGGACCCGTGACGGTAGAACCTGGCAGCGTGATCATGAGCCGTTCATGCCCAACGATCCGCATCCCGATGCATGGGACCATGCACATGTGTGGGGCGATGAGCAGATTATCGTGGGTGATGAGACCTTCATTTATTATGGTGGCTACAAAAGGGGCCATAAGGTGAATCGTTTTAATGAAAGGCAAATTGGCCTGGCCCGCATGCCGAGGGATCGTTATGTGGCACGCGAGGCGGATCTGAATATGGGATCGCTGATAACCAAATCGCTTATCCTAAACGGCTCCTCCATGACTGTTAATGCCTATGTGCTGGGCGAGATGAGGGTACGCCTATTGGACCAGGAGGGACGTCCGATAAAGGATTTCGATTGGGCTGATATTCATGGCAATGCCGTCGATATTCCAGTAAGATGGAAAGGTGATTTGGTATCCCTGTCCAAAAAACCGGTTCGCCTGGAGTTCCAGTTGCAAGATGCGCAACTTTTCGGGTTTGATCTGCATGAATAAATGTATTCCGTCTTATAGCATTTTGTCCAAATATGAGGTAAGATAATATGATCCGATCTTTCTTGATGAGCGTGTTTCTATTTGTTTACGTGTACTCAGCGACGGGGGAATCGTTCGAAGTTGTCGTCCCGGAAATTCCGGGCATTGAGGTCATACCTGGTGGATCGGTGCCCATCCCCGGACCGGAGACGGCGCTGGCTTTCCGGTTCGATGATAGCCGCATCGTTGTGGGAAAGGGAAAGAGATCGATGTGGTCGACCGACAGCGGACATACCTGGGGGCCAGGTCCTTATAGTCCCGGTGAGAAAGTAGCCATCGATTTGGGTGACGGTGAGATTTTAGCAATTAAACGGAATTCGAGACGGCGATCCGACGGATTGTTTACGCTTCAGGTGCGTCGTTCACAGGATAACTGGAAAACGGTTCATGAAGATGAAGCTGTTGTCGATATCTCGAATGCCTCCTATACGCTAACGGGCGGGGGCGATCTAATCGACGGATTTCTCTTTCATCACGGAATCTTGAAACTTCCCGACGGCAGGCTTATCGGCACAATGTACGGCAATTACGAAGGCGATACCGAACTGTGTGACGGCTATCCCCCGGAGCTGGGACAGCGAAAATACCGCACCGTGGTTGTCTTTTCAACGGATCGTGGCCGCACGTGGGGCAACCATGTGCATGTGGCATACAACCAAATGCTGGGTCGGGGGTTACCAGATGATCATCCGTTGGCAGAGCATCTACCCGATGAACGGGTGAAACCCACCGCCGCCGTTCCGGCCATAACGCAGGAGGGCTTCCGGGAGGCAGATATCGTTCAGGCTACCAACGCAGATCTGATTTGTGTGATGCGTACGGGTGGACGAAATGGAGGCACTACCACACTCTTCCCCACTCCGCTCTACTGTTCGCGTTCTATAGACATGGGCAAGACATGGACGCTACCATATCAAATTGCCGATCGGGGCGTATGCCCCAACCTCGTTACATTGGCTAACGGCATTATCGTGTGCACATATAGTCGACCTGGTAACTGGCTTATCTTCTCCGACGATGACGGGAACACGTGGAAGGGCGCGTTCCAATTCGGCATGACAAGGGATTACAACTATATTGTGGAAGTCGCACCGAATGTTATTCAGGTCTATCATGAGACTGAAACCGCAAAGGGAAAGCTGGTTCGGGGTACATTCTTCACGGTCAACAAACAATAGAAGGTGTTTTTCTATACCTAAGGATATGATTTATGAGTATACAATGTAGTTCTAAAAAAAACAAACCTGCCCATCGATTCGGCTTTATCATTCTTTTTCTTTTAAGTTTTTGTGTTATGCTCCGGTTTGCTTGGTCAGAAGAATCAGGGAAATCGGATATTGCCACGATCCGTCAGGACTTCAGCAAAGACCCTGGCTGGGAAGGCATGAACAATCGTGTACAGTGCGAAAATTGCCCGACCATCACCCAGGACTTTGGCTGGAAACCCACCAATCACAATGGTGATGGCGTTGGTGAAATCGGCGGAATCATCTGGAAATCGACCACGCCTGCTTATTATGCCATGCCCATCAGTCCCTTTTCTTTCAAAGATAAATTAACTGCTTCGGGTAAGATTGCTGTAATTGCTCCACCTGAAGAAGGTTTTGGTTTTTATATCGGCTTTTTCAACAGTGAGCGTCAGGGCTGGCGGGTCTGGTCGTCTTGTGGTTTTCGAATCGGCGAGGTGAAAAGCGGTTTGGCGCGTTTCCACCTGGATTATAAAACAGGTAGAGCCGCGGGCGCCATCCTCAATCCCGATATTATCATTTCCTGCGACGGTTCGGTTCATCGCTGGGAATTGATCTACGAACCTGAAGCCACAGTTGCCGAAAGCTGGCCTGATCCACGGCTACCGGACTGGATCGCTAGTACATCAAATGTTCATGAAGACTCTGTTTTAAAGCGAGCAAAAATAGATGAACCTTCAATAACGAAAAAAAGCCTGCACAAATTACTATTGAAGGCGCGAGATGCGGGATTGGTGGATCACTGGTATCGGAAAGGTCGATATCATCTTTGGAATATTGAAAAAGATGCCGACCAGATGAAAGGTCGCATTACGTTTAAATTCGATGATTACCCTCCTGTCAGTTATTTCCTGTTACCGGGGCACCGGAATGAACCCAGTGACATTGATCGCTTTGGCATTTACAACATGCAAATTTATCATGGCAGCATGGAATTTTTCCTGTCTGATTTGATCGTCAATGGCGAAAAAATCGATTTTTCCCAAAATCCGCATTGGGATGGTTTGAACAATCAGATCACTTTTAAGCAAACCGATTTTCATGCACGTCAGAATTTCGGTTATGCTCAGACTAACTGGGCCGGGAAAACTCCCGGTGAGATCGGTGGCCGTTTCTATGGGACCGAAGTAGCTGATCCGCTTCATGGCTACTACGCCGATGATATTGGACACCTTACGTTGGATGATCCGCTTTCTTTTTCCGGCTGGATCAATTTTGTGGAAGGCGCTGTCGACGGTCGCATGCTGATTGGTTATTTCAATCGAGAAGCCCGCATGGCACCAATCCGTGGTGAATACAAAGGAAATCCGCCGAATCAGTTTTTAGGAATTGAGGTGATGGATCAGACCCGCATCGGTTATTCGTTCACTGCGGTTTGTTCGCCAAGACAGAATATTGCCTTTGAAGAACGGGGTCCAACTTATATTCCTGATCGAATTAAAAAACCATTTTCATTTGAGTATGATCCTAATGCTGGTAAAGCTGGAAGAATTACCATATCACTTGGTAATGATACCTTCACAGCAGATTTAACCGAAGAACAACGAAAAATCGGCGCCGATTTCGATCGATTTGGATTATTAAATCCCCGCAAAGGCGGAAAATATGTGGATGTTTATGTGGATGATTTGATGTATGTGGCAAGACGACCATCAGATTTCACGCCCAAATTTCATAAGCAAGCGATCGTCGTTGTACCGTATCCGAAGGATGGACGGTTGTATAAATAAAGGTATCCTTGCGAGAGCCTATATAATGTTTCTCATCTGAACATGTCCCTTTTATTCATTGAGGATGGTATATGATTTCTCGTAGAACATTTTTCGGTGCTGTCGGTATGACAACGGCAGGTGTGTTAGCTGTACCGTCTCGACTTCTAAAAACCAAACCGAAAGCGGTGACCGAGCTGGGCAAGATCAAGATTAAAGATGTCAAGACAGCAACGCTAAATCTTAAGAAATACAATACAACACTAATCAAAGTTACAACGGATTCCGGGTTGTACGGTCTGGGCGAAGCCTATCCCAAGGTGGATGTGACCTCTCATGTTGCTGATATCAAACACCAAATCATCGGTCAGGATCCCCTGCACGTGGAGGTTCTCACACAGAAGATGGTCGAGAAGTATGTCTCGCGGGGATCGCGGCACGGTGCATACTCCGGCGCCATCTCAGGTGTTGAAATCGCTTTATGGGACCTTGCCGGAAAAATCCTCGATGTGCCGGTTTATGTGCTTTTAGGTGGTGCTTATAGGAAGAAAGTACTGATTTATCATGACAGTGGATCACCGAAATCCGCTGATCCCGGGGGATGGATCGAGGAAGCACAAAAGTCTATCGCGTATGGATTCCGGGCCATTAAGTTGAGCCTACCCCGCTACCTGGGCGAGAAGTGGAACCGGACAATTTCACCCGAAAACCTGAAACAATGGACACGCATCCTTAAGGCGGTGAGAGCGAACATAGACGCGAACATTCCTGTGGGAGTGGATCTTCATTGGAAATACAACACTCGAGATGCATTGCAGTTCACCGAGATGATTCAAGACCTGGGTATCTGGTTTCTGGAAGATCCCCTGCCTCCACAAAATACCGACGCCTTCGCGCGACTGACGGCAGCTAGCAAGGTGCCGATCCTGACAGGGGAAAACCTTTTCACGCGGTATGGCTTCC
>Ga0180437_10008079_pt1 | contig 13483 bp, 11 predicted proteins | sample SS_ome_4_FD_132410 | JGI IMG/M metagenome (GOLD analysis project Ga0180437, IMG submission 132410) | Hypersaline lake sediment archaeal communities from the Salton Sea, California, USA - SS_3_D_1 metaG | ecosystem: Environmental > Aquatic > Non-marine Saline and Alkaline > Hypersaline >...
GCCCCAGAATGGTGCCCGCAAGTACGAGTCCAGTATACATCGACATGTACCTGCCCCTGGCCTTGCCGGCGGTCACCTGCACGACCCAGGTTATGCCTGCGGTCATATAGAGGGCAGAACCTATCCCTCCCACGACACGTGCAAAGATCAGCCAGGCATAAGTGTCGGCGAGGCCGGCCCCGGTCGCCGACAGGATTATCAACACCAGCCCCAGTATCATGATTTTCTTCTTGCCGAAACGGTCTGCCAGGAGGCCCGCCGGTATGTCCATCACCACACGGGCCAGGGCAAACGCCGATACTGCCCATCCCACCAGGGCTACGGGAACGGAGAACGAAAGCGCATACTGGGGAAGAACAGGTGAAATGATACTGACACCCAGTATAACGCAGCCGGAAACCACCGAGAGGTTCAGGATTGTGAAGAGTCGCGGCTTCATTTATAAAAGACCAATTATGAGCACGTTTTGCAGCCGATTGTCAATGATTGTTGGTATTCTCGACAGGAGTATCTGCTTGGAGCCTGAGGACATCGCGCCTGTCTTTTTATCTGAGAGGTTGCTATGCATAGGTCGGGCCTGCTTGAATCCGAGCCACTAAACCACTCTTTATGGTCTAGCGGCCATGGCCATAACGTTGTATACAGACGGAAGAGTCGTTAGTTGTCTTGAGCGGTCCGTCTCGTTGAGTTTCTTTCCTGTTTTGCTCTCCCAATATCGAATTTCGTAGGCCATTCCCTTAATAACGTCTCCGATATCGACTGTTTTAAATACATGCAACCATTGGCTGTTATCGATCGGCAGAACAATCTCCGGTAGGACTGCAAAGAGTATCTTACTCGCTCCAACAAGGCCGTAGGTGGTCTCTCCCATGGTTAAAGGCAAAAGCCGTTTAGTAAGGCACTAGGTTTTCGTTGCCAACTTTCTTAATTCAGACTCGCTTAATTCCACAAGATACCTGTCTCTAGAAGATCCACTTTTGGGTATTGCATTACGTATCTCTATTAGTTCATTCCCAATACGCTCCCAACAAGCTAGCAGTACCTGTTTGTTCTTCACACTTCCGTCTTCTTTTATTTTCAAGCCTTTGAAAGGACCGCTTCTGGTCATTCCGAAATTCGATAGTAGACGAGCTGTACATTTGACAAATACCTCACCCTCTCTATCCAACTCGCAAGAGTTGTGTATTACATCGCGCACAGCATCGTTATATCCAAAATAATCTATTCTTCTACTTATTTCATCTGGCGTTATAGCTTCACCAGTTGCGTTAAATAGTACGTTATCAAAACTTGAACTCATTCGATATTCCCTTCATTCCAAAATTAAATGAATTCCAGGGACACCGTACCAATTAGGTCTAGTACAAATTAGGTATTATGTCCCCCAGAATGCCACTAGGCCGACGTTTTTCTCACTTCTTTGGCGAGACGTTAGTAATAGCCTGTTATCGGCACAGAAAGATGTTTCTGTCTCTTCCACATAGTCACATATTCAAGGACTTTGGGCTTGATTTGGTTTCCGTACCAATCCTGACCGTAATAGATGTTGGACTGACCAATACCGCCAGCGTGCTCTAGACCGGGCGGTGCCTTTTTCGCTTTCTTCAGTTCCGTCGCTCTTAGAATCTGAAATTCGCGCAAGTTCTCCGGGATGAGCAAGCAGTTGCCCTTCTCTGCCTCTACGCAATATGGAGCGTCTTTGTTATCCGGTCCTTTCCTATGTGAGTTCGCAGGTGGTGCTTGCCTTGCCCTGCGAACGGTTGCCTTCTCGTACCAGCCAACCACCAGTGTCTTTTTATCTGGTTCATCGCTCTTATGGTGTGGACATCTTGCCACCCAGATAACTAGAACATCCGATACCGATTGATCTATTCTACGGGCACCCAATTTCGTGATGTTGATATACTTTGGTGGCGTCCAGCCAGCCTCCACAAAACCATACATCCTATCCCGAAAATGTTGGAAGTTGAATATTTCACCGCCAAATCCGTACAAGCGCACATAGGAACCACCTAAAACTGCCGTATCCCCTACAAGCCCTTGATACTTCCTCATCCACGCGACATTGAAGAAAACAATCTTATCCATATCCATCTACCTCCATGATTCTGAATTGTCTTCACAGTGCCCAATCTCTACCAAGTAGTTCTGCCTGCTCCAATACGGTCAACGTAGCCTTTTCCTGTTTCTCTGTGGATAACACAATATTAGTATCCAGCAGAATCTTCACAGCTTCCCCTAGTGGCATATTAGACTGAAGGATACTGCCATAATTTTAATGCTTGGTTAGCAAGATATTTGCCGCGCTCTAATATAGTTTTCTCATTCCATGCATCTTTGTAAGAGAATCTCTGGAAATAGGAGTTTAAAACCAAAAGGCTTTGTTTGGTAATCTCGGGACGTTTAGCTTTAAATGGCCCATTGCTAACCTCAGAATTTAAAGGTTGAGTTAGCAATGTCAAATTGCCTATGCTATCCAGACGTGTCCATCTTGCTTCTTCTAACTCCTCTTCATCAGTTGACTTCTGCTTGGGATAAGGCCATTCATCTAGTTTATATCCTCGAGGCATCACATGCTCAATAGTTAGATTATTATTAATGGATAGTTGGATTTCTTCTTGCTTTGACGTTCTACTTGCTAATTCCAAGGCTGTAAGCACCAGGCGAACCCTTTTGGGACCAAGAGTATCATATAGCGGCTCATAGATGAGATTCTTTTTGAAGATTCCATCATCCGGCCAAACAGCACTGTCGCCCTCAAGTGCGAGTAATTCGCGGCGTAAAGATGTTTGGTGCGGTTGTCCTTCTTTACCGAGTTTTGTTAAAAGATTTAAGAAAATGCGGTTGTAATTCTTAGGAGTCAGCCTGCAAATAGCTCGTCGAACAATATATGATTCTAAGTCTGCTAATATACCATCGAACTCTTTAGAGTTAACCTTGTGTCGGTTCTCACACAACCAAAGTATGAAAGGGTATGCTGTCGTCATATCTAATACCTTAAGCCTTTGGGCTAATACGCCTAAACGGTCTGTTTCGTCTGATTCAATAAAAGAGCGAAAATCGTCACTTGAACGATTTATTACTTCCAATTCTGTCTCAATGGAACGCTTCGACGAATCAACCCACCAATCCTTAAACTCTTGATAGAGATGCCCTATTTTTATCTCATGTCTGATGCGGTAAGTCAAATAGTGAAAAAAGAATAAATCAAGACGACTACGATATAAGCGTCCTTGGCGCTCCTTTTCTTTCCAGAATTTTGTCTTGTTGTCCATGACTTCATCAAAGGCCTTCCACCACCGGTTATATAACGAGTCTATATCCTTGTCTCTTCTACTTGCATCAAGAAAAATGTAGTTGCGTATTAAGTCGGATGGCTCAAGGGGAACACCCCTGTAATTGAGTGTCTCGAATATTACTTGAGGATCGTCTTCGGCATCTAGCTGTATCTCTACTAGCTGAACATATCGCATTAAAGCCTCGTATAAGATGTTGGCACGCTCCTTGTAAAGGACTAGGTCAAACTCCGCTTCAGTTTCTTCTTCGTCTTCTTCATCTATTTCTATATCCTTGAGATAGGCATCTATCTTTTTGTAAAAGTACAAATATGCTTCTACTAATCTGGGACGAGAAGGTATCATTTTGCCATAATAACGTCTTTGAGGATATTTATCTTCAAGTACTTCAGGTGAATTACTATCCATGATGTTTCTTAAATCTTCATGGTACGCATTAGTTGGCCATACCTTGAACTGCTCATTCGGGTCAAGGAAAGGACCCGGATTACTTGTCATGCGTGCCAAATCAGTTTTAAGGAATTTATCATCTGTGTCGCTAGTGGTATCTCTCAAAGCCGTTAAAAAAACTTGTAGAGTAAGTAACCGTTGTTGGCCGTCAATTATCTCAGAGGCGGGAACGTTTTTTATCCCAGCGGGAACTTGGCTAAAAACGATAGATCCAAGAAAATGCTTCCGAATTGTGTTTTTTGCCGCTTTCTTGTGAGCTTGCACTAGCCTCGCCTGGTCAACAATATCTTCCCACAATGGTTCCCATTGCTCTTGCTTATTCCAGACATAGCCCCGTTGGAATATAGGCACGAGGTAACGCCACCGGTTACTAAATAAATCTGATATAGTTATTTTGTCTGTTTTCATAAGCCACCTTCCTTGATTGATTTGTTTCTCCTCCTCCTCAACCTCCTTTCCTATCCAATACTTAATGTTATAATTGATTTGGAACTATTTCCTAAAGAAAACTACACTTTCGCGTGAAGGTACTCTGCCATAAGAACCCATTTGTTGTGCACTATTCCCCCTTAACCGGATAACCCACGTCCTGTAATGTGTAAAACCCGCTTGCTTACCTACTTCGGCAAGAATTACATCCACCGGGACTGAAACTCCTTCATATCTTACGTTGCCAACAATATATGCTGCCCGAGTTCCCGGTTTTAGATAATGGTAGGCAACTTTCAGAGAGTAATATAAATCTTCGAAATATCCTTTTAGCATAGGCATTATACGCTCGTCTGATTCTTCAGGAAATTGATCTAACACATGTGTAAGTATCTCAGGATCTCTATATCCTGACTCCGATAATGAAGTATCGATATAATCAGGCTTATTCGCTTCAACATGTGAACGTAGTGTATTGTGTCTTAGTTCAACTATTTCTGATTCAAGCGAACCCAGCATTAACAATTCAATGTGAAATATCCTAGAGTAATCATGACGATTCGGATATGGTGGCGATGTAATCAATCCGTCAAATTTACTTTTGGGCAAATCTAATTTTCTAGCATCTCCTTTGCGTACGTTCAAAATAGGACCATCAATTGGATTCGTCGATGCTATGTCTTCCAGCATATCATCTACTTGACTTCTGAATCTTGAACGTACCTCTTTGCCTTTATCGGGCTTTTCTACCCATCGTAGCCATCCGCCGTCAGCTATAGCACGACTAAGATCTTGAGAAACACGTAGCAAAGCTACTAGAAGAAAATCCCTGGCCCTCGTCTTTTGGCGCAAAATATGTTCTCTTAAATTCCAGAATTCGTTCTGTTCTGCCTCTGAGAATGCTTTTCTTAGCCTATCTGAATCCCACTTTGGGATACTCTGCCTTGCTGTAGCTTTCGTAATTACTCTGTCTAAGGATGAGCGCAATTCCTCTACATTGTAATCACGGATCTTAACTTTACTGATGAACATGGATACAGGAGAGAGATCATAACCAACTGCACTATATCTTCTCTCCTTCGCTGCCAATAAAGTTGTCCCAGCTCCTACAAATGGATCCACAAGGTAAGAACCTTGTGGTAAGTGCCACTGCTTCAGAATAGCTTCTACAAGTTCAGGTGAATAGCTGTGTGGGAAATAGAACCACCGATGAATTGGATGCTTTTTTAGTAATTGCGGCGTGGCTGCACTTCGCAAATCAAGCTTATATCTGTACTTTGGTGGCAGTTCCGGTAGATCGTCTGTTCTCACATTCTAGCCCTTCCTTGTTGGAATGGAGGCCTCGGGAACATAATCTTTACTGGCTGCCGGTATATTGGGTGAGATAGAATTAATTCTCCCTTGTTTAGCTGAGTTAGATGGCCGCGCACTTCCCGGTCTATGAATCTATACGGGCCTTCGTTAATCTCAGCACTATCCGTACGGCCTAAGATCTTACTTGCAGCATTCCCAACCACTCTTGGATGTACAGCACTGAGAAACTGCTGCGCTGAGAACAGAACCACACCGAACGAACGACCGCGCTCAGCAATATCCAGAACCTGGTCTAGGATCGGGGTTTCCTGCCCTCTAGTACTTGCCGGTGCATACTTGTTTAGCTCATCGACAAATATGATTACTTTCTCGGGTAGTTCTTCATTTTCATCAACACCGCTTTCGCCAGAGTACAAACCATATATAGTCCGGAGAACATCGCCAAATACCAGAGTTTGTTCGTCGGGCTTCAATTTGGCAATATCAATCACATAGGTATGACCGCCTTTAATGTCAGCAATTGCCCTGTCCAGGCGAGTCATCTTCGTTGATAGTTGAGGAACAAATATTCCTGATTGCCTGGTTTTAACTACTCTTCTTAGTAGCCGGACGAACCGGCCAACACTAGAGGCCCTTACCTGACCTACTTGTTGGGGGATTCCCTGCTCCATGAGGGGAGGCTTTGATAGTAAATCATCCCAGGTAATAATATTTTTAAAGCGGGACTCATTATTCTGTATGCCATTCATTACTTCACCGAGGAGCGATCCAATCGTATCCCACGGATCAGGCACCTGCGAAAAGATAAGATCGAGTTTATCGGCGGTTTCTTTCAGAGAATAGGCATAGGTAGTTGAGGGAAATGGTGGATCCCCGAATATATTTGGTCTGCCGGTAGTCTGAGTGTTCTTACCCCATGGAAGTAAATAGTGCACTTTATCTTTCGGGAAAGGTTCAGCTTTTAGTCCAAGACGTTCCCAGAATTCGTGTTCCTCTGGATCTAATGATCTGGGCTCGTGAATATTCAAAAGGTCGTCATATTTTACGTTTAACAATATTGTTGCTATCTTCGAGGCATCTAGGGTTTGAAGAATCGACTGTATTAAAAAGATGATGTAGGAGGTCTTCGTTGCCAGGCCAGATATCCCAGAGACATTCACGTGTGCTGCTTCAGGGCCAAGAACATAGTCGACATCGAGATAAGCTACTGCTTCAGCCCCATTACTCATGCGAATGACACCAGCAGGTACTCTTACCACTCGGTGCTCTCTCTTTTCTTTTTCACGCATCGAGTCAATACCAAGTGCTTTGTGTATTCCTCCTTCATCCGCGAACTTCACTTTGGATTCACTCTGAATGGGCATGTATATATCTTTATCGTTGGAAAGAACAGCCACCTCAGCAACATTAGTGCCTTGTCGAGGAGTATTAGGCTCAGAAAGCATCTCTCCAAAGTCATTTGAAATATAGTTGGAAAGATGGCTGGCGGAGTCAGTCATATGACGGATGTTCGTTACCAACCCGTATGTATGGCTTTCCTCCAGATGCTCTGCACCGACTATGTCAAAAGGATTTACACGGAAATCCGGACGTAGCCAGAAAGCAAACTTTTCCGCACTATTAGGATCGCGCTCTGTAGCTGACGCACGCCCTATTATCGAATCTTCAGAAGGTTTTTCTTCTGCTGACTCTTTTACTTGAGTTTCGTTAGTAGTCTCTTCGTCTGCCATTTTTTACCTCCAGGTTTCAGGGTAGTTTGACTTTTGGCCATCGAATAGCCGCCTTCAGTATCTCTTCAGAGTAAAACTGGTCTTTTATTACTCTTTCTGCTATTGATATTGGGTAAAGGTGAGCATGCCAACGGGAGTCACGACCATGAGGTGTTACACAGCGTTCCGCTGTTACAGCTCCGCTTATCATATCAACAAAGTCTGAATCCAATGCCTCTCTCGCAGGGTTTGGCATTTCGACTTTCACTACACCCATCAGTGGATAGTCAAGCCCTCTTTGGGGCCGGATTCGGACATACCAAAATACAATCTTACCCTCTCTAGATTCACCCGCCCAACGAGGAAATACAGCCGTCCGGTGCCCCTCATCCAAACCAGCAAGTAACCCATACAAATTTAACGTTTGCTCTCTGGGCCCCGAACCAATTTTGAACTGCATATCCCGCTGGAATGACTTAGCCACCCCAATCAGAGGTGCTCTCGGCCAATCGAGGTATTCATTGCCCAAGCCACCATCAATAACCAGCCATTCATCTTTAGATCTTCCAGCCAGGTCGTCTCTTGCCAGGGCGATTTCTTCCTCCCGCATTGCCCAATTGGCCTTGTGTGCCCCCTTGGAACGTTTCTCCCGTATTCCCTGGCCGAAAGGGTCATCTTCCGATGTGCTCCGTAGAGTGCACTTGGGTATTCCAGCAACAGCTTGCTCAAGCTTCGTCCAGAGGACTTCAGAAAGCGCCGATTTATCCAATAGTAATAACAGTATATGCCTCACAGGTCTAACAACGCGGAGACAGCCGTTTTCCTCTCTTTGAACAGCTGCGGCTCCGACCTGGGATATCTGGACAGGACTTGACCTCTCATGTTCTAAGACTGTGCCGATGAAATACGTTCTTGTAGAACCGTCCTGGAAATAGCGTAGGAGATGATTTTCCGACCGAGGTATTGCCTTTACGGGGTGGTAAAGAGTCCGCTGAGTTTCCCATATACCTTCGACAGACCGTGTTTCACTGATAGCGCGGTCGTAAGCTTCTTCTGGGTCATCTGCAGCTAGGTCAATAATTGCCTGGCCTGTAGCTGGCAAGACCCGACCTTCAGAAGCAAGAACCTCCAAGGCTGGTGCAAGTGAAGCAAATGGTTTAGGCATTTAAGATGCTCTCCCTATTAACCATCTGATGTGAATAATGTCGTCTGCCTTTTTAAAATCAGGATCTCCGGTTACTACTCGACCATCTTCTGTTAGTGCGCAAGCTACTACGAAAGAGTCGGCATATCCTAGATTCTTTGTAGCCTTTATTTCTGCCGCCTGAAGTGTTACTTTACGCTTTGCAGTAAGCATTTCAATAGGTAAGCTCTCGATGTATGTTAAGGCTTTCGTCGCATCTATTCTTCCTCTACGTTCATATATTATGTAATACATTTCACCAAGGCTAATAATGGACATAATAAGACGGCAATTATTCGACTTAGCACGACTGATAAGACGTTGCACCGCTGTTGCACCGGGTTCGTCTTGGAGCAATATAAGTACGGCATTTGTATCAAGGATGTAGCAACTAATTTTTGACCTACTCCTTTTTGGCATAACTAATTCCGGTATATTTTCATATTTAGGACCTTCGTTCTCTCTGGCGTTTCTCAATAAGCTCATCGCTCAATGAACTACCGCCACTTAAAAGACCTCTTGCCTCACTTATTGGATAACGAATACTGAGTTCTGCTAAGCTACGGTGTATTTCATTCAGTTCTTTTACGTCTATCTTCCATATGCTGGCAACAACCTCATCAATCTCAGCTTCCATTTTTCTAAGGATATCTCCGGTGGCATTGCTAGCTTTTGATCCAAGTTCAGCTAACTTTTGGTATATAGGTTCTTTTGGTAAAAATTCAGGTATTCTAACGTGAGTTAATACATGTGTAGAGATTTGTGTCCCTACCGTGTACACCTTTACGACTAATCGACTTGGTGATGAATTTAGAAAGGCGGCTAGATAATTAGCTTCTCGTTCATCTTGTACTGGCACTATCATTAGTCTATGGTCTGGTATTACTATTTTTTGACCTAAAATAGGATCATCTAAAGGAGATACCGAAGCGCATGTTAGTTCGTCAGCAATGTATTTCCATAGTACTTTATGGGGTGAAAAAGTGTAATTTGCAACTGAAAACATTGAGTAAAAAGCTCCACCTTTTTCGATTATTCCACGAGTACCCCGATCACGGCGTTGGAGTAATTCCTTTTCGAATTTTTTAAGATAAGTAAAAGTGTGAGGATAATGTCGTTGAAGCTCCTGTTCATTAATACCTTCTCTCAAATCAGGATCTTGAACCATGATAATATGAGCTGATGGGGCTGTACGCCAACGAGTTACATCACGCCCTCGTAGGAGAGGGTATACCAAATCTGGTTCTATCTCTGCTGTTACTGCTTCAACCTCTCTCTTTGCTCCTTCAGTAATATTACGCACTACTATCAAGCCATCAGGACGCTTAGAAATAATCTCAATCCAATAAATTGCATTTGCTCCTCCACTATAGACCCCGGCATGTGCTTCGTAATATGATCTACCAATTATCTTCTGAATAGCCTTTAGAGCGCTTGCTCTGGCGGTAAGCCAAGGTGACGTTGGATCTTCTTCATCTATTGGTTTTGCTCGAAGTTCCATTCTTCTTACTAATGCAAATACTTCTTTTAGATCACTATCATAGTCAATCCCTTTACCTCGAACAGATTTACGCCAATATGTATAAGGGACTGGATACTGCGTTTGCTGTCCCTTTTGGATAATAACCACGCTAGTACGGTTACTAGCCCCTTCAAAAGGCTGTAATTCACTTAAATCATCAACATGAATAACGCGAAGCGGATTTTGTCCCGGAAGTTGGAAGCGTCTGAAGCCCTGTGAAGCCCCTGACGTCTTAAATACAGATTGTGTAATGACGAAGGCTAATTTACCATTATTTTTTAGATATTTGTCCATAGACACATAAGCCATTAAAGTTGAAATGTCCTTTTTCCCTTTACCTAATATTGTGTCCATGCCAGAGTGTACGAACAAGCCGTAGTTTTGCCACAGTTCAGAAATCTGTTGGCGATATCCATCAGGGAGACTCTCCCAATTTACCCAAGGAGGATTTCCCGCTATATAATCGAATTCACCTATAAAGATAGGCATAAACGCGTTTTTTATTACCCGTGCCCATATGCCATCCAGGCCATTATTCTCAAGGGCTAGGAGATCTTCATACAACTTACGAAGATGTGTCTCATCTAAACTACCAGCAAGAATGCCTAAATCTTTATTTGCCCGTTCAACGAATACTTCGGTTTTAAACTGCGAAGATACATATTCGTCTAATAGGTCAGTCAGCTTGGTGATAGACTCGCGGGAGTTTACTGCTTGGGGAATAACAAATTTACCTACTACTGTATCAAGTGGCATTCCCTGCTCAAAGAGTGTTGTTCCTGCGGTCGGTGCTTTAATGGAATCAGCCAGGTATACCGGGATCACAACAGGACGTTGTCTGTATTTTACCAAGTCTACGATCGCTAAGAGGTAGTTTACCCGGGCAGCCATTACCGCAAGGGGATTCAAGTCAATACCCACCACGTTATCGAGGATATAATTTAAGGTGTCTGCCTCTGCTAAACCATTGCGAAAACAGTTCTCCTTGATAGCCCGGATTGCCAGGATTAGAAAAGTGCCTGAGCCACATGCCGGGTCCAGTAGTCTTCGGGCCGGAAACAACTTGGCTGGTTGCCAGTCGCCTTTAGGAATCACATAAAGCGGCTCATTTAGTTGTGTCAAAACTCGTTCAGCAAGCCAATCTGGTGTGTAGTATTCACCCAAATCGTGGCGGAGTTCCCTGGGTAAGAGATAGTGGTATAACTTTTTAAGGAGGTCGCGCGCAGCGAACGGATCTTCTTCAATAGTGGCCGGGTTATATTCAGCCAACTGTGATATAACCAGACGCAAAGCACTTTCTATCTCTGGAGACCATGATTGCAGATACCACGAGAAGAAATCACCCTCCAGAAGATTGGTAAGTCCAAGATGGTGGAATATACCACCATCTTCTAGTTGCTGTAGCTCGTTTTTCAGCGCATCTCCTTCGAGATTGGCCAGAATGGTCATTGGAGTTGTCCCTATCTGGCCACCTGCATATCGCTCCAACACCAAGCGCGCGATAGCTTTGACTAAGAAAGAGAAATAGGTATGAATGACGAAAAAAAGCCGCGGTGGATCAGTTGTTTCTGGTCTTAAACCCATTCCCCGGGCAAACTGCCGCAGTTCCTTTTTGTCGCGAAGTCGCGCTGATGCCTCTTCATACCCGCTTACTTGGCTAAAGAACATCTGCCATTGCTTAAATAGATTAGCAGTCAAATCGTAGGTTTGAGTTTCTAGTGCATGATAGAGGGCACGTGCAGCTCGTTGACTTCGAAGATTCGCTGCTCCAAAGTCCTCAACCAGATTCTCCGGAATGAGAGCACGGCCGGAAGACAGGGAAACGAGCGAGCGTAAAAACCGTGCCACTGATTGCTCATTAACTTCAAGTGGTGGCTCCTCATACCAGTGGCCATCTCTATACCTGGCAAAGACCATTATCTTACCATCAAAAGCAACACCGAGAAGCCGGTCTATGTCATGTTTCTCTTTCTTAGCAAGATCTGTGATATATCTTCTTATTTGATCGACAGCATGGCGGGTATGACCGTGTTCAAGGTCAAGCCTCATACTTCCCGGTCGTTCATACTCAATAACTAAACGGTTATATACAGCATCAGCTCTTCCAGTAGCGAGGGTATATTCCTCACGGAACAAAAGGTCAACATCAACTTTGTTGGCAAAATCCTGAATATGTCTGGTTACTGCTGTTTGAAACTCGCGTTCATTACGCTCTGGCCTTGCTGCATCTTCTATTGAATTTGTAAAAGACGGTGCCTCTGCCTCAACTATGCTATAAAGTCTATTGATACGTTCTGTAGTCATTATTCACCTGAATTCCAGGGATATCACACCAATCAGGCCTACTACAAATCAGGTATTATGCCCCCAGAATTACTCCAAGCTAATAATCATTCAAGACTTTATCGCATTCTAACATTAGGAAAGAATACCGGTCAACGAAGTCAGGCATATTCCGATTTCCAGAGACACCGCACCAGTTATGAAGTCGAGAAAATGACTTTGGATTACGTCACTGGGGAACAGCTGCCGTTGAAAACGAGGGATACCACGCTGATTGAGCGACTACAGATAGGGAGAAATACTATGCCCAGCGTGAAGAAACACTGTGCTATTAGTGAGAAGAGAACCGGCTACGCATTCGGTAGATTGCACGAATGGATTGATGAGGATACGAAAGCCCATGGAGTTAATCATCGCAACAAGCGGCATTATTTAAATGACGTAGACAAAGATAAAATACAAAAGTATTGGGATAATGTGATGGGGGAAGGATGGGGAGAAAAAGCAATCGTAGAATGGTTGTTTCATATAGCTCTCGATAATCTGTATACCGCCTACAAGTTTTCTTTGAGAAAAGACAGTTACGGCGCAAATACATATAACTGCATTGAATTTGCTTTCAACCGCAACGGTTACATAGATTGTGAGTTCAAGCGAATTCCAGGGACGCTATCCCTCACAAGGTGAAGAATCAGTCCTACCACAAGTCAGGCATTGTACCGCGGGTTATGTGCTCGGAGTGATGCTTCAGCTAACCGCTAATTTTGAGGTGCCCTTGGTCCCGCGAAGCGACATTTTCCCCCCGATACTATTCACTGTGGGGCTCGAGGAAAGCAAGCACCATCTCATTGAACAATTCCGGGTTCTCTTCCATCAGCAGATGCCCTGTTTCGGGGATGACATGAAATTCGGCGGAAGGGATTTCGTCTTTCCATCGGTCTATGCTTGTTCGCTCCACCCAGCTATCGTTTTCACCCCAGAGAATTAACGTAGGCAACTCCAGGTCTTCCAGAGCAAAAGTGATGGTATTTCTGGACATGTCCCTGGTCATGGCAAGCAGCGATTCTGCCCATTGACCGGTAATCAATCGACTGTGGTAACCATCTACAACCTCCGCCGTTACAATATCCTGATGTGAAGCGCTATCCAAAAGTTGACTGACCCGCTCTCTTGTTACGTAACGGGTGAGGAAGACTTCGCCCGCCCTTTTCAACGGACCGAACCTCAACAAGGCAGTGGGATAAGCATGACCCCCATCCAGATTGACGGCGCCACCGACACTTATTAGTCCGAGGAC
>Ga0180437_10008081_pt1 | contig 13481 bp, 11 predicted proteins | sample SS_ome_4_FD_132410 | JGI IMG/M metagenome (GOLD analysis project Ga0180437, IMG submission 132410) | Hypersaline lake sediment archaeal communities from the Salton Sea, California, USA - SS_3_D_1 metaG | ecosystem: Environmental > Aquatic > Non-marine Saline and Alkaline > Hypersaline >...
AAGGGAGGAAGGCTCTCCGATCTTTCAACTTGTTTACTGGCTTTATCGTCTTCCAAAGTGGGTAATTTGAAATCCTTCTTGTACCTACGCGGGATCCGTGCAGCAATGATCGGTGGTTCTTTTTGTGCTTGTCCAGAAGTGACTTGAGGTTCTGCGATGTTCTCCGTGACCTCGACCTGCTCTCCACTTTCAGTCCCTTTAAGGGCATCTATCCATTTCAAGGAGATTTTTTTAAAAATGTCTTGAAAGACATAAAGACCCGAAATGACTCCCAGGATTAAAAATAACACCAGGGAACCTATCTCACCCAGAATGTTTTCGATGAAAGTCGCAATTCCCCAACCAATTAATCCGCCCCCGGCACCTGCCTCGGCCCGCGGGATCGACATACCATCTAAGATCGCAAAAAGGGCTAAAACGCTGATCACGAAAAACTCAACCGCGATCAATCTCAATGAAAGGAAATGCTCTTCAAATCCCCGTCTCCATCGATACAACCAAATCACCACATACCCTGTCCCTATAGGGATAATCCACGCACCCCATCCGAGCCATCTTTTGATAAATTGAATCCAGGGATTGATCACTTCCCCTTCGGTTAAACCAAGCATCCCCAAGATACTGACGATGGTTAAAACACCCATCAAGGTGATAGCAAGATCTTCAATTCTATGTTGCCAACGGAATAAGAAGCTGCGCCAACGGTCAGTGGGGCTACTTGAATCAACATCAGGTTTGCGCTGTTTTGTTGACTTTGCGCTTGAACCGTCTTTCACCGCGATTATCCTATCGTTCCAGAAATGAAGACCGGGCGCAAATGGATTGCGCCCGGTACCTGCCGCAATCCCATGCTAGTTATAAGGAAGAAAGTGCCTCCGGTTCCTCTGATGGAATGCCTTCGTCAGAAACCTCGATCAATGGGTGTTGTGAGACCTGACGCATGCTCAGCCCTAATCTTCTTGCGGATGAGTCGATATGGATAACCCGGACTCGAACCCGCTCTCCTTCACGAACGACACTGCGAGGATGTAAGAAGCTCCCATCGCCTAACTCGGATATATGGATAAGACCTTCCAATCCATCCTCAATCCCGACAAAAGCGCCGAATTTCACAACGTTTGTAATCACCCCTTCCACAACATCATCAACATGGTATCTTTCTTCCACGTTAGCCCATGGATCAGGGAGAAGTTCTTTGAGACTGAGAGCAACTCTACCCTGCTCCTGATCTACGGATAGGACTTGTACGGTGACCCTATCCCCACATTTGAGGACATCAGCTGGGTGTCGGACTCTTCCCCAGGAGAGTTCTGAAACATGGATCAAACCCTCCACACCACCCAGATCAACAAAGACACCAAAACGAGTGATGTTGGTTACTTCGCCGCTGATCTTATCCCCAATGTCTAATGAATCAAGCAATTCCGTCCTTTTTCCTGGTCCTGCTTGTGCAGCTCTCTCGGAAAAGACCAATCGCCCTCGATCCGGGTCATATTCAATGACCTTCAGACAGAGTTCCGTGCCAATCAATTCGGCAAGTTGTAGGCTTCGTTCCCGTTCTGAAGTCTCTGGGTGGAATGATACAAGATGTGAGATAGGTACAAAGCCCCTTAAGCTTTGAGCTTCAACAAGTAACCCACCTCGGTTATATCCGATGACGGGTAAATCTACCGTGTCATCCTGTTCGTATAAACCTCTTGCCCATGTCCAGTCTTCAGGATTTCCCCTGTTGTCATCCCTTTCCCCCAAATACCCATCAGGGATCCTGGACCTTGTGTGAGAAAATTCCTCTTCCTGCTTCAGTACTGCGGACCACCATGATTCGTCCATACCTGGTGGTGAATCTTCCCCTTCCGGCATCATCTCTTCATACTCCATCGCCATTACCTTTACCTCAAAAAAAATACTTTTAGGGAGCGCTGCCCCCTTCCCCATATAGATAGCATACTCAATTCTTCATAAATGTCAATTTATCCATACTGACCATTCCCCTCTTGAGCGATGGTTGTTGCATCCCGCTCCATATCGGCTAACGCCTTGGTAACGGCTTCTATGGCAACCCGTTGTTTCCGGTAAAGATCAGCTTCTGACATCGCAAGTCTCATAGCTACATCTCTCACTTTTCGACCTTCTAAAAATTTCATTTCCAAGATATTGTATAACATCCACTCTGCAGTAAATCGACGTTCTCCATCAGGACGGACTTGCTCAATCCCACGTTTCAAGATAGATCGAAGTGCATTCACCGGATTTCCATCATGCTCATCCAGTGCCTGTCTTACAACTTTGAGCCTCAACAAAGGACTTTCTGTAAGCCTTGGACCACCCCAATAATGCGTTAAAGCATCCCGGACCAGTTGGGCCAAGTCAGCATCTGTGCTCAATGTATCAATGGGAGATGTGAAAGCCTCGGAACCGATGTACCTGGCTGCAACCCTCATTCGCTGGATCTCTTCAATTTGAGGCATAAGCCGATCCATGGCTTGAAAGACCTCCCTCTGCAGAAGTCGATCCGTAATTGCGATTCTGGCCCTTTCAACCAGAAGTGTTAAAGCTTCAGCCTCGTCAGGTCTAAAATCTGGCTCATCTGATCTTGCTCGAAGCCCCATCAAACCGATAATATCCCCAGAATTCTCAGGACCTTTCAACGGGATCAACCAGAAATGATCCCAGATGAATACCATCCCTAACCTATCAATTTCACGTTTTTTATCGGCCATCAGGAAGGGTGGCAAATCCTCTGATCCACGCAGCGGATCATCTGGACCTACGGCCACTTCCTGCTCTAATCCATTCTCTCCTATCACAGCGATAAAAGCCGATCTTGACCCTGTGAAATCACAAGCAGCATTCAGGATCGATTCAAGGAACTGCCTCAGATCACTTGTTGTCAATAACCGATCTTCAAGCAATTGAAGACGAAAGACATCATCTCGATCCTGACCGTAAAAAAGCCAACGCTCAATGGGTTGTCGTACAAGGGTGATTAAATACTGCAGCACAATCAGCGTTGCAACCAGGATAACCGGGATAAGACGACTGTTCTCCATTTCCAAAAATTCTGCAACCCTGTTCATAATGACCATAACGGCTAAGACAGTCGATACAACGACTGGACCTCGCAATATCCACTGAAATAACCGGCTTTTTACAACACGATCAGGATAACTGACACCAATGTAGGCAATAGAATATGCCATCAATACAAGCATCAGTGCAATTGCAATTGTGATACTATTCAGGATAAACCAGAACAGGATTGGGAAATTCGCCCCAATTGTGCCAACCAGCATCAGAAATGGATAGGTCGCTAAAATTGGACCGAAAGAACCGACAATGAGGTAGCGAAACCTTCTTCTACTCGCTCGGGTTAGACTGCGCTGATAGGTGCGCCAATAATTTAGAGCCGATAAGGTTAGTAAGGTTAGCGTAAAAAGTGTAAAAATCCAGAAAATGATCCCGGGCTTCAAATAGCCAGCTATTCCCACATACCTTAACTCTCCCCCAAGCTTATCAGTTAAAGCAGCCGTTAGAAGGAACCCACAACTTATGGCATAGCTGATCAGGACAACCGTTTTGCGCTTTCCCCGTGAAGGTCTCCCAGTTGCTGCCAGAAGAGAATCCGACAAATGGAAATAGGCTGCAGGAATAAATGCAATTCCAATCCATTGCAGCCGCAACCACATCTCCAATTCACGATCGACAGATGTTGTGCTGGCAAGAATATCCCCCAAATATACAATAGCGACACACGCCAATACCTGAGCAAAAGTCCTGGCGACTCGTTCCCGCAAATTAAATGTCAGTGAATAAAATAGGAGTGAAATTGCTGTGATTGCATTCGCAGCGGTCAATATTTGATTGATAGTTTGAAAGATCGGTAAAATAACATCTACCATTTTAAGTGGAACCCTACCTAACTTATTTCAACACAAAAGAAAAGTGCGATATCCTGGTTTGGATAGTAACTGTCACTATAACCAATAAAATGTAACCCCAGTCGCTTCGAAAGACAAATTCCCGGATAATTCTTACTCTGCATTTCAAGATACACTCTTGCTAATTCTCGTTCCCTGCACCAGTCCAGACCATAGTTAAAGAGTTGGCTGCCGATTCCTTGTCGCCTTTCGGGAAGACCCACAACAAGATCCGTTACCCAGGCAGAATTCGGTGATGGGCCTTCGATATAGGCAATGTAACCGATGGGAACCCCTTCTCGTTCTGCAACAAATAAACCGCTGCGAAATGTCCACTCATCATCAAGTTTCATGTAATCTCGCGGGTAGCTTACACGCATCGGACGAGGTAATCGTACCTCACGAAAGGAGATCGCAATTTCATCCGTCTCCTCACGCAAAGCCATTTGCCATACATGGTCCGTACTGTAACCATGATCGAGTCTCATCAACCACGGAATATCGCTCGAGTTAGCCGTTCGAATCGTGTATCCATCCATACCATTATCCTCAAGTCCAATCGATTTTATTGTGTGGGCAAAACCCTGACCTTCAATTCACATGGTAGAGGAGCATTTCCAAGAGAATCCATTACAGTCAACCGAAGTAGATATTCGCCTGGCGTGACCAAACTCGTATCCCATCGAGCTAATTGTTCCTCGATTTCACAACTTTCACAGATCGGCTCCGGACCCGCTCCAATTGCCTGCCATATGGCTTGACCTGCAAAGCTTTTAATTTCTACCTTATAGAATGCAAATCCAGGAATATTGGCCGCCCCTAAGATGTCAATCACACCATTTATGGAATCCCCATCTTCAGGTGATGTAATGGTCGCTCCTGGGTTGGAACAACCCAGACCTTCCACAATCGCATCCTCCATTGGAGTAGTACTGATCTCAGCTTGATCCCCTTCATCTGAGGCACGAGGGGTACTAAGCAGAGAAACCGTCGGTAATACGGTAGGTCGTGCCGAGATAGGAACTGCAGGACCGCCAAATGTTGCCGCCATGAAAGTTGCAATAAGCCCAGCAGCAACAAGGATGAGCATCAGGATGGATTGGATCAATTTGTCCCGAGCGCGATCCCTTTCAAGGCTAAAAAAAGTGCTCCTATAATCTTGAAATCTTTTAGTGGCTATGCGCAGATAGATCAAACCAAAGAATCCCAGACCAAGATATATCCAGGTTTGATTTTCTTCAATTAAAACCAGCGCCTCTTCCATGTACTTGATTTAAAGGTGCTTCAATATTCCTTTGATGATGGTGATCAATTTAGGAACGAGCACTTTTCCCGCTTCAAGGACTTCTTCATGAGTGGTTATTGTCTCCCCATCCAGATTGGCCTTGTTGCTTATGCCTGAGATACCAATAACCCTCATCCCGCTGTGCCGGGCCACGGTAACCTCAGGGACCGTTGACATCCCTACTGCATCCGCACCAATCCCACGCAAGAAGCGAAGGTCAGCAGGTGTTTCAAATGAGGGTCCAGCCAGACAGATGTAAATGCCTTTTCTTAGATTAAAACCCTCCTCCTTCGCAACACTTTCGGCAAGTTCAATCAGATCGCGATCATATGCCCTGCTCATATCGGGAAATCGCGGCCCAAATCCATCAAGATTAGGTCCTCTAAGCGGGGAAAGACCTGTCATTCCGATCAGATTAATATGATCAACCAGGCACATTAGATCACCAGGTTCAAAATCTGGATGAACCGCACCCGCCGCGTTGGTTACAACCAAAATCTCTGCACCTAGCTGCCGCATTACTCGTACAGGTAAGCCGATTTGAGGCATCGAGTAGCCCTCATAAAAATGCGCCCGGCCTTGCATGACCATCACCTTTTGACCCTCAAGCTCACCAAAAACAAGTCGACCCGCATGCCCTTCTACCGTGGATACTGGCCAATATGGTATCTCATTGGAGGAGAATTTAGAGCTATTGGTGATTTCTTCAGCTAAGCCGCCCAAGCCTGATCCCAGGATCATTCCGACTCTAGGTTTTAACGATGTCCTGTTTTGGATGGCTTGGACAGCTTCATCAATCATTTCCATCGATAAATACTCAATCATTCATCCCTCACCTTTCTTCGCGAGATATTGAAGGCGCGTAACGAATTTGGGCTCTTTAACCCGACGCGGCGCAGGATATCCTTCTTGCTGACTCCGGACTTGATTAGGTGCTGTACCAGGCTATGCCTTACGGTGTTGGGAGAGATTTTTTGATCCAATTGTGCTGCCTCAGCCCACCTTCGCACGATAAACCAAACGCCTTGCCGAGTTAATCCTTTTCCGCGTTGGTTCAGGAATAAACTTCCTTCTTCAGGGATCCGTGCTAGATGAGGCCGCCCATCTTTAAGGTAATTTTCCAGATGCTCTGCTGCATCTCCAATCGAAATCGCTTTTCTGCTCAGCGATATTGGTCTGATGCGCTTCCCAAGCAAATCTACATCCTCCACCATAAGCTGAATGATGTCCGTAGCCCGCAAACCTGTTTCATACATGAGAAACAGAATGGCTGTATCTCGAAGCCCAAGAGGGCTTCTTAATTCCATGGGAGCCTTCAATAAGGTTTCAATCTGCTCCTCTGTTAACACATGTGGAGTGCGCTTTGCAGGCTCAAGGTCTTTCAGTTGATTGTCGATGTAATTTAGAGGTAAGATTTCATCGCTATGCCAGAATTCAATGAAACCCCGAACAGCGGCGCATTTCCTTGCTATGGTCGATGGTTTGTAATTTTGTGCTGTCAACCATTCAAGATAATATTCGATATTTTCTACCGGAAACGTTTCAGGCTCTGACTTACGGCCAGCCTTCGTTAAGACCGCTACAAACTGGTCTAAATCTCTCTTGTAAGCCAGTATCGTATTTTCACTACGTGATCTCTTGTATCTTATGTGCTCCAGATATTGGCGAATAGCCTCATCCACTAGACCACTCCAAACAAACGCTGCGCTATTATACCATTCGAGAATTACTTTCCATAATTGACAGATGGAGAACGATGCGTTCCATTTACGTGGTCAAAATGGTTGCCGATACTCAGGAAGCGAGGTCTGTGGTGGTGAGCAGTGGCATTGCACTGATTTCTATGCTTCTCTACAGTTAACAATAGTTCCTCAAAATGCGAAATGTGACATGTGGAGGCCAGTACGGGGCTAATTTACGAAACTCAATGGACCAGACCTGACGAGAATGATAGGCTCAGGTCAATACGCAACGTCCGATGGTGAAATTTTACATCGGATTGGCTTCTGCCTCTTTTTCCCCTCCCCCACTGGTGAAAATATCAGAGGGCGTGGAAATTCCGATCCATTTCTATGAAAAGAGAGTTTGCAGAAATCCTTCGATGACCAACACAGTCAATCAAATTCCAGTGCAATAGGCAATCCCTAAAGTACCTGGTCCAACATGGGTACCTACCACTGGACCGACAACAGAAAGGATCGCTTCCGTGGGATGGAAGCGCTGGATGGCTCTATCTAATAACTGCTGACCATCCTCAGGACAAGCTGCGTGCAGTGCAGCAATCCGAATGGGTTGACCTCCCTCGGAGATTCGTTCCTCGATAAGATCCAGAAGTCGAATTATCGCTTTCCCTTTCGTCCGAATATTCTCTAAGGACTCTACCCGACCATTATTTACATATAAGAGAGGTTTTAGGTTTAAGGCAGTCCCTAAAAGTCTGGAAGCTCCGCCTATTCGGCCACCACGATGAAGATATTCGAGCGTATCGACAACAAACATAACTCCAGTATGCTCTTTTGCATGCCTGGCTATCTCGACGATTTCCGAGAAGGATTTTCCATCTTCAGCCGCTCTTGCAGCTGCCAATGCTTGAAATCCCAATTCCATGGATGCTGACCTCGAATCCACAATCTCTATTTTCGCGCCAGGGAATTCTTTTTTCGCCTGTTCCGCTGATTGGATCGTCCCGGATAGCTCGGTTGAAATGAGAATCGCAAGGATAGGTGTTCCGGCTTGAACATGAGGTGAAAACAACTCGACAAAAGCGGCAATCGTAGCCTGGGATGTTGTGGGAAGCTGGTCCGAAGCTTTCAAACGCTCATAGAATTGGCTGGCGGTAATATCCACTTCATCCAAGAGTGTTTCTTCTCCCCAGATAAGAACCTGTGGCAGAACCTTGATCCCATATCGACTGCAAAGGTCGTTTGGGATATTAGCCGTACTATCTGTGATAATGGCAACGCTGGACACGAAATTCCCTCCCCTACGATAGAGCCCGTATAACAGGCATAAAGGACTTTTCCTATTCTTGAACACCGGAGAGATTCAGAAGATGCGGTCTCTGATCAAGTGCGAGACTTCACCCACTTCAAGAAACGATCCACTGGCCATGTATTGATGATCGACTCTGCAGGAACCCATGCCCTCCTGCTTATCCCAATACCGAATCGCCTTAGTTGAAAGTTATCGGGACTGTGTGCATCTGTCGTAACAACTAATTTACAACCTAACTCAATTGCACGTTTTGCGTTGTTTTCATTCAAATCCAACCGATCGGGATGGGCATTGATCTCGAGCGCTATCCCAGAATTTGAAGCTTCTTTCAAAAGGACTTCCATATCGAGATCAATTGGATCTCTCCGTCCAATGAGCCTCCCGGATGGATGCCCGATAAGATCGACGTGTGGGTTTTGGACAGCAGAAATGTAGCGTGCCATGATCTTCTCTTTAGATTGGCGCATGGATAAATGCACAGAAGCAACCACAAAATCAAGCTCTGCCAGGATTGAATCGGCGTAATCCAATCGACCGTCTGCCAGAATTTCCACTTCTGTGCCTTGCAGCAGTCTAATTCGTTTTCCGAGTTTTTTCTGAACTGCCCTTATCTCTTCCCTCTGTGAACGAAGACGTTCGACAGATAGACCATTTGCTACTCCAAGACTTGCAGAGTGATCTGAAATCACTAAATAAGTCAGCCCCATTTCCATCGCTGCTTCAGACATCTCCAGGATCGAACTGCTCCCATCGCTCCAATCTGTGTGTGCATGGACCTCACCTTTAAAATCTCCCTCTTCAACCAATGCAGGAAGAGCACCTCTAGAAGCAGCTTGAATTTCACCTCGATCTTCACGCAGCTCGGGTGCGATCCATGGCAATCCCAAAGCACCATAAACACTCAACTCATCCGGACAAAGGATCTCTGTGCCATCTTCGCGTTTAAATCCGTATTCTGAGAGGGATAATCCCTGACTTAATGCCAATTCTCTTAGCTTCACATTATGTGATTGTGAACCCGTCGCGTATTGGAGAGCAGATCCAAATCGCTCTGGTGAATGTAACCAGACTTGTGCTCTCATACCTTGCTTTAATTCAATACTGACTTTCGTATCCCCATGGCTGATTACTTTTTGGACATCGGGAAGTTCCATGATTTTCTGGATGATATGAAGTGTTTCTGTGGATGCCACAACAAAATCAAGATCTCCAATAGTCTCTCGCCCACGTCGTAAGCTCCCAGCAATTTGAGCATCAACAACACCCGGAAGTTCTTCTAACTGTTTCAAGAAAGTCGAGGCCAAATTCCAGGCTGTGTCAATGGATACTCGATCACTCTGTTGAGCTTTGATTGATTCAATGTTTTGCAGGATACGTTTTTCGGTCTGCTCACCCATCCCTGAAAGAGTCTGTAGTTGACCTCGACGTCCAGCCTGCTCTAATTCTTCTAAAGTCGTAATCCCCAATTCCTTCCAGAACCTGGCAATCCGTTTTGGACCTACATCGGGAACCTTCAACAGATCCAATAATGTTTCCGGTACTTCTGAGGTAAGGCGATCGTAGAATTGTAATCTCCCTGTAGTAAGGAGTTCATTGATCTTCTCTGAAATAGCTTTCCCAACTGCAGGTATCTCCTCAAGATTCCCTTCCTGCCATAGTTGATCTACAGGTTGGGTTAGAGAGCGTAGCGATTCTGCGGCGCGACGATACGCCAGAACCCGATAGATCGGCTCATCTCGTATCTGTAAAAGATCTGCAATTCGATCAAATACCCGTGCTACTTCTGAGTTATCCAATGCTGATTTCCTTCCTTCAAGACCTTCTCGCTCCGATTATACTCCTCACCCTCCATTGTCCCAATTTTAATGATGTGCTATTCTACCCATCAGGAGCAGATAGTGGATCGGACCCCAATGAGTGGAAACACTATTGAACCTATCGTGATATATTTGGTTAACCGACATCCGCTCGAACGGACCAACGAGAGCCCGTCATTTCGCTGGCTGCAGATGGATAATGGTTTTAAGAAAGAATTGAGTGGGTATATCGGCTTATTTGACTCGAAAAAATTGAGCGTATTGGTTGATGAGGGTCCTGCAGGTCCTGCGTGGACCCAGCTCATGGACGGTATTCTCTCTGGTAAGATAGAAACCATTATTACGCATTTAGCCCCATTGAGTTCAGGTCAACGACAGCAATTAATTGGTGTGTGTGCGTATTCAGGGGCTAGACTTGTCACGCCAGGTGATGGGGGTCGGAATTCATATGTAGCCCTCTCTCAAATTTAATCCCCGCCACCTTCAATCTATTCAAGCAGGAGACAGTCCTTGACACATGAGTATGTAGGAAACCTCCATTTACATACGCCCTACTCGGATGGTCATGTCAGGCACGAGGATATTGCCAAAGCTGCGATTCGAGCTGGTTTAGACTTTATTGTGACCACGGACCATAACATCTGGGTAGGTGGAATCGATGGTTACCGTACGATGGGCAAAAAACGACTGCTCCTTCTTGCTGGTGAAGAAGTTCATGACCAGTCACGAAACCCACAAAAAAATCACTTGTTGATTTATGAAACAGGAAACGAACTGGCAACATATGCAAAAGATCCCCAAAATCTCATTGATGAGGTCAATACATCAGGTGGGATGGCTTTTATAGCCCATCCAGTTGACCCTGAAGCCCCAGCATTTAAGGAACCAGATCTTTCCTGGGTGACCTGGGATATCGATGGATATACGGGTCTAGAGATCTGGAACTTTATGTCGGAATTCAAGTCCCTGTTAAAGTCTTTCCCAAAAGCCTTATATTACGCATACAAGCCAGATCAAATTGCTACTGGACCTTTTGAAGAAGCTTTAGCGAAATGGGATTCGCTTCTGATCAAAGGAAAACGAGTCGTTGCCATTGGAGGAGCCGATGCCCATGCCTTTCCCATCCGTATTGGTCCACTGCGACGAACACTTTTCCCATTCGATTTTCACTTTCGAACAGTAAACACGCACATCCTTTTGGATGAACAATTAAGTGGTAATGCGGATACTGATCGTAAACGAATATTCCAAGCAATCCGCAGGGGCCACTGTTTTGTCGGATACGATCTACCCGCATCCACGAGAGGTTTTCGTTTCATCGGTGTCGGGAATCAAGGGCAAGTCATGATGGGAGATACGCTCCGTTCAGAATTCGGAGCAACCCTTCAAATCAAGCTTCCACTCCGCACTTCTATTCGATTAATCCGGAATGGTGAGGAAATTAGCCATTGGGATAACACCGAGGTCGCTGTTTACACCGCACAGGATCCTGGTGCTTACCGTGTAGAAGCATTCATCCCCTATAAAGGCAAGTTGAGGGGTTGGATCTACAGCAATCCTATTTATGTCCAATAGGGAGAATAGCCTGTAGGTGTGAAATAATTACGACTCCATCGGGAAAACAGCCTCTCTTGATGGCTGAAATCCAATGCTTTGAATTTCTTGTGAATCGATACTCCCAAGCCTTTTCTACGATGATCATGCCTGAGTCTTCGCGAGGCTCGAAGCACCCATTTTTACAGGATACACAAATCCCCATCTCACTGATCCACAATCGTGGGAAACCCGGCTCAAATGAACCTACCAGAATTTCAGGAATCACTATAGGGTTGCCGGTGATCTGTGATAAAATAACAGCCCAAATGTTCTAATCTTTGCGGTGGATAATCTATGCCTGAATTTCGACTTCACTCTCCCTTTGAACCTATGGGGGACCAACCCGAAGCCATTAAAGAGCTGATCCGCGGTATTGGACGTGGTGATAAGCACCAGGTTTTGCTTGGTGCTACGGGCACAGGAAAGACATTCACCATAGCCAATCTCATTGCCCACACCCAAAGACCAACATTGATCCTTGCCCATAACAAGACGCTTGCAGCTCAGTTGTATGCCGAGTTTAAAGAATTCTTTCCTGAAAATGCGGTTGAATATTTTGTCTCCTACTACGACTACTACCAACCCGAGGCCTATGTCCCCAGGCACGATCTTTACATTGAAAAAGAGACCGATATCAATGAAGAGATTGAGCGATTGAGACTATCTACAACGACCTCGGTCATCTCAAGACATGACGTCATCGTCGTTGCCTCTGTATCCTGCATCTATGGTTTGGGAAATCCAGAGGCCTATGGCAAAGTTGTTGTCGATTTAGAAGTCGGAGGATTTTACCGAAGGGATGGCGTTCTTCGGCAATTGGTCGAAACACAATATGAGAGAAATGACATCGAGTTGCGACCAGGAACTTTTCGTGTACGGGGTGACACATTAGAAATCATCCCCGCATATGGTGAGCATGGTTTAAGAATCAGCTTTTTTGGTGATGAGATCGAACGCATTGTGGAGTTTGATGCTCTTACCGGTGAGTTTCTTGTCGAACGTGAACAAATTCAGATTTATCCTGCAAAACACTTCATATCTGAAGCAGAAAAGTTGGATGCAGCCATCGATGATATTCAAAATGAACTTCAAGAAAGATTGGAGTATTTCAAAAAAAATGAGCAATATCTCGAAGCCCAGCGAGTAGATCAACGGACCAAGTATGATTTGGAAATGTTGCGGGAAATTGGGTATTGCTCTGGCATTGAAAATTATTCCAGACATCTAGATCAACGTCCAGCAGGTTCACCTCCCTGGACACTGATCGATTACTTCCCTCCTAATTTCCTGCTTGTAATTGATGAAAGCCATATGACCATCCCTCAAGTTAGAGGGATGCATGCCGGAGATCGTTCTCGTAAACAGACGCTGGTTGATTATGGATTTCGCTTGCCTTCTGCCCTCGATAATCGCCCCCTTTCATTTGATGAATTCGAACAACGTATGGGACAGGTTATTTACACCTCCGCCACGCCTGGGCCATATGAGATGGAGCGTGCAGCACAGGTTGTTGAACAAATTATCAGACCCACTGGTCTTGTTGATCCAGATGTTGAGGTTCGGCCCGTAACTGGGCAAATTGATGACCTCGTCACAGAGATCCTCAAGAGAGTCGAGGTTGGTGAGCGTGCCTTGGTCACAACATTGACCAAACGCATGGCCGAAGACCTATCGGATTATCTGCTCGAAATGGATATGAAGGTTCATTACCTGCATTCAGAAATCGATACACTCGAACGAGTGGGGATCTTGAGAGATCTACGGCTTGGTGTTTATGATGTGGTGGTCGGGATCAACCTGTTGAGAGAAGGTCTTGACCTTCCCGAGGTTTCACTTGTAGCCATTTTGGATGCTGATAAGGAAGGTTTTCTC
>Ga0180437_10008084_pt1 | contig 13480 bp, 9 predicted proteins | sample SS_ome_4_FD_132410 | JGI IMG/M metagenome (GOLD analysis project Ga0180437, IMG submission 132410) | Hypersaline lake sediment archaeal communities from the Salton Sea, California, USA - SS_3_D_1 metaG | ecosystem: Environmental > Aquatic > Non-marine Saline and Alkaline > Hypersaline > Sediment...
AGCCGGCCAAAAAAACAGGATCAGCGGCACACCGATCAGGGCAATCAGGATTTCCAGAGGCAGCCCCATCCGCCAGTAATCGCTGAACCGGTAGCCTCCTGGTCCCATAACCAGGGTGTTTGATTGATGTCCAACAGGAGTCAGAAAAGCACAGGATCCTCCTACCGCTATGGCCATCAGAAATGGGTCTATAGATGCTCCCAAACCATGAGCTAAACTGATACCGATCGGGGCCATCAGGACTACGGTGGCCGCATTATTGATAATATCCGACAGAAACATGGTTATGACCAGGATTATGGTGACCAGGGCCCACAATGGAAGCCGGTTGCCCAGGTGTAAAATTTGGGTGGAGATAGAATCTGCTCCTCCCGAGGTTTCCATGGCCGTGCCAACAGGTATCATAGCTCCCAGCAGAACGATCACAGACCAGTCAATACTTGCATACATTTCTTTAAGAGGAAGCATGCCTGATAAGACCATTGTGGCTGCAGCCATGGAAAAAGCTACTTGCACCGGTAACAGGCCAGCTACAACCAGGACTACAGAAGCGGCAAAAATAGAAAGGGATAAGCTAATCTTCTTTTTATATCCAAGCCGAAGGCCCCGCTGGGCCAGAGGCAGGCATCCTATGGTCGAGATGATATCGTCGATCATATGCACCCTGCCCTGCAATAAAAGCACATCCCCGGCTTGGAAGGCTATGTGGTCAAGCCGGCTGTGTATCTTTTTTCCCCGGCGCGCTACTGCCAGCAGGTTGACGCCGAACCGGCTGCGCATCTTCATTCTGGAGGCCGTTTGGCCGATTAGAGGAGAATCGGCTACAATGATAGCCTCGCTGACTGCAATATTTTTCGATCCTTCCGCATCTTTTCGAAATTGTTTGCCGCCGGCCAATTCCAGCCCGGTATCGTTTAAAAAAGTCTTCATCTCTTCAGTATCGGTTTCCAGGATAATAATATCCCCTTTTTGCAGCGGTTCACTGTTATCCGGAGCGTGGATGCGCTTTTTACGGCGGACAAGTCCCAGGATCTGGACATCGGCTTTTGAGATCTTTTTAAGTTCACCGAGATTGATTCCCATAAGTTTGGAATCTTTTCCGACTTTCACCTCGGTAATGTATTCGTCGATTTTGAAGAGGTCCTGTTCTGTTTTTTCGGCTGACCGTTTGGGGATGAATCGCCATCCGATGAAGGAAATAAAGAAAATACCGGCCGCAGCCACACATGCACCAACCGGGGAAAAATCAAACATGCCGAAGGCTTTTCCCAGTTCGTCGGACCGGAAAGTGGCGATGATGATATTTGGAGGCGTGCCGATCAGTGTGGCCATACCACCCAGAAGAGAAGCAAAGGCGATGGGCATGAGATAATAGGAAGGAGAATTTCCACTCTTTCGTGCCAAGTGAACAGTTATGGGCATCATGATGGCAACAGCCCCTATGTTGTTCATAAAGGCTGAGGCCACGGCTACGAGCAGCGATAAAGAGATGATTTGCAGCACCTGGTTCGGGCCTATTTTCAGCACCCATTTTCCAAGAACATCGATAAGGCCGGAATGCACCAGGGCTTTCCCAATAATCAGCACGGCCGCGACTGTAATCACTGCCGGGTGGCCAAAACCGATAAAGGCTTTGTCAGGGGGGATTATTCCCGCTATAACAAGCAGGAAAAGAGCTGTAAGCGCTACGAGGTCGTGCCGTATCCGGCCCCAGGCAAAAAGCACCAGCGCCAGCAAAAGTGTAGAAAAAACAATAAATTGATCCATCTTTTAAAAGAAATTTTTTTTGTCTAGCATGAACTCCCTGAAGGTTGTTTCTCTGACAAAATCATATAGCATATGAAATGAGGAAAAATCAACTACCGAAGTAATGTCACATTATCATATTATCTTAGCTCTTCGCAGTTGCTTGAGGGATGATGAATCACGAAATGGACCAAAAATTATCCCCAATATTTCGGTGTTTTGATCCGGATGAAATCCCTATATTCCCTCTCTATTGTGTTCCGGGTTGCCCGGTCAAATCAAAAAACCTGCAGCGGCCCAGAGAGCGACCGAACCGAGATGGTACCGGCAAAGGACCAGTGGGGACGACGCTCGAAAATAATGCCTCCATTTATGTTCGTCTTTTATCAGCAGAGAAAAAACGACATCGAAGGTGGCTCCCAAAAGGAATATGCCGAGAAAATGGCAGAAGGAAGGGGCCGTATTTGCCAGACGGAAGAGAACGGCGAACGTCCCGATCTGGCCGAAGAACCGGGCTTGTTAATCATGCCGCGGGATTCCGTCAGCAAAAAAAGAGCCATAGCCGTCAGGATAACCGATGAATTTTGAACCTCATTCCGATATATTTATAAGTAATTCCTTTTTGAGCTTGCTCCGAATCCCTCACAATTTTCTTCAATATCCGCCCTCTGACATCTTTAAATAAAATTATCACACCGAAAAAGCCGAGGTCAAGGACTCAAAGAGCATCACAATTCGCCTAAAGCCTCAAAATCCATAGGTTCAAGATAGACTCGGCCCTTTCCCCGCTCTCCTCGGCTGCCATCAGGAACTCCTGCTGGACAATACGAGGCGGGGGCGGCCGTTCGGCCTCGAAGGACAGCTCGAAATAATAGAAGAACACCCGGTAACGCACCGTGTGTTCCGGATGGCGCTGTCTGTAGATCCCTGCCATGGCAGGGGAGTTCATGCTTCATTGAAAAGTCAGGCTATTTTTGTTAAACGCAGAGGTCGCTGGTTCAAATCCGGCCCCCGCTGCCAATCCCACCTCAATTTTTCCATATTAATTTATTTAATTTTATTTGGGTATAAAGTAAATAATATTAATAATATAATGAAATAATTAAATATTTACGGCATAAAAAATGAATAAAATTAATAGACGAGTATAATATCGGGTTGTACACCTGTTGCCTGGGTCCGGTCATGGACAGCTGAGTTATCATATGAATTATCGCTCCACTTTTCTGTTGAAAGTCAAGAGAGGTCCAACAACATTCCCGTTACTTTTTGTTTTGGTGAAGTGTTATCCAATTCCCGGAATTATCATCGAAGACGGCTTGTATACCCCACTCCGTCTCGGTCGGATCCATTTTGAATACTACCCCCAGTTTTTTTAACCTTTCGTATTCATCTCGGATATTCTCGGTCGAGAATACAATGACTGGTATTCCTGCTTTATACAATTCCTCCTGATAAGTTTTTGCGATGGGATTGTCATTGGGTTCAAGAAGCAGAGCTGTGCCGTTTATGTCTAGAGGCGAAGCCACAATCGCAAGATTCATTTCTGGCAAATACATGACTTCAGCAAAGCCCAGGGTTTCCGTATAAAACTTGAATGCGTCAGCCGGGCTGTTCACAAAAACACTCGTCATCCCGATTTTCATGGTGGTTGTTTTTTTTGTGTCCATTGTTTTTTCCTGAGCGAGTAATGTCAAACACGATAAAATGACCAGCATCGATAAAGTCGTTTTTTTCATAGTGAAAATCCCTGCCAACTGCCTTTTGTATTAGTTGAGTAACGCATCCGCTTTTTTCTTCTAGCCTACTATAGCAAAGTTGTGTGAGCGCGTTCAATAAAAAAAGCGGGGTCCCCGCTTCAGCTTTGGCCGTTTGTGGAATGCTCCTTGCCGGTTTTTTCCAGAAATTCTCTCAGACTTTTCTGGATAATAAACTCCCAACCCTTAACGCCGCTTTCTCTCGAGAATTCTGGGATATCCTCGGGAAAATCTTCCAGGACTTGATGTGTCAATCTTAGCATTGTTGAGCTACCTTAAAATCCGAGTCTTAGGTTCCGGCGATCATAGCGGAAAGAGTGCTCTTCCCAGGCACGACTAAGACAGGAAAAGCTATGGGAAATCTCTCTCGGATTTGACTTCGGTCAATTGTTTTTAAATCCTTTCATGTTAAAGTATAAAATAAGGATAAAATATCATTTTTGGAGGCAATAAAATGAAAGAGATCAAAAAAGACGTCTACTGGGTCGGCAAAGTCGACTGGGAGATCAGGGAGTTTCATGGATCGGAATATTCTACCCACAGAGGGACGACTTATAATTCATATCTCATCGAAGATGAAAAAACGGCCTTGATCGACACGGTCTGGAGTCCTTTCGGAGCTGAATTCGTTGAGAATTTGGACAAAAAATTTTCTCTGAAGAAAATCGACTACGTCGTTGCCCAGCACGCAGAGGTCGATCACAGCGGATCACTTGCGGAACTGATGGAGAACATCCCGGACATCCCGGTTTACTGCACGAACAACGGAGTCAAATCATTGAGGGGGCATTTCCATAAGGACTGGAATTTCGTTCCCGTCAAAACCGGGGACAAGCTCAGCCTGGGAAAAAAGGAACTGACGTTCATCGAGGCTCCGATGCTCCACTGGCCGGACAGCATGTTCAGCTATCTTTCGGGCGAAAACATACTTTTCAGCAACGATGCTTTCGGCCAGCACTTGGCCACCGAAATGCTGTTTAACGACAAGGTCGATCAGGCCGAACTGTTCCAGGAATGCATTAAATACTACGCCAATATCCTAACTCCATTCAGCGCTCTTGTTGAAAAGAAGATAAATGAATTCAAAAGCCTGAACGTGCCTGTGGACATGATCTGTCCCAGTCATGGGGTAATCTGGCGGGAAAACCCGTTGGAGATAGTCGGGAAGTATCTCGATTGGGCAAGGAACTACAAAGAAAATCAGGTTACGATAGTTTACGACACGATGTGGAACGGGACGAAGAGCATGGCCGAAGCGATCGCTGAAGGCATAAAGTCTGCGGATGATAAGGCCGTGGTTAAGCTGTTCAACATCGCCCGGTCGGACAAGAATGACGTCGTGAGCGAAGTTTTCAAATCCAAAGCTCTGCTGTTAGGATCACCCACGATAAACAGGGGAATCCTCTCCGCCGTAGCCGGTTTCCTGGAAGAGATACGGGGCCTGAGATTCAAGGAGAAAAAAGCCGCTGCTTTCGGAACTTACGGCTGGAGCGGGGAGTCCGTTGACATGATCAGCAGGGGGCTTGAAGGCGCTGGCTTTGAATTGCTGGACAAGGGAATAAAATCAACCTGGAATCCGGACGAGAAATCGTTGAAAGAGTGTGCCGATTTTGGAAAAGAGATCGCTAAAAAGACCAAATATTCCAAACCTCGATAATCAATCTATGAACCGATAATAACACCCGACATCCTCACTAAAAGACGATGAAAAAAGTTGCTTGACAATACATATCGAACGACAACAACGCCAGTGGCAAGTCGTCGATTCGACGTTGCGTGGCATCTGGTTCACGCTTCTGCTCCTCGCTTTTTTGGTGACGGTGATCTGGACCGGAAGTGGAATCGATGTCGATCGTGAAGTGCTCATAGGCTTCGACCTGCTTCTGGTATTTGTCCTGGGTCTGCTTCTTTACTCGATCTCGGCACGCGACCATCAGGCGCCTCCCGGTTTATTCGACAGGCTGCAACTCCTGTTAGTGATCTGTGCACTTCTGGTCGATGCACTCGCTCTCTGGGCTATTGCGGCACGCATCTCTGAGTTCGGTTTTTCCCCGAACAAAGTCACGGCCCTCGGAGAGAACATTATCCTTCTCGTGAACCTCGGCTGGTCGGCTGTTCTATATGCACGATTCCTGACAGGACGAGCATCGTTCGCTCCAATTGAGCGCTGGCAAATGTCTTATCTTCCAGTGTATGCCGTCTGGGCATGGATCGTGGTTATCGTATTCCCGGTCATCTTCAACTATCGATAATAGCCAGGTGTTTTATGCTGAACAGATGACCATGGCGCCTAAATTCCGGAGATTGAACGTCGGTCCACAAGATATCCGATCAGCATTCCAAGTCCGCAGTACCACTTTTCATATCGCCGCGCTTCGACTGCTGTCCATCTATTGATCATCAACCGCCGGATTAATTTCAGAAAGCCTGACGTTCAGGAATGTAGTCATGGAAGTAACTTCATTTCTCTTTTTTGTTAATATTATCTTCTTAAAGAGAAGACAAAATGTGATAAATCAGAGACTGGTGACATGTATTAACAACAGTTTATGACGGAAGCACCATTCTTTAATCTAAATTTATGATAGAATTACAAAAAGTGAGCTATATGTATGAATAGATCCAGTGATTTCAAAACTCTAATTCAACGCAGAATCGTTTTATGAATATGGACAAGGTAATTTTAGTTGATGATGACAAGAATATCTTGAATACCCTGGGGATTGCCCTTGAATCTTTAGGTCTGAAGGTATTTAAGGCATCAACCGGACAGGATGCTTTAATAATTGCCAAGAAAGAGATGCCACAATTTGCTCTCGTGGATTTAAAACTCTCTGGATTGGATGGGATAAAAGTCACCAGAGAGCTACTCAAAATTAATCCATCAATCCTCATTGTGGTTATTACCGCCTACGCCGCCATAGAGACAGCGGTGCAATCCATCAAAGCTGGCGCATATGATTATATTGCCAAACCATTCACGCCAACACAGATTGCACATCTCATCAGCAAGCTCAGAAAAGTCCATGGATTGCAGCAGGAAGTTACCTCTCTCCAAGACAGACTTAAGGGTATCCAAAGCTTTGATGACTTCAAGACCAAAAGCCCACGAATGGTTCAGCTTCTCAAAAGCGCCAAAAAGGTAGCTGACTCTGCAGCATCCATTCTCATTACTGGAGAGACAGGGACCGGCAAGGATGCGATTGCGAAGATGATACATGATTGGAGCTCCCGATCGGATAATGCTTTCGTAACGCTTAACTGCGCCACCCTCAGCGAGGAGCTTCTTGCGAGCGAACTGTTCGGACATGTCAAAGGTGCTTTTACAGGAGCCATTAACGAAAAAACAGGAAAAGTTGAACTTGCAGACAACGGAACCCTATTTATTGATGAAATTGGCGAACTCCCTCTGTCACTCCAATCCAGTTTGCTTCGTTTTTTGCAGTATCATGAATTTGAAAGGGTCGGCGATCCTAATCCAAAGAAAGTCGATGTGAGAGTTATTGCTGCATCGAATAGAGATTTAGACTCAATGATTTCGGAAGGTCTTTTTCGCGAGGATCTTTTTTTCAGGTTGAGTGTCGTGGAACTGCAGGTTCCTCCACTCAGAGAGCGTAAAGAAGATGTCGCTGTTCTTGTCGAGCATTTTCTGGATAAATTCAGTTTGATAAATGAAAAAGACAAGGTTCAATTCGATTCGAATTCTCTTCAAAAAATGATGAATTATAACTGGCCAGGAAATGTACGGGAATTGATGAATGTTATAGAACGGTGTGTCATACTTGCTGAGAAGGATTCAATCATACGTATGGATCTGCTACCTCCTCGTCTTCTCGAAGCAAAGAAGGGCGAACCGTTCCATTCCGGTATGACTCTTACTGAAATCGAGAAGATGTACATCCAGCAGGTTCTCCAGCGAACATCCTCCCAGCAGGAAGCAGCAGAAATCCTGGGAATCGACCCCGCGACTCTGTGGCGTAAAAGGAAAAAGTACGGATTATCCTAAGATTTTAAAGATAAAACTACAGGATTTTTCAATATGAAATTCACGTTTGGGCGAAAAATTCTTCTGGGATACGGGGTCATCATTTTGCTGTTGATTGTCATTGTCAGCCTGGCAGAATATCACATACTCAGACTTGGATCTGCCAGCCAGGAGATTCTCAAAGAGAACTATGAAAGCATCCTTGCCTCTGAAAACATGATTAGCGCAATTGAGAGGCAGGATAGCAGTATCCTCTTGCGTTTATTAGAGAGGTCAGACCAAACCCTAGAGCAATTTAAAAGAAACGAAGGCATTTTTTATCAATGGCTTGCCCGTGCTAAAGACAACATAACGATTCAGGGCGAAGCCGACATTTTGAACAGGATAGAGGAAGGCTACGCAAGCTTTTTAACACTGTTCATCCAGCTGGAAAAATTGAACACTGACCTGATAAATGGGAATACAGTTCGAATGAACGAAGCGGTGGAACTATACAGGGATAAGATTCATAACCAGTTCCTTGTGATCCGGAATGATTGTATTGATCTCAGGGAATTGAATCAGAACATGATGTATCAGGCCAGTGCAAACGCGCGCGGCTTAGCGTCAAGAAGCGCGATTTCGACCCTGGTAGTTGGAATTGTTGTGATTATTTTTGGGCTTGCTTTCAGTCTTATTATTCTGCGGATCGTCATAAGGCCTGTAAAATCGCTTACGAGTGCAGCTGTAGAGGTTGGCGACGGCAACCTCTCAATAAACATACCTAAAACAGCAGGAGATGAAATCGGCATCCTGGCCCTGGAATTTAACAAGATGGTTAGGAGTTTAAGAGAATTTCAAGAAATGAATGTGAGTCAGATAGTCTCTGAAAAAAAGAAGTCAGAAGCCATTGTAAGAAGCATTAAGGACGGAATCATTATTTGCGATTCAAAGATGCGGATTACTTCCATGAATTCAATAGCAGGACACATTTTTAATGTGAGTGAATCAGACGTTATCAATAAACCGTTCTTGGAGGTGACCCGGCAGGAAACTCTTTTTGAGTATCTTAAAGAAACAGCCAAAGGGAAGACACCATCAGTTGATGAAGATGTGATAACCGTCGCGGTGGATGATCATGAAAAGCATTACCGGTTCGCCATCCTTCCTATCAAAGGCGAAAGCTCTGAATTTTACGGCATTGTCATTTTCTTGCAGGACATTACAAGGCTGAAAGAATTGGATAAAATGAAATCTGAGTTTGTGATGATGGCCTCGCATGAATTGCGCACCCCACTTACATCGGTTGAAATGGGAGTTAAGCTTGTCCTTGAGGAGAATGTGGGAGAGATCAATGAACAGCAGAGGACGCTTCTTCAGGCAGCACAGGAAGAATTGGATCGGTTAAAAGTGCTGGTCAATGACCTTTTGGAACTATCAAGGATCGAGCAGGGGAATATCGAAATGGACATTGATGATGTGGAAATTCAGACTTTATGTACAAGAGCATTTAATATTGTCCAACCCCAGGCTCAGGATAAAGAGATATCCTTTTCCATGGATTTAGAAAATCCTGATGTCAAGGTAAGGGCAGATGCAAGTAAGATTATTTGGGTCATTACGAATTTACTTGGCAATGCAGTTCGCTATACGGAAAGAGGCGGATGGATTAAGCTAAAACCTCAGGTTAGCGGTGATTGGGCATATATATCTGTAACGGATAATGGAACGGGTATTCCGCTTGAATATCAAAGCAAGATATTTGACAAATTTGTTCAACTGAAGGGTGAAGAAGCTCGGGGCTCAGGTTTGGGATTGACTATAGCCAGAGAAATTGTCCGTGCCCATGGTGGTACTATCTGGGTCGAAAGCGAAGTCAGTAAAGGCAGTACTTTCACCTTCACTTTACCCGTTGTGAGGGGATCAGAAAACCTGGATTAATGCAAAAAACAATGTCCTGCTTTGCAAAATGCAAGGCGTTTCACTGAAAATCTAAATCCACTGAAAAAAGTCTAGCCATGAAAACAGGGATTTTCATGGCTTTTTTTGTGCTCTGGTACAGAACTTGCTTAGATTAAAAAGAGGTGTCTTGTGAGTCTCTAGACGTACAACAGCCCAAAGGAGTGACAAGACATGAAAAATGATATAACAAACGTGGGATTTTCATCGCCCGCAAAAACTCCAGAGAAAAAAAACTCCGATGAGAAGCGTTTTCTTGCTCTGTTGAATATCACAAGTGAAGTTGAGCCGATAATGGAAATCACAATGGCTTTAGCAGGATTATATAAGGGGAGAATCACTGCGGAAAATTTTGTGGTTTTGCCGCCCCAGACACCCCTATCAGTTGGGCTCCGTTACGCAGAAGGCCCTTCAAAAAACCTGAGGATCGCCAGCCAATATCACTCCCAAAATTTGCCTGCAGATTTTATTTTGCTCTTATCACACGACCGTAGACTATCTATCCTGAACTCCACCCGTGAGAAAAATATTGATTTTGTAATCATGGGCATTCAGGGGTGCAAGGATATTTATAAAAATCTGAGGAATGCTCTTTCCAAAATTCCCACGGATACAATGATCCTTCGTCCGTTTTCGAATAAAAGAATAAGCGATTATCGCCGCATTCTTATTCCTCTCCTGAATGGGCTTCACACTCCCTTGGCTGTGGACATTGCATATGGTCTGGCTAAAACATTTGGGCAAAAATTGGCTATCTTGTATGAATTTGAGCCACAGATTAGTGAGAAACCCTGGGGAGAGATATTAAATGGACTTGAAACAAAGCATGGTTCATTGAGCGTGGAAAGGATAAAAACCAGGCAAAATTCAATGATTTCCAGCATTTTAAGGGAAGTGAAGGAAGACACTTGGCTTATTCTCCCTGCTTATAGAACATCATGGCGGACAAGATTTCGACCAGGGATCAAACAGAGACGTTTATTGAAAGAGAGCATTCGATGTTCAGATACGCCAATGATGATTGTCAAAAAACATAAACGGGCAAAAGGAGTTTTTCAGAAGATCCTGAAACGAGAATGGCACTGAGTCATGTCCTCTAAATCAAATTTTCAAAAAATCCAGCCCTCCGAGACTCTCAGCCGGGACATGGGATTGTTGCCTGTCACGATGATTGGCGTAGGTGCAATGATCGGCGCAGGCATCTTCGTGTTGACAGGGATGGCTGCAGGTGCGGCCGGACCGGCTCTAACGCTTTCTTTCCTGCTGAACGGTTTTGTCACCATCTTTACGGCAATGGTTTATGCCGAACTCGGCTCATCGTTTCACGACGCAGGCGGCGGCTATCTATGGGTAAAAGAGGGCTTGCCGCAGCCCAACGGCTTTATTTCCGGCTGGATGAGCTGGTTTGCCCACATGGTGGCATGTAGTCTTTACAGTCTGGGCTTTGGAGCCTATTTTAGCCATGTTCTGAAGGAAATTCATCTGAACCTCTTCGGATTGTCATCTGATGTGCTAGCCAAAATATTAGCTGTCGTTATCGTCTGCGCCTTCAGCTATATAAACCTACGAGGTGCTTCGGAAACGGGATCGGCCGCGATATTCGTTGCGGCCCTAAAAATCGGTGTACTTGTCATGTTTATCACTTTCGGTCTTATAAGAATTTTCAAAAATTCCGATAGCCTAGACCATTTTAAAGATTTCATGCCAAACGGCTGGGGCGGGATATTCATCGCCATGGGCCTAACCTTCATTGCGTTTGAGGGCTATGAGATTATCGCCCAGTGTTCGGAAGAGGTGAAGAATCCAAAGCGCAATATCCCGCGTGCTGTATTCCTTTCCCTGTTGATAGTCGTCCCGATATATATTCTTATCGCCTTTGTAGCTATTGGCGCCGTCGAAGGCGGGGGAATCCCGACATGGAAATTTCTCGGCCTGCACAAGGAAACAGCGTTAGTGGAAGCCGCCAGGAATTTTATGCCTTTTGGAGCTTTGATTATCCTGGTCGGAGGGTTGTTTTCGACGATGTCCGCCCTGAATGCCACCATATATTCCTCTTCCCGCGTATCCTTTGCTATGGGTCGCGACCATAATCTCCCTGACATTTTCGGCCATATCCATATGAAAAGGAAGACGCCGCACTGGTCGATTCTGCTTTCGGGAATGTTCATTGCAGGGATGGCGGTAGCTTTACCCATTGAAGATGTAGCGAGTGCGGCGGATATCATGTTCTTATTACTCTTCCTGCTGGTCAACATCGCTGTCATCAACTTGCGCAGAAGCCGTCCTGATTTGGACAGAGGCTACTCAATGCCGCTTTTCCCGCTGGTTCCCATCATGGGTATTGTCACTAAGCTGTTTCTGGCAATTTATATGTTTAATTACAGCCATACTGCCTGGTACGTCACCATAGCTTGGATTGCCGGGGGCTTGGCTATCTTCTATGGCTACTCGCGGCACAAAGAAAAAGACAGAGTCTCGTCGCGCGTGGCTGTAGCTGAAAAAACCATAAGTCTTGATCATTATAGAATATTAGTCTCACTAGGGAGAGAAGAAGAAGTCCAGCCTTTAATGATGATCGCTTCAAGTATAGCTGATCAACGAGAAGGCGGAATTCTGGCACTCAGCGTCGCGAATATTCCAGATGTTACGCTCATCAGTGGTGGCAGGCAGGTCATCGAAGAAAACAAGCAGATTTTAAATACGGCGAGCCAACACCTGTCGGAAAGTATCCCGTTTTGTATGGAGGCACGTATAGCTCATCGGATCGACAAAGCCATCATAGATGCTACTCATGAAAATGAAATAAATTTAGTGATGGTAGGATGGAAAGGCTATACGCATACAAAATATAAACTGTTGGGAGAGGTTTTAGACCCTGTGGTCAGAGAGATTCCTGCGGACTTGGCAGTGGTGAGGGTTCCAAAGGGCTCGGAGATGAAAGCACCTAAGCGGATACTGGTACCGCTGGGAGGAGGCCCTCACGCCCGTTTGGGACTTGAATTGGCCTTTGATATGGCCCGACATTTCAGTTCCACATTAGACATTGTGACAGTTATGCCTCTGGCCGCAAGTGAGGATGACCAGAAGAAGCGGTTGGAACAAATTGATATGGCGTTGGAAGGATTTTCGTCGGAGGGAATCAAGATACAGAAGAGGCTAATCAGGGATGATTCCGTGGAGCTTGGATTAGTTAGAGAGTCGGAAGCATTCGACCTGTTGGTCATAGGTGCCTCAAACATTCCTCTCTGGAAAAGGCTCCTCTTTGGGACTATCCCTCAAAACGTCGCAAAACATTCCAAAACGCCTGTTATCATGGTGAAAAGATATGAAGGGCGGGTGAAATCCTGGTTCAGGAAATTTCTTTCGGGCTAGCAAGGAGAGAGACCGATTTATGATTTAATTATCCGAAAATCTGGAATATTGATCTAAGCGACTTTGGGAAATCGATGTCGTTAAATTGATAAACGAAAATAGAGAGAATTTATAATGAAATTTGCAGTGATCGGATTAGGCTCTTTCGGTTATAACGTAGCCAAGACTCTTTATGAGAAGGGAAATGAAGTATTAGCCATAGATATGGATAAAGAAAAAATTGACAAGATAAAAGCATTTACCTCTCACGCAATAAGAATGGATTCTGCTTCTAAAGAGAATCTGAGGGCGCTTGGAATTCATGAAATGGATGTGGTTGTGGTATGTTTAGGACCTGAAATGGAAGCCAGTATCCTTACGGTTTTATTCTTGAAGGAAATTGGAGCCAGGCGGATAGTCGCCAAAGCCTTGACAGAAGATCATGCCAAGATTTTGGAGGCTACAGGAGCTACCGAGGTCATTTATCCAGAAAAGGATATGGCTATAAAAACGGCACTTAAATTGAACTCACCTAATATCCTGGAGTATCTTCCTCTCACTTCCGGTATCATTATTCAAGAGATAGCTCCTCCGAAAAAATTTATCTCTAAAAGCCTGAGAGAACTGGACCTGAGAAACAAATACGGCATTCAAATAATAGCCATCAAAGAACTCATTCCGGAAAAGGCTGTCTTTGTCCCCA
>Ga0180437_10008085_pt1 | contig 13480 bp, 24 predicted proteins | sample SS_ome_4_FD_132410 | JGI IMG/M metagenome (GOLD analysis project Ga0180437, IMG submission 132410) | Hypersaline lake sediment archaeal communities from the Salton Sea, California, USA - SS_3_D_1 metaG | ecosystem: Environmental > Aquatic > Non-marine Saline and Alkaline > Hypersaline >...
AAACAGAGCCCGAATTCAGTATTTCAATAGAATTTAAAAATGGATTAAAAACAAGGAAATCATGAAACGAGAAATAAAATTTAGGATTTGGTTTGGCGATAATTTAGGAAGGGGTAAAATGGGAAAACCATTTAAAATACAGGATATATTTGATGGCCTTGCAGATGCAGATACAAAAGGAAAAAGAAATATAAGTTCGCATGATTATATATGGATGCAATACACTGGTCTTAAAGATAAAAACGGCAAAGAAATTTATGAAGGGGATATAATAAGATATGATGAAGATGCTACTGAATGCATGAACCCATATTACCATAAAAATAAAATAGCCTTTGTTGAATTTGGTTATGCGTCTTTTTATCCGATATGTGAATCAGAATGTATAAATAAGGTTGTTATCGGCAATATTTACGAAAACCCAGAACTGTTAAATAAAAAACAATGAAACCAGAAGATTATAAAATAAAATGTTCAATATGCGGGAAATTATTTAATCCGGCAAACTTGTATTCTGTATTTCTCCATCAACATAAAGGATTTACACCTACAAAGAATTATATCGGTAAAAAGATTAACCTTAAATAAAAAGAAATGATATTCATTGAATACGTCACTAAAGCGGGAGAGAAAGGAAGGATTTGCTTCGATTATTTAGGTTGGTATTTAAAAGACGCTATCAAAGATATTCCAAAAGCGTTTAGAGACGAAAATATCCAAGTCAAGGATTATAAAATATTAGAAATACTTGAATCAATTTGAGGAACTATTAAATAACTAAAAATTATGAATAAAAATGATGCACGGAGAATTGCCGAAACAATAACTAACGGGCAACTCTAGAAAATGCTCAATGGAGCAAAAACAGGAATCAAGGACTGGGAAAAAACAAGCATATGTAATAAAGGGTTTACAAAAGGCGTAGCATGGAATATATTTGGGAATAATTTTGATGTAAATCATGATTATCACATTCTTGCAAAGACCAATATGATACGTGAATTTGGTGAATTTTTGCCAGACGAATTAAAACCCATTAAAGGAAGAAAGGAATTTCAAAAACCAATTCACCATGATCCAATATTTTAAAAATTATGAAGTTTATAAAAAATCTTAAATTGTTTATAAGATTCCCCGATCAATCAAGATCATTTTCTTTAGGTGTTGAGTTTGGGCGAATTTGGGAAAAAATTGAAAGGGGTGAAAATATTGTAGGTAATAATGGTTTTCCAATAAGAATCGATAATAAAGAGCTTTTTATTGATATCTGTGAAAAATATAATTATTTACCAATATTCGGCAAAGAATATTTTGGTGAATGGATAGAATTTATTGGTATTAAAAAGATGTTCACTAAAAATTAATAATTAAAATAAAAAGATATGACACCACTACAAGAACAAGTCGCTAAATTTCTAAGGGAAAACGAATTTAAAGATGGACAATATTTTACAATGTCTCAAATTATGGCGGATTTCGCTGAACAATGGGCGGAAAGGGAAAGAAATGAAGGCATAATAGAGGGTATTAAAATGTGCATTGGGAGAATAAGAACGCAAGAATTGATTAATAAAGTTAAAGATATTTTAATTCAAAAATGAATCTAAGATATGACTAAAGCCCAGAAACTTAGAAAATCGGTATTTACTGCTCTTGATGCTATATATATAGCATCGGAAAAGATTGCTTTTAAGTGGGATGAAAAATTCAGGCCCGGAAAGATCGATCCGGATAAAATCGATCAGTGGTCCAAGAAATACGAAAAGGCCGATTCCATACCTGTTGAACATTTTGCTCAGATCATAGACAATGCGAAATGGGACACGAAAGAAGCAAAGGGAAATCTAGTAGCGGTCAATTACGTTAAAAATTACAACCGAATGATAGAATTGTTGTTTGAATCATCGGCGAATGTGGCAAAAGCCTGGGGAACCGGGATACCATTGACATTGATTAAGGGGAACGTAGAGACTTTGAAAAAAGCATTTGATGAAGGGGTGAAGAAACCTAAGAAATAATGGCACGACCTAAAAAATATCAATCGGTTAAAGATCTTGAAAAGAAAATTGATTCATATTTTAAGGATAATGATCATCCTACAATCACCGGATTAGCCCTTCATCTTGGCTTTACTAGCCGAATGGCATTAATTAGAATTGAGGGATATGAGAAAGAGTTTAGTGACGCTATAAAAAAAGCTAAATTAAGGGTTGAGCAGTTTTATGAAAATCATCTTTTAAATTCAAATTGTGCAGGTGCAATATTTGCCCTCAAAAATTTTGATTGGAAAGATAAGAAAGAAAGTGAAATTTCAGGCGAAGTACCTATAAATGTTAAAATTTCATATGTAGAATCCAAGAATAATGGGAAATGATGTTTTAATCGAATACCCTAAGATTTATTCTTTTTTGATTGAAAAGAAAGCCAGATACAAATGTGCTTATGGTGGTCGTGGTGCTGCCCGGTCATGGTCTTTTGCAAGGGCTTTATTGCTAAAGGGATTAGATGAAAAACACTTAATACTTTGCTGCAGGGAGATCCAGAAATCAATAACAGATTCGGTGCATAGGCTTTTACAGGATCAGATAAATATGCTTCATCTTGACCGCTTTTATGAAGTACAAAAGAATACAATTCGGGGATTGAACGGAACCAATTTTATTTTTGAAGGATTAAGCCAGAATGTAACTAAGATCAAGTCAATCGAAGGCATTGATATTGTGTGGGTAGAAGAAGCCGAAAAGGTATCTGAAGATTCATGGGCTATTCTGATCCCCACAGTCCGGAAGGAAGGATCGGAAATATGGATAACCTTTAACCCAGACCAGGATTCAGATCCTACCTACAAAAGATTTGTATTGACACATCCGCCGAACAGTATAATTATAAAAACTTCATGGAGGGATAATAACTGGTTTCCGGACGTGCTTAGAAAAGAAATGGAATATGATTACCATGTGGATCCGGACCGTGCATCCTGGATATGGGAAGGAGAGACCCGAAGTCATTCAGATGCTCAAATCCTTCATGGAAAGTGGACCGTGGAATCTTTCGATCCTTATATGGAAAGCGGGAATCGAAAGGTAGTTAAACCCAGCTGGTATGGCCCGTATTTCGGTGCTGATTGGGGTTTTGCCAGAGATCCCACAACACTTGTAAGGTTCTGGATTGAATTACTTGACGAAGGGTATAACATCCTGATAGAACACGAAGCCTATGGCATAGGGGTCGATATTAACGATACCCCTGAGATGTTCGATAAAGTACCGGACGTGAGAGATAGTGTAATACGTGCTGACAGCGCCAGACCTGAGACTATCCATCATATGTATAACCAGGGGTTTAACATTACAGCTGCTCCCAAATGGCAAGGGTGTAAAGAAGATGGAATTACCTGGATGCGTGGTGCTGAAAAAATCATCATCCACCCACGGTGTATTCATGCAATTGAAGAAGCTAAGAACTGGTCATATAAGATTGATAAGTTAACAGGGGATATCCGGCCTGAAATAGAAAAAGGCTGGGACCATATATGGGATGCTGTAAGATACGGAGCTACGCCTATGATACTTCATGAAATAGAGGATACAGAAATTTATGAAGATAGAGTAAGGATTTCGAATATTTAAAATATAAAATCATGGAAAGCGGAACCTATAAATTAACAATGGAATTAAGATGGATTAAGAAAGGTAGGGTGAAAAAATTACAACAAAAAGCAATTGAGATAAATAGTGGTCATGAGGAATGGATAGATATACCTAAACCGATGAATTGCGATTTTACCATAATGCAAAAGAAAAATTAAAAGAACTTAATGATAACATCATGGCTAAAGGATTTGTAAAATGAAACTAATAACTAAATTAGAAGATCGGGAACAGAAACAGCGTCTCGATACTTTGATCGAGGCCGTAACGCAGAGTCTTGACAATGAAGACCTTCTCAAAGAGCGTATAGCCGAACTTGAATTTGCATGGGAAGATAAAGACTTCATCCAGCTTAACGAACTGGGTGACGGTAAACAGTTTTCCCGCTCTTTCTTAAGAAAGATAAATTATTGGGCCAGGCTTTACTGGCTAAAAAACCCTCTTATCAAAAGGGCCGTCAACACTCAAACCCAGTATGTGTTCGGGCAAGGAATCAATATCCAGGCTGATGATGAAACAATTAACGAGGTCTTACAGGCATTTCTTGACAATAGCAAGAACCGAATAGAACTTACCGACCATCAATCCAGGATGGTAAAAGAAACTGAATTACAGATTAATGCAAACCTGTTCTTCGTGTTCTTTGTCAATCAATTTACTGGTACTGTTAGTATCCGGACTATTCCGGCTGACGAGATAGAAGATATTATATGCGATCCGGAAGATAACAAAACCCCACTTTATTACAAAAGGGTTTATTATCAGAAAGAATATAACCTATTCGGAAGGGATATAGAGAACAAACAAAAAACGGTCTTTTATCCTGATTTCAGGTCCACCGATTATAAAGGGCCGGTAAGATTATCGGGAGTAGAGCAGGAGGCTTTTGTTTATCATATCGCCGTTAATAAGCTTTCGGATATGAAGTTCGGGGTATCCGAGGTATACGCTGCCATTGACTGGTCTAAGGCTTACAAGGAATTTCTTGAAGATTGGGCGACTATTGCAAAGGCCCTTTCACGATTTGCGTGGCGTGTGAAGTCAAAAGGAGGGAAAAGGGGACTGCAGAACGTAAAAGATAAATTAAAGACCTCGCTTGGCTCAGGAAGTGCCACTGAAAACAATCCTCCACCGGCTGCAGGGTCCATGCTTCTTGAACCGGAAGATAAATCCATGGAGCCGATCAGGACAGCCGGGGTAGTCATGAAAGCAGAGGACGGTAATAAGATCATCAACATGGTATCTGCCGGAACGGGAATCTTTTACCATTACCTGACAGGTGATCCGAGTACCGGCAACCTGGCGACGGCAAAATCAATGGAGAGGCCAATGGAGATAATGTTCAGGGACAGACAGCAGTTATGGGTATCCATATTCACCGAGATAATTAATTTTGTCATTAAGCAGTCTATAAAGGCCCCGAAGGGTAAGCTTACCAGCATGGCAATTATTGAACTCGATGATTATGGGGAAGAGCAGGTTAAATGGAGCGAAGGAATAGATACCAATATTCATATTTCCTTCCCGGATATCCTTCAGAAAGATATCGACAGCTTGGTTAAAGCGATTGTCAGTGTGGCAACCCTTGACGGTAAGAAGCTGGCAGGAACCCTTGATATGGAAACTGTTACCAGGATGCTACTCGAAGTATTAGGCGAAGAAAATATTGACGAAATAATAGAAAAAATGCCTGAGATGCCACCCGAACAACCCACCGAAGGTCAGAATATGGTCGTAGAGGCAATTAAGAAACTTAAAGAGGTAATCTCAAAGCATAATGGGCAGGAGGTATAAAATGGAACAATTATTTAAAGAATGCCCAGTTTGCAAGGGAAAAGGATTAGTACCATACGGATTTTATGATCTTAATGGATATTTTAATGCAAATAATAATTCATTGACCGCATATCCACCAACTCATGAAACTTGCAGGAGATGCCATGGAGGTGGTATTATACCAATACCACAAGAGATAACGTCTAATTTTGTTAAATATATTTCATAAGTTTTAAAAGATAAATGATTCAAGACGACATCATAGAAGTGCTTGACCAGTTCATTGAAGCCGAAGCGATTCTCCAACGTGAAAAGGCTCTCTTACAGCTTATCCGACAAATGGAAAAGCGGGTTGGGAAGATATTTATTAAGCAGGGAAGATTATTTTTAGAAATATTTAAAAAAAATAAGTCTTTATTTGAAAAAATAGCAGAAAGCGAACAAAATTCATACAATCTAAATGGTACCAGATTACTTATAGAAGCCACTAAGAATAAAGAACTTATACAAAAAACAGCATGGGAATTGAATATGGAGGTTGAAAGGATGATGGCAAGAGTAGAGGAAACAATAAGATGGGAAATGGTTGACGTTGTAAATAAAGGAATAAGTCAATCAATCGAGAAAGGCTTCAATAATGGAGTGTCTTATCTCGATATTGAATATGCATTTAATGTAAAACATCCACGGGCGATTAATTATATCAATAAAAGAGGGGCCGAACTTGTCACCAAGATAAATGAAACGACACGGTCTGAAATTAAAAGGATAGTCACCAATGGAATCGAAAAAGGTCTAAGCTATGACCAGACAGCAAAGGAGATATCCAAACGCTTCAGTGAATTCGCAATCGGTAAGCCTCAGTTACATATCCGTTCCCGCGCCCATCTTGTAGCGGTCACCGAGGCTGGAAATGCTTATGAGACTGGCAACTACGAGGCCGGTAAACAATTACAGGAAGCCGGAATAATGCTTGAAAAATACTGGGCAACAGTCGGGGATAACCGTGTCTCCGATGGCTGCTCTGCCAATGAGGGCCAGGGATGGATACCTTATGATGAGGCTTTCGAATCAGGTCATGAGCATCCCTTAAGATTCCCTGGTTGTCGTTGTGCGCTATTAACCAGGAGGAAGGGGGAATGATCACTATCTTATCATATCCCCGTTCCGGTCAGAACCTTATGTGTCATATGCTTAACGCAGTCGGCTTGGAATGTGAAAAAACGCATCATATCCGACTGTGGGAACAGTGGCCCCCAAAGAAAGAGGATATCCTGATCGTCTTGGTCCGGGATTTCAGGGAATGCATACCCAGGCATATTCATCCCAATGAACCGGTCAGTATTAAGATGATCACGGCAATGTTCAACCGGGAATATGGATTGAATGAACCGGCGGCCCAATATCTTCAAAACCTGGTATTATACGATATCTATCCACAGCAGAAACATTTGATTTATTATGAAGAACTTGTAGGTAAATTTGACTTTGATTTCAATTTGTTTGCTTTGGATCTAGGTGTAGAATGGCCTATTTTGATAGATTTCGACTGGGATACCGAATTTAAAAAGTCCCTTGACAAGTATCCGGATCCCAGAAGCGGGAAGGATGTGGATTATCATAAAAAACGGATAGAAGATATCCCTTTGCTTGAAAAGCTGATGCGGGAACTTAACCCTATAATATTTAAAAAATACCTAAAGAGATATGAAACGAAATGGCAGCCAGTATAAGGAACGCAGGCAAATAGTCAAACTTTGCGCTCATTCTCCGCATGAGGGGTTGAAGGTGATCCAATCAAGGGTGAATAAGCTCAAGGACTCCAAGTCGTTAACCAGCACCGTTGAAATATTGAGTGAGATTTTTTGTGTTTCTGAGCGGACAATATGGAATGATTATACAGAATAATTTACTGAAACTACTGAAAAAAATTACTGAAACTACTGATTTACTCTTTCGATTTTTTTGTTTCCCTTAATTCCCCGATGTACTTTTTGACTTGATTTTGACTGAAGCAGTTAAAAAACGGATTATGTAAAGTGCCATATCCATCAGAACATGCGGCAAGAATCATCAATCCAGGTGAATTCGACTCAGATTCATTCAGAAGGAAAAGTATATCTGCCGGGATTGATATCATAATCGGAAAGCTGAAAGGTAAAACAAACACCACCACCCAGGCTTATCGATTTAAAAAAAGCCAATTTACCGCAGACCAGGCTAAAGCTTGGCTTAAAAAGCACAAGATAAAATATACATCTTTTGAAGCAGCAGCTAAAACCAAAGAAAATATGACCATCGATGAGATAATCAAACAGTTAAAAGGGATCAAGTTCACAGAAAGGGTTCATCAATTAATAAGCGACCTTGAACTTTTCAACGAATCCGATGAATCTCCCATGAAGAGGGAGGCTATGGAAGAAGCCCTGGATCTATTGGAAGCCGAAAGGATGTCTAACGATACTCGGGAGCTTCTAAGGAATGCCTTAAAGGCCAAGTATAATGATAAATATGGTCCTTATCTGCATGATTTTTCCGATTCGATAGTGATTTATACGCGTGAGGATGAAGGCAAGTCATACCAGATAAATTATACCATTGATGCTAATAACAAGGTGACATTCGGGGATCCGGTTGAGGTTGTTCAAAAAACAGTATATGAACCGGTGAAAGAATCTGTTGATCCTGAATATTCTGAAATCGAAGAATTGAAAGAAAGTGCTCCTTTTGTCGGAGATATCATACCATTACTTGAATCCCAAATACGGAAAGACGGGACAATCCCTATTAAGATAATCCAACCCGGATGGGGGGATTCAGGGTATTATCCTTCCGATGTTCTTAAAAGGGATGCAGGAATTTATAAGGAAGGAACCAAGATGTACCTGGACCATCCCACTGTCTCAGAAGAAAGGGAGCGTCCGGAACGCAGTGTCAAGGACCTGGCCGGGGTACTGATCTCAAATGGCACGTTTAAGGAAAATGGACATGCCGGGCCAGGAGTATATGCCACAGCCAAGATTTTTTCAGATTATGCAGAACTGATCAATGAAAAAGGTCCGCATATAGGAGTATCCCATGTGGCTTATGGCAAAGCTAAAAATGGCGAGGCTGAAGGCAAAACAGGAAGAATAATTGAAAGCCTCAAAGTTGCAGCCAGCGTTGATTTTGTAACCACCGCAGGAGCCGGAGGTAAAATAACTGAACTCTTTGAATCATTAAGAAATAAAATTGAAAACATGAATGAAATCAAAAAAGAGGATTACGATGCTCTAAAAGAGAGCAATCAGAAACTCTCAACTGAAATGGAAACGCTGAAAAAAGAAAATCAGCGTATGAAGGAGGCGCAACTGATTGCCTCAGCGAAAGACTTCGTGGCAGAGAAACTCAAGGATGTTAAGATCCACGAAGTTGTAAAAAACCGACTTATCGAATCAGTATCCTTAAAGGCCAAGGCCAATGATAAAGGAGACTTAGACAAAGATGAGTTTACAAAAGTTGTCGATGCTGCCGTGAAAGAAGAAATCGATTACTTGTCCAAGATTACAGAAAGCGGCAAGATCAAAGGCATGGGTGATTCTTCTTCCGTAGATGACGATGGGCAGGATAAAAAATTCGAGGAAAGCATCACCAAAAATATCAATGCTATTTTAGGGAAGCCCATCGAACAGGCAGAAAAATAATCATTAAAAACTAATATAATGGCAATAAATAGAAAATACGAATATGGGCGCAAGTTAAATGTTGCGTGTTCGCATCCTACCTCGCCAAGTTCCGGGCAGCCTTGCCGTTTTGGAGACCTTACCGGGGTAGCCTTGACTGACGAGGATAGTGCTGGTAACACCACGGTCGATTTTGGCCCGGCTGTTTATAATCTTTCCGTCAAAGGTGTTAATGATGGAGGCAACTCTGCTGTAGCGGTAGGTGATAAGTTGTTCTATGTAGATACCGATATAAGTGACGGATCGGGTTTCCTTTCCAAGAAATTAACCAACGGCCGGTTTTTCGGTTTTGCACTGGCAACAGTCGGATCAGGATCTACGGCAACAATCGCAGTTGCAATTAACCCGGCACCAGGGCCCACGGAACTGGCAGCTAATTCTTTGAGTGGATTACAAGCCGCTAATGTAGCTGATGATAATGTGATCGGCGGGATTCCGGTTATCCACAGAGTAGATATTGCAGACGGCGCGGGAGATACCGATGTTACATTGACCCACAAAACCAGGGTTCTCGATGCGTGGGCTGTTAAGACAGCCGCCAATGGTGGATCCGGTGATACGGTGACGGTAAAAAACGGCGCAAATGCAATCACTTCAGCAATTGATCTGAACGTAAATGATACGTTAATTGCCCGTACCACATTAATTAATGATGCTTATCATGAGATTGCAGCATCGGGAACATTGAAAGTTACAGCAGCTAATGCTACCAACAACGCCTGTACGGTTTATGTCCTTGGTATTCGTGTAGCTTAATTTGATAATCAAAAACAAAAAATAAAATGGCAGAATTTCTCGAAGTATTAGAAACCATTAAAGCCGAGGAAGCATCGGTTGAAAAGATATACAGAGGCGAAGGCCAAAGCCTGAATTTAAGACGGCGGAACAACGCCCGTTTTAAGGAATCAGTTGCACACCTGACAGGGCTTATCCGTAATTTATATGAGCGTGGTTATAGATCTGACATCCGAAAGTTTGAAGAAGCAATGACCACAGATGACTTCCCGTATCTTTTCGGGGATATCATCGACCGGATGCTGCTTCAGAATTACAGGGAAACCCCACAGGTATACCGTAATTTCTGCAAAGTAGCCACGGTCAGGGATTTCCGTACGGTGAACAGGTTCACTGTTAGCGGGGGAGAATCCGTGCTTACGGCCGTTGAACAACAGGCGGAATATCCTGAAAGTTATCTGGGAGAGGGCAAGTACTACTATTCAGTTAAGAAATACGGTCGAAGGATGCCTTTTGCCTGGGAGACTATGATCAATGACGATCTGGATGCGCTGAAAGATATACCGGCAAGGTTTGGAAAAGCGGCACGAAGGACAGAAAGCAAGTTTGCGACTGAACTTTATGTTGATTCATCCGGGCCTCATGCTAGTTTGTATACTTCAGGCACCAATCAATTAACCGGCAATCCGGTTCTTTCCATTGCTTCCTTACAAACGGCAATGACTTATTTTGCCGCTATAAAGGATTCCGATGGAGAGCCGATACTTATTGATCCGGTTTACCTGGTAGTACCACCGGCATTGGAGATTACGGCACTGAATATACTTAATGCTCTTCAACTGGAATTGCTTGAAGTTGGTGGTACAACTAATCAGAAATTGATCGCGGCAAACTGGATGAAAAACAGGGTGAGGTTACTTGTTGACTGGTATATTCCAATCGTAGCGACAACTAACGGTAATACTTCCTGGTTCTTGTTTGCAGATCCGGGTAATAACCGACCGGCCCTTGAAGTTGGCTTCCTGATGGGACATACTGAACCCGAAATATTTATAAAAGCCCCGAATGCAAGACGTATTGGCGGTGGCGAAGATCCCATGAACGGGGATTTCGATACCGACTCGATCCAGTACAAAATACGTCATGTGCTTGGCGGTACTCGTATGGATCCCAAGATGACAGTAGCCTCAGACGGCAAAGGATCTTAATTGTTTTTCATGGTTGGCTGCCTCTTTCTGCTTTCTAGGAAGAGGCAGCTTTTAAAATCTTAAACTTTAATACTATGAATTTAAACGATATATTAAGATCGGCCTATAAGATTGTATGTGATGGTTTTGACCGTATCGATGACGGAGTTACTGATGAAACCTTAAATCTTTTCCAGAAGATTCAAAGACAGGCAGCAAAAGGAGCCACCAAAGTAAGTGGTATAAAAAAAAGTAGGGCTGAAGGGATGAAGGAATACAAGTTCGATATTTCCAGATTTATACCTGCTGATCCTAAAGAAATTGAAAAGAAAATTGAGATTGACAAAAAGCGGGCTAATCTTGAAAATCTTACCAAAAAGGAACTTTTGGAAGTTGCAAAAGAAATCGGAAAAGAGATAAATCCCAGAATTAAAAAAGTTGATCTCATTAAAGAATTAGTGAACTGATGTCAACAACCTACGATCTATCAACGGATATTGGAAAAATCAGGCTTCTAATCACAGATACCGATATCTCTAATGCCACATTTACAGATGAAGAAATATCGGTTTTTCTTGGTTTGACAATAAATGACGATGGCAATGATATTTACTATGCTGCTGCTGAAGCCCTGGATACCATAGCCAGATCGGAAGTATTGACACAAAAGCGGATTAAGCTACTCGATCTTCAAACCGATGGTCCGGCAGTAGCAGCCGAATTGAGGAAGCAGGCCGAAAGGCTAAGACAGAAATCCGATGCCGAAACAACAATTGATTGGGCTGAAATGGGCCTGACCAATGCCAATAAATCAGAGATTATCTGGAATGATTTCATGAGAGAAAATGGATAAACGACTGATACATCCCGATTTAATGAACGATCTTGAAGATTATTTCTTCACCAAGGATTGCACTATCCAAACGCCGACTATTGCTAGTTCGGGAGAGACAGAACCTTCGGGATGGTCCAATAAGCTTACCGAATTAAAAGGTAAAAAAGCCGAAATTTCAGCACTCAGATCGGGGGATGAAATCAGGCGCAAAGATGGAACAATTGTTATGCATCCCTGGACCGTGGTTCTTAATTCATATCAGCCGACAATCACCGAAAAAGACCGGCTGGTTATCAATTCTGTCAATTACGATATCCTTTCAGTTCATTTTGATTCTGAAGATCAGATAACAAGGTTAATCGTGGAGGTGGTCAAATGATAGCAATGCAAATCATCGGTGATAAGCAGGTTATCCAGAGGCTTCAGGTTGCCAAAATTAGAGGTATGACTGCTGCCAGGTTAGGACTCAAAGCAGGAGCCCTGATCATAGAAACTGAAGCTAAAAAGAATGCACCTTATAGAACTGGTAATTTACGCCGGAGCATCACATCAGGAGAAGTCAAGCAATTCGGCAATGATCTTGGAATAGAAATCGGGACTGATGTTGAATATGCATATCTTATTGAGTTTGGCACTCCTCCCCATGTTATCCAGGTCAGGGATGCAAGAGTGCTTACGGACGGAAAAGGTAATTTCTTTGGTAAGAAAGTGATGCACCCCGGGACCGCTCCCAATCCTTTCTTAAGAAAATCCCTTGATGAAAAAGGCGGAGAAGCCAGGGCAGAGATCGCAAAGGTAATCAAAATGGCATTCGTATGAGTTTAAAGTCTGAAATATTGACCTTTATTAAATCTAAATCGGAAGTTACTGACATCGTCGGAAACAGGATATGGTACGATAAACTCCCTGAAGATGCCACGCTTCCGGCTATCACCTTTTCAAGGATCTCAGACCCTCATAAATATACCCAATCGGGTGATTCGGGACATAGAAACCCAAGAGTTCAGTTTTCATGCTGGGCAGAGACCGATCAGGCAGCAGAGGATCTCGGAGAAACCTTATCGGGAGTGATGACTGCTTTTGTGGGTGCGTTTGGTAGCATAAATATCCAGAGTTCTATGATTGAAAACAAGGTAGATATGCATGATCCTGCCACTAAACGCTATTTCGTACCGGTAGATATAAAATTCAGATATAATGGCTAAGAAAAAGATTGAAAAACAGCCTGAAAATAAGGATTATACCATTGGTAAATGGAAAGACCTTCCAAGATATCAATGCAAGTTATGTCCTTTTGACAGCCTTCATGAAGAAGTGATTATTGAGCATATCTGGAAGGCGCACTATGCGCCTCCTGAGTCGGATGCTCCAAAAAAAGAATTATTTGACAGATTCGGAAATAAATTGAAAAATGGCTAAGACAACGCTTACTAAAACAAATGCCAACGGCAATTTTGCGGCTGCTTTCAAGGTTCTTACGATGACGGCAGCAGATACAAGCAATCAAAATGATTTTGCCTGTAGTGGTGATGATTTGATTGTTGCATGGAACTCAGGTGCCAGCCAGCATACAAT
>Ga0180437_10008086_pt1 | contig 13478 bp, 11 predicted proteins | sample SS_ome_4_FD_132410 | JGI IMG/M metagenome (GOLD analysis project Ga0180437, IMG submission 132410) | Hypersaline lake sediment archaeal communities from the Salton Sea, California, USA - SS_3_D_1 metaG | ecosystem: Environmental > Aquatic > Non-marine Saline and Alkaline > Hypersaline >...
CTGCCTCCCAGGGAGATGCGGTTTCGAAGGGGCTCGGTGGCCGCGGCGGAAAGCGTCGTGGCCAGCAGGTGTCCCGATTTTGCCAGGGCCGCAGCCGCTTGGCTGTAGCTCAAGGCCGCGCCCAGGTCGATCCTACCGTCCCGGGTGCGGCAGAACTTCAGGTCCAGGCGGCTTACGTCCATCAAACCCCGAATCCGCGTCATGCCGCCCCAGAGGATCCCCGTTCCCCCGCTGTGGGGGATGACTCCCTCTTGAGCGAGAATATCGGGGACTTCGTCCAGCTCGTTTGGAAAATACCACTGAATCTCTGCCACCTCGTCCACCTGCTCCTTTTTCGCTTCGATCGACTCAGTATGGGTTTTCGGTTTCTGCAAGTCAAGAGAATCTCTGGGCCGCTCGTGGCCCGCCAGGCCGGTCACCTGAAATTGTCGGCCTCTGCCGGTTCTTTCCGACACTTCTTGTAGATCGAAAACCTTCACTGACCTATACTGGGCGACATGAGCAGTACGTTCATCGGACTGGTTTTTACTTTTTTGACGGGTTCCGCCGGGGCTGTGTACAGTTTGAACTACAAGTTCAAAGAGCGAAGAGACTACCCGACAAACCCCGTCATGTTCTTCTTTTCCGTGACCTTCGTTCTCGTAACCACCGTCTTTCGTCTCCTGTTCCGCGAACCGATCTACAGCCGGGAGGCCCTTCTGCTCGGTATCCCCTTTGGGATTAGTATGTACCTTGCCCTGCGGTTGTACTTTGTGGTGGCAAGGCGGGCGAAGCTGAATATCAGCTGGTTGATTATTCAATGCAGCCTGGTGGTGCCTTTCGGCCTCAGCATACTGATCTATCGGGAGACCCTGGAACCGCAGGCGGTCCTCGGGATAGTACTGATTTTCTCCTCTATCGTCTTCTTTGCGCTGGGCAAGCGTTCATCCGCTCAGGATGCTGCCATTCCCGATGCCCGCACCTGGGTGCTCCTGGCTCTCGCCTCGCTGTTTTCCGGTATCGGGATGAGCGTGCCCCGGGTCTACGTGGCTTTGAGCCCGGCCGGGGGAGCCTTCACCTTGGCTTTTTACCAGGGGCTGACTCTGGTGATCCTCTCCGGGGCCGGATTGCTCCTGGAATGGAACAGGAGTTCCTGGAAGAACTACAGAGGAATACTGCTGATCGCCTTCAGCATGGGCGTGACCAGCGTTCCTACGACCGCCTTCATTACGATGGCTCTGAAGTTCCTGCGAGGTGCTATCGTCTATCCCCTGCGAAGCGTAATCAACATCCTCGGCGTTTTTGTTCTGTCCTTCCTCCTCTTCAAGGAGCGGGTTCGTCCGGTGGAGGCGGTGGGTTCGGCGATGGCTGTGGCCGGAATCGTTTTGGTGTCCGCTACTCTTTCCTGACTGCCGATGTGTTGTACCGGGAGACAAGGTCTGCGATCAAATCGTAGGACTCTTGGGGAATGATCCGCCCCAGGACCACGTGAATGCTCTCACCTACGATCCCTCGCCACCGCGCAGCCGCTTCGGCGGGAACCGGATGGATCTCAAGACCCTGCTGCGCCATAGCCCTGAGGGCTTCATCCTCCAGGCTGACCATCTCCGTGTTCAGCCGCCGGGCTAGCTCATCAAAGGTAGCGAGCAATTCCCCCCGCAGCTCATCGGGAATACGGTCCAGAGACTTCGAGCGCAGGATCACGGCTCCGACCACCGGAGCCACGGGCAGTGCGGTCATATGGCGGGCCGGCCCGAACCACTGGAAGGTGGCTGCGACCAGGGGCGGGGCGTAGAAGGCATCGATCATCCCGGTCTGCAGCCCGACCAGGATATCTCCAAAGGGAAGGCTGAATGCGTTGAAACCGATCTTGCGCCAGGTATCCACGAAATCGGCGTTTCCCGCCGGTACCCCCAGCTTCATGCGCATCAGATCCTCCGGAACGATCAGGGGAACACGTCCGAAAAAGTGGACCCACCCGGCTTTCGAGAAGGCGAACATACGATATCCTGTCGTTTCGAGCCTGTCTTGGAAGTAGATTTTGCTGCGCTCCATCACCTGCTCAAGCTCTTCCTCCTCCTGAATGAGGAAGGGAGTGCTGAGGGCGAGGATCCCAGGGTCCAGCAAGCCCCAGCCCAACTGGGTCAGCGCTGCGCCGTCGAGCTGACCGATGCGCATCTTGCGGATCATGTCCGCCTCTTCCCCGGCGATTCCACCGGCGTAGATCTTCAATTTAACCCGGCCGCCGGAAATCCGATTCCAATCGGCCGACAGCCGGCGCAACGACTCGGCCCACGGTGAGCCTGCCGGAGCTACGGTCGCGATCTTGAGGGTCAGGGCATCGGCACGGAGGCAGCTCAGGGAGAGCAGCAGAATCAGAAGGAGGTGTTTGCGACAGCCCGCCGAAACCATGGTCTGTATTTTGACATGGATCTTCGCCGGGCAGCAAGACGCCCAAGGCGCGGGGAGTTTTCGGCTATTTCTCGATCGAAATTCCGGCGTTCTTCGGCAATGCCATGCCGGCGGCGACTTCGACGGCTTTGAGGAAGCCGTAGTACAGCGGGCAGGTCACGTGGGGGCAGTCGGATTCGTAGGAGAACTGTACGGTCTGCATGTCCGCCGAAACCGTTTGAATCCGGGTGGTGAAGCCGCAGATCCCGGCATCAACAGTTACCTGTGCCATGGGGATATTATCCTCCCCGCTGTATAGTATATTTAGTATATAATAGCATTTCTATACAAAAAGTCCAGGAGAGAGTCTCTAACTCAAGGGGGGATGCGAGCGGTATAACCGAAGGCGGGAATTACCCGCCGGGGGGATGTCCGGGGCGGATGAGCCGGATCGCGAGTTTCTCCAGTTCCACGGCCAGCAGCATGATCAGGCTCAAGCCCAGGCAGATCCCGATCTGAGAGAAGGAGAGCGGAACCGTGGAGAAGAAACCCTGCAGGAAGGGCAGGTAGATCACTCCAATCTGCAGACAGAAAGTCAACAACACGGCAAACAACATGTACCTGTTGGAGAGCAGACCGATCTGGAACAAACTGCTGTGCCGGGAACGCTCGGCCAGCCCGAGGGTCAGCTGGGAAAAAACCAGCGTGGTGAAGAGCATGGTTCTCCAGGTACCGGAATCGGAAAAGGCCCTCGACGCAGGCAAACCGAACAGACCGTATTGACGACCTCCGACCCACAATGCCAGAGCTGCCATCAGCAGGCCTACCCAGAGGATGTGCACGCCCGTGTTGCGGGTGAGGATCGGCCGGGTAGGCTCCCTGGGAGGACGGCTCATCACATCCTTCTCTCCGGGCTCCACACCCAAGGCCAGGGCGGGAAGTCCGTCGGTGACCAGGTTCATCCAGAGGATCTGAACGGGAAACAGGGGGATGGGAAGAGCGAACAGCGGTGCCAGCAGCATGACCAGGATCTCAGCCCAGTTGCTGGCCAGAATGTAGCGTACGAAGCGAAGGATGTTGTCGAAGATGATCCGGCCCTCTTCCACCGCAGCCACGATGGTGGCGAAGTTGTCATCCTGAAGCACCATGGCCGCAGCCTCTTTGGATACGTCGGTGCCGGTGATCCCCATGGCCACTCCGATATCCGCGGATTTCAAGGCCGGTGCGTCGTTGACCCCGTCACCGGTCATGGCCACGATATGGCCCCTCTCCTGAAGGGCATCGACGATCTTCAGCTTGTGCTCCGGGGCAACCCGGGCATACACGGAGACCTCCCCCACTTGCTCCACCAAATCGCCGACCTCCATTGAGGCCAGATCGCGGCCGGCAAGAGCTCGGTCGGTATTCTCAAAGCCCAGCTGGGCGGCAATGTTGCGGGCAATCAGGGGATGATCCCCGGTGATCATGACCGGCCGGATACCGGCCCGGCGGCAGGTATCCACCGCTTCCTTGACCTCCGAGCGCAGGGGGTCGAGCATGCCGATCATGCCCACGAAGGCCAGATCCTTCTCCCACTGCTCCTTACCCTGTCCGCTGTCGGTGATTTTCACGGCAACGCCCAGAACACGGATGCCCCGGGCAGCCAGATTTTCATTGGCTCCCTGGATCCGCCGTTCCCAGGTTTCGGACAGGGGTTTCAGGGAACCCTGGTGCCATACCGAGGAGCAAACCTCAAGCAGGCTGTCCACCGCGCCCTTGGTGAACACCGCCGTCGAGGAGTCCGCCGAGTCGAAGGTCCGGCTTCCCCTCCAGGGCGAAAAGGACTCACCAAGCTGAGTGCTCAGCCGTGTTTCAAGCGTCGATCGGCCGGAGGATCCGTCGGGCCGATCCGCAGGGTCGGCCCCTGAACCAAACCCCGAAGCAAGCCCGGAGAGCGAATGCGTCGTGCTCATGCGTTTGCGCTCCGAGTCGAAGGGAAGCTCCCCGATGCGGGGAAGCACATCCTCCAGATCGGGTTTGGGCAAACCGCCCCGGGCCGCCGCCGAGACCAGGGCGCCTTCGGTGGGATCTCCCAGGGTTTCGAAGTCCGCGCTTCCGTTCCCTTTGAGCACGGCATCGCTGCACAATGCGGCCGCAGTCAGCAGCAGCGTCGCAGCCGGATCCTTCGCTGCCTCGGAAGCAGCCTCGGTTTCCGTGGCTTGAGAGGAAAACTCCACCTGGTGGTCCAGCAGGTCCAGGACCGTGACCGTCATCCGATTCTGGGTCAGGGTTCCCGTTTTATCCGAGCAGATCACGGTAACCGAACCGAGGGTCTCCACGGCGGGAAGCTTGCGGATCAGGGCCCGGCGGCGGAGCATCCGTTGAGCTCCCAGGGCCAAAGCGATGGTGACAACCGCGGGAAGCCCCTCGGGAATCGCGGCCACGGCCATGCTGACCGCGGTGATGAAAAGCTCTTTGAGGCTCTGCCCCTGAAGAAACCATCCTTCAACCGCAACCAGGACGATCAGGCCCAGGGCGCACAGGACTAGTACAACGCTCAAGGAGGCCAGTTTCTTCTGTAAAACCGTTTTTTCCGGTGCGGTCTCCTGGATCAGGGCGGCGATGTTTCCCAGCTCGCTCGCCATCCCGGTAGCGGTAACCACGGCCCTGCCCCGTCCGTAGGTGACCACCGTACCCATGTAGAGCATGTTTCGCCGATCCCCGAGGGGCAGCTCCACTTCTTCCAGCGGCGCGGTGGCCTTGTCCACCGCCTCCGCCTCCCCGGTCAGCGCAGCCTCCTGGACCTTGAGATTGGCCGCCTCGATGATCCGGCAGTCCGCCGGCACCAGGTTGCCCGCTTCGACCAGGACTACATCGCCGGGAACCAGTTCCCGGGCCGGGACCTCCCGAACCCCGCCCTCCCGCAGAACCCGAACCGAGGGCGCGGACAGGCTCTTCAGCGCGGCCAGCGCCTTCTCCGCCCGGAACTCCTGCCAGAATCCGAGAAGCGCGTTGAGAATCACGATCACCAGAATGACCAGGGCATCTTCCCACTCGCCGAGCAGGAACCCCGACACAACCGCTGCAGCAATGAGCAGCAGTATCATGAGGGAGGTGAACTGCTGGGCGAAGATGCGAAGGGGGGATTTTGTCCCCCGATCGAGTATTTCATTCGGGCCCTGCTCCTGAAGCCGCCGCGCCGCCGCGGAAGCCTCGAGCCCTCGTTTCCCTTTGACTCCCAGCCGGTCCAGCGCCGCTTCGGATTCGAGAGTGTGCCATGTCGGAGTGTTCCCTGTTGTGTTCCCTGAAGTACTTCCTTTTGCCATGAATGCCTTTGATTCAGACCATCCGTCTGCTTTTATGCCGAATCTAGGCGTAGCCTACGCGCTTCGGCGGATCTTGTCAAAAGCCTTGTTCGGGGTTTATGGTGATTCCTGAGCCGGCTATGGAATATCCCAAGCTTCGCCCTATAGAGGCGCTGCCCACCCAGGAGAACATGATCTGTCTGCGAGATCCGCAGGGATTTTCCGACAAGCTGCTGCTTGTACCACCAGCCCTCTTCTACGTCGTTTCTCTGTTCGACGGCAGACATACGATTACGGATATCCAGGCAGCCTACGCCAGCCGGTTCGGGGAGCTGCTGTTCAGCGAAAAGGTCCGAGAGATCATAGCTAAGTTGGACGACGCTCTGTTCCTGGAATCCGAGCGTTTTCAGCAGGCCAGGCTGCAGGCGGTGGAAGAATTCCGGGGTGCGGCGGTTCGAGAGGCAACTCACGCAGGAATGTCCTACCAAGCACAGCCGGCGGAGCTTGAGCAGCAGCTGGAGGCTTTGTTTGCCGAACCGGACGGCCCCGGTCTTCCCGACACGTCTCACCCTTCGGGTCGACTGCGGGCGCTGATCGCTCCCCACATTGATCTTCACCGGGGAGGGCGCTGCTTCGCCTGGAGCTACGCCGAGCTTGCCCGGGAAAGCCGGGCGCGAACTTTCGTAATCCTGGGAATCGCCCATGTGCTGACCAAACATCCCTTCGTGCTGACAGCCAAGGACTTCCGGACTCCCTTCGGGCGGGTGACCACGGACGGGGAGTTCCTGGCGACACTGGCAGAACACTGCAGTACCGATTTCTACGAAGACGAGTTCTGCCACCGCAGCGAACACTCCATCGAGTTTCAGACTCTGTTTCTGCAGTACCTGTATCGAAATGAGGAACGCTTGAGCATCGTCCCGATTCTCTGCTCCCTGCCCCCGGAGCTCTATCTGGGAGCAGCCATCTCGGAACATTCCGAAGTCGAGGAGTTTATCGAGGCGCTGAGAGAAACGCTGGAGCAGACGGACTCGGAGGTCTGCTGCATCGCGGCGGTGGATTTGAGCCATATCGGGCAGCGATTTGGGCAAAACATCGCCATCTCACCGGCGCTTCTGAAAGAGGTGGAGAGGGAGGATCGGGCCATGATCGATACGATTCTCAGTGGAGATGAGGAAGCCTTCTTTCGGGGGATCCAGCAGGAACAGGATCGGCGCAATGTCTGCGGCGTGCCGGCGATCTATGCCCTGCTGCGGGCTATTCAGGCGGGAGAGGGCAGGCTGTTGCGCTACGAGCAGGCCGTGGATCAGGCCGCCCAGTCGGTTGTGAGCTTCATGGCCGGCGCTTTTTATCGCCCCGGTGCGTAGGGAACGGTGTAATCATGACCCCCCGGGAGAGAGTCTTCGCCGCCCTGGAGCACCGCGCAACTGCCGGGCGGTCTACGCCGGACCGCGTTCCGGTTATGGAGCTGTCCATCGACTGGAAGGTGGTCCGGGGTTTGAACTGCTCGCACTATTTCGACCTTATCGAGGGCCTCGATCTGGATGCGGTGTCCGTCAATCAGGTCATGTACCTCCTCGGTCTCAATCCCCTCGTGTTTCGCTTCAAGAAAAGCTTCACCGACGTGTGGGGCGTGCGCCGAAGGATAACCAAGGAGCTGTTGGCCTACGCCTCCGGCCACCCGATCCGGTCCATGGAGGATCTCAGGCATTTTCGCATCCCCGATCCGCGAAAGGACCCTGTTCTCAAGGCGGTTCGAAAGGTGGTCCGGCATTTCAAAGGCAGAAGGGCGGTCATGGTGGTGGGGCGGGCCGTATTCGCCGCCTCCTGGTATCTGTGCGGGATGCAGCGGCTGCTGGAGAGCTATCTTCTGGAGCCTGAGTTCGCCAGGGCGCTCGGGCGGATGGTGGTGGAATACAACCGGGAGCTCCACCGCCTGGCCATTGCCGAGGGGACGGATCTGATCGTTTTGGGTGACGATTACGCACATAAAACCGGAACGATAATGTCCCCCGCCCAGTTTCGGGAGTTTATCCTGCCGGGCTTGAGCGAAGTGGTGCAGAACATCAAGAGCCATGGTGCCTACTGCGTGAAACACACCGACGGGAATATCTGGGCGATTCTGGATGACGTTGTGAATACCGGAATCGACGGGATCGGTCCGCTGGAGCCGGGGGCCGGGATGGATCTGGGGGAGGTCAAACGAGCTGCGGCACAGCGGGTCTGCGTGGTGGGCAACGTGGACGTTGATCTGCTCTGCCGTGGATCTGCCGAGCAGGTCCGGCAGAGCACCCGGGCGCTGATCGACGCCGTATCTGCCGGGGGCGGACACATCCTCTCTTCGGGGAACTCGATCATCTCGGCGGTGAAGCCCGAGAACTTCCGGACTATGGTCGAAACCGCCCATGAGCACGGCCGTTACCCTATCGGTCAGGTCTGACCCGTCAACGACTTGACAAAACCCGCAAAGTACTATACATATAATAAGTATATTTCAGTGAGAGGTTGTCCCGGTGAACACACATCCCCAAAATGCCTTGAAGATCCTCCAACTTCTGCTCCGTTGCGGCATGGTTTGCCAGGAAGAGTTAAACGTGGTACTCGAGATGATACCAGCATTTCCCGACAGCCGGACGGTAGCGGTGCGAGAGCCGCCTCCGCAGCACGGGAAAGCGCCGGAGTCGCAAGCCCGCCAGGAAACGTTGATCCCGGAGTTTGATTGACAACATCCGTGCAAGAGGCTAGGCTGATCTCGTTTTCGCCAGGAGAGAAAGTATGTCTGTTTTACGCTGGGGATTGATCGGTTGCGGAGATATTGCCGGAAAACGAGTGGCTCCGGCCTTACGTGATCTGGACAACTGCCGGTTGATAGCGGTCAACCGGGCGCAGCACGATCTTGCCGAGCAGTTCGCTCGGGAGTTTGGTGCCGGGCGCTGGTACGGTGATTGGCGGGATCTGCTCCAGGATGAGGAGATCGATGCCGTGTACATCGCTACACCTCCGAATCTGCATGCCGAACAGACGATCGCCGCCGCCGAGGCGGGGAAGCACGTCATATGCGAAAAGCCCATGGCCCTGGATGCTCAAGAGTGCCGGCGGATGATCGCCGCCTGCCGGGAAGGGGGCGTTAGGCTCAGCGTCGCCTACTACAGGCATTTCTACCCGGTGGTTAGGCGGGTCAAGCAGATCCTCGACTCGGGGGAAATAGGTAAAGTTGTTCTGGCGGAGATCCGGGCTTTCGAGAACTTCCGCCCCGAAGCGGACGATCCCCGCTACTGGATGGTCCGTAAACGCCAGGGTGGCGGGGGGCCGTTAATGGATTTCGGCTGTCACCGAATCGAGGTGCTCCTAAACATCCTGGGAGCGGTGTCCAGGGCATGGGGCAGCCAGGGGCGCCTGGTGACGGACTGGGACGTGGAGGATACCTCGATTTCGATTTTCGAGTTTCAGAGTGAATCCCGCGGAGTGCTGGCGGTCAGCAGGGCGGCCGAAGAGCCCCAGGACACTCTGGACATCTACGGCAGCACCGGATCGATCCACGTTCCCGTACTCAACAAGGGATCGATGACGGTCTACGGTGCCGACAGTGAACGCCGGGAGGATCACCCGCCTCACTGTAATCTGCACCTACCCTATATCAGTGCGGTTTCCGAGGCGTTTCTCGAAAACAAGGAACCCCCAGTCCCGGGAGAAACGGGATTGCGGGTGGCGGAGATCATCGAGGAAATCTACAGTTCCTGATCCTATCGGGGGGAATGGAGCTTGCCGCGCACCATCGAGGCAAAAATCCCGCCGAAGCAGAGCAGGGCGAACACACTGAAAGCGATGCGGATGCTCTTCAGCAGCTGTTCATAAACCGCAGGGTCGATCTGGACCCGACCGATCACCAGCGTGAAAACCAGGATGGCTATGGACATGCTCAGCATCTGTCCGATCAGACGAACCGTTCCCACGGTCGCGGCGGCCACCCCGTACAGACGTCTGTCAACCGAGCTCATGATGGCATTCATGTTGGGGGAGGAAAACAGTCCATATCCCAGACCCAGGATGATTATAGCGAGCACCACGAAAACCAGGGGTGTGTGGGTGCCCAGGAAACTCAGCAGGCCGAGCCCCAGGGCGACCAACGCCATCCCGATAGATGCCAGCATTCGAACCTCGATCCTGTCGGACAGCCTGCCGGCCAGCGGCGACAAAGAGGCCATCATGATCGGTTGGGCGATCAGCGCCGTGCCGGCACGGTGGGGAGGTAAGCCCTGGATGCGCTGCAGGTATAGGCTCAGCAGGAAGGTGACCGCAAAGGTGGAGCTGTAGTTGATAAGCGCGGCCAGAGAAGAAAATGCAAAGGTCATGTTTCCGCGGTGTGGTAAGATAGGTTATAAACTAATGCTTTGTAACCATCAACTGGAAAGGCGTAGCAAATCGTGAGGTATCGAAGAAGGAGTGAGCAGAGGTGAAAGCTGCTGTGTTCGAGTCGTCGGGACGAATAGAGGTCCAGGATCTTCCGCTTCCCGAACCGGCTCCGGGAGAAGTGCGGATCAAGGTACTCGGCTGTGGGGTCTGTGGAACCGATGCCCATATCTATTACGGGGATATCCGTAACGCCGAACCCCCGGTGGTGTTGGGCCATGAGATCTATGGCCAGGTGGACGACCTAGCCGAAACGGTTGGCGGATTACAGATCGGTGATCCTGTAGTTGTGGATCCATTTATCTATTGTGGGACCTGCGACAGCTGCAAGCGCGGGGAATACCGTTTTTGCGAACGGGAGACCTTTGTAGGCTATCACCGTCAGGGCGGATTCGCCCAATATACGTGTATTCCGGAAGCCAACATCTACAAAATCGCCGCGAGCATTGGAGCAAAAGAAGCGATACTGGCAGAAACCCTTTCTACGGTATTGGCTGGCCTGTCCAGGCTTCAACCGGAGGCGGGCCGTTCCGTGTTGATCCTGGGCGCCGGTACCGTGGGTCTGATCTGGAATGCGTTGGTGAAGACGAGCTTGCCGGTCACGCTCATCCAGAGCGAACTGGTGCCCCTGAGGAGAGAAAAAGCCGGACGGCTGGGAGCCGATCTGGTTCTCTCCCCCAGGGAGACGGACCTGAGGCAGGAGGTGCGGCGGCTCTGTCCAAAGGGTGTCGACTACCTGATCGACGCCAGCGGATCTACAGCCGCGATCGAGGAGGCGCTTCCTCTGCTCGGGCGGGGAGGGACCTTCCTCAGCTTCGGAATCTGCCCTGAAGAGGAGCGGCTATCTATATCTCTCAACTGGTTTTATCACCGACAGGCTCGCTTTCTCACCTCCCGACGTCCGCCGCGGGAAATGCAGCGGGCTATCGAGCTGCTCGAGCATGAGCGGCTCTCTCTGTCCGATCTCGTGACCGGAGTCTATCCCCTCGAGAAAATCGAGTCGGCCTTTCAGCGTTTCGCCGGGGCCAAAGATCAAGAAATTAAGATGATGATCGATCCCTGGGCTTAAAGCCTGGGCTTCGAGCCTGTCTACTCCGCCGTTCCTTCTGGCGGTGCCGGGCCGGAAGTGGTCTGGGCGAGGCGTACTTCCGCTACCCTCCGTCTGGCAGAGAATTCTTTGAGCACCTCGTCGGCGCCAACTCCGATCAGGATCACGAATCCTACGACGGCGAACTCTAGAGTGGTAGCGATCCCCAGGATGTTGATGGCGTTATACAACACCCGGACAATTGCCGTACCGATTATCACTCCTAGTATATTTCCCTCGCCCCCCTTGAGGCTTACTCCTCCTACCACGCAACCGGCGATGGCGTAGAGCTCGTACATGTTTCCCGCCGAAGAAGGTTGTACGGTATTAAGATCCAAGGAGAAGAGGATCCCCGCCAGTCCGGCACAAGTGGTGGATATCATGTACCCAACAATGGTCATCCGATCGGTGTTGATTCCGCTGAAGCGAGCGGCCCGCTCGTTTCGCCCCAAGGCGAGAATGTAGCGACCGTACACCGTCCTGTTTAAAAAAACAGCCAGGATAATGCCCACCGCAACGATGATGAGGAAAGGCATCGGTAATGACCAGTTTTCGAAGAACCGGGGCACTGTCTCTTTGGTCCAGAAGTCAGCCGGCACCTTCCCGTGAGCGAGAAATTTCAAACCGTGAAACCCAGTGCCGTACCCCTGGGTAACGTCCCGCATAAAAAAACGCGCCATACCCCGGTAGATGAACAGGCCGCAGAGGGTAACGACAAAGGGCTGCATCTTGATCTTTGTCACCAGCAAGCCGTGGACCAGGCCCATGAGCATGGCGAGTGCGAAGCAGAGGGGGATCACCAGGGCGATCGGCCATTCCCTCATGCGGATGAAATGAGCCGACAGAGCCCCGATAAGGCCGCAAATCGAGCCTACGGAGAGATCGATACCGCCGGTCATAATGACAAAACTCTCGCCTAAACTCAGCAGCCCGAACAAACCCGTCCATCGCAGGATATTTTTAAGATTGTAGGGATTCAAGAACGTGGGACTGATGATCGCGGTCACCAGCATGACCACGATCAATATTGCTGCAATTCCGGCGATTCTCCTCATCTATCTGCCTCCTGTTGCCAAGTTCACAACTGCTTCCTCGCTGAATTGATTGGGTTGTAGCTCGCCGCTCAATCTGCCTTCATGCATCACCAGGATTCTGTCCGCAATTCCGAGCACCTCCTGCATCTCACTGGAGATGACCAAGATGGCCACGCCTTCAGCGGCCAGTCTTTCCATGAGTCTGTAGATCTCCTCTTTGGCCACCACATCGATCCCGCGGGTTGGTTCGTCGAGCAGTAAGACTTTTGGATCCAGGGAAAGCCACTTGGCCAGCACAACCTTCTGTTGGTTTCCTCCCGAAAGGGATTCCACGATTTGGTCGATCGTTCTAAGGCGAATGTCCAGACTCTTCACCATCTTGTTTGCTACTTCCCGAGCTTGGTCGAACTGGATCATCTTCAGCTTTTGGTAGTGCTGCAACCCGGGTAAGGTGATATTGGTTTCAACGGGCATCTCCACTATCAATCCATGGAGCTTTCTGTCTTCGGGGACAAGGATGATTCCCTCACTTATAGCATCCTGGGGAACCTCTATCTTGATAGGTTTGCCGTTCAGCAGTATCTCACCTCCCAGCGGTTTGCTGATTCCAAAAAGGGCGTGAGCCAGTTCGGTTCGACCGGAACCGACCAGTCCGGCAATAACCAGTATCTCTCCGGCATGGAGGGTGAAGTTAATAGGATGTTTTGGATGCTCCGGTACCTGAAAATCACGTACTTCGAAAACGGGTTGGCCGAGAACCTCGTGTTCTTTGTGATAGAATTTTTCGATATCTCTACCGACCATCAGCTTAACCATCCTCTCGTGGTCGATTTCCTCTTTGTCCAGGTGACCGGAAACGCAGCCGTCCCGAAGGACGGTTACTCGATCTGCTACTTCCTTGACCTCCCCCAGGCGGTGGGATATGTAGATTACGCTCACTCCCTGGGATCTAAGCTCTTTGATCACCCGAAACAACCGTTCCGTCTCTCCCCGCGAAAGGCTGCTCGTTGGTTCGTCCATAATGAGAATCTGAGCTTCGATCGACAACGCCTTGGCGATCTCCACCATCTGCTGACTGCCAATTGTCAGTTCCCGAACCAGGGTTCGAGGATTCACCTGCATATCGATCCGCTGTAGGATCCGCTCCGTATCTTCATAGATTCTGTTCCGGTCGATGAGACGAAGGAATCTGCTCTCCCGTGGTTCCCGGCCTAAAAAGACATTGGCGGCCACGTCTAAATTGTCCGAGAGGTTCAACTCCTGGTGAACGAAAGAAATCCCGCTCTTCATGGC